>Ga0214192_1001458_pt1 | contig 13229 bp, 13 predicted proteins | sample TroBogEpilimnion_44_FD_153030 | JGI IMG/M metagenome (GOLD analysis project Ga0214192, IMG submission 153030) | Freshwater microbial communities from Trout Bog Lake, WI - 29JUL2008 epilimnion | ecosystem: Environmental > Aquatic > Freshwater > Lake > Epilimnion/Euphotic zone | place: Trout Bog... | reverse complement strand
GGCAGCAGGTAACGGATTTCCTAATGTCAATACCGGTCAAAAAGGTCGATTTGTTAGCATCATTAAAATTAAAACTCCTGCAGTCACTGATCCGGTAATTATAGAAAGACTAAGACAGTTAAATGCTGAACTTAATAAAAGATCCTAATCCGATACTAAAATCAAAAGCTAGTGATTGGATTTTTTCTAGCAAACAGGATTATGAAAATGCTGCCGCAGTAGAAGCTGAGATGATTGAAATCATGCGAGCTAATAATGGACGTGGACTTGCTGCTAATCAAGTTGGGTTGTTATCCCGTGTGTTTATTATTCAGTTAGAAGGTCAACAACCATTAGCAATGTTTAATCCACGTGTGCTTTCAGCTAGTGAAGACTTAGTCCTAGGAGAAGAGGGTTGTTTGAGCTTTCCAGATCTTTGGTTAGATGTTAAACGTCCTAAAACTATTGAAGCCGCTTACTTTGACAAAACAGGAAAAGAGTGTATAATAACACTTGTAGGCATTGATGCAAGATGCTTCTTACACGAACTAGATCATTTAAATGGTGTGTGCTTTACTGATAAAGTAGGTGCAATAAAATTAGCAATGGCAATTAAAAAGCAAAAACAAAGAAAAAGGAAATATAATGGTTGAACCAAGTGATAATTTGCAAGCAGTATTTGAGAGAGCAATCGAAAGTGCCAAAAAATTGCATCACGAATATCTAACCATAGAACACTTATTGGCTGCTATGTTAGCTGATGACTCGTTTACTAATGTTATTCAAGGTTATGGCTCAAATGCCGATGAACTTAAAAAGAATCTTGAAAATTATTTACAAAATAATTGTAGTGAAATTACTATTCAAGATGTAGTAGTTAAACCTAAAAAAACACAAGCAGTTGAGCGTGTGCTCAATCGTGCATTTACTCAAGTATTGTTTAACGGTCGTCAGCGTATTGAGCCAACAGATGTATTCCTTGCTATGATGGGTGAAAAGCGTAGTTGGTCATTCTTCTATATTCAACAGGCAAACATCGATAAAGACAAATTTAATGATTATTTAAACAGCAATGTTGATGAAGAAATCAGCGAAGAAGGAACCCCTGTGGCAGACGGATCAAGTGAAAAAGCATTAAAGGCATTTACGACTAATCTTAATGATGAAGTTACTAAGAACAAAGTAGATCCAGTTATCGGTCGTGTTGATGAATTAGAAAACATTGCCCTGGCTTTAGGTCGTCGTAGTAAAAATAACGTTATCCTTGTAGGAGACCCGGGTGTTGGCAAAACTGCTATAGCAGAGGGGCTTGCCTATAACATCGTAAAAGGCGCTGTTCCTGAGTTTTTGAAAGATTATAAGGTATATAGTTTAGATATTTCAGCTATGCTAGCTGGTAGTAAATATCGTGGCGATTTCGAAGAACGTTTTAAAATGGTACTTAAGGGTCTTAGTAAAAAAGGCAAGACAGTATTGTTTATCGACGAAGCACACATGATCAGCGGTGCTGGATCTGCTAGTAACAGTGCTAATGACTTAGCTAATATGATGAAGCCTGCACTGAGCAAAGGCAACATTAAGGTTGTAGCATCGACTACCTGGGAAGAATATCGTAAACACTTTGAAAAAGATCGTGCGCTCATGCGCCGTTTCCAACGAATCACTGTTGACGAGCCAACTCTCGAAGTTACTAAACAGATTCTTAAAGGTATTAAAAAGTATTATGAGCAACACCATAATGTTAAAATTAAAGATGATGCTATTGATGCGGCAATTAAGTTGTCAGTTAAATATCAAACAGATAAAAAATTACCAGATAAGGCTATTGACTTAATCGACTGTGCTTGTTCACGTTTTAATCTTAAACTTGCAGATGAACGAGTTATAGGTGAGCCAGAGATACAATTTGAACTTGCCAAGATGATCAACATGCCTGAAGAAAAGATTGCAGAAACTGAATCAAGTAATCTTGCTAATCTACAAGATAGCCTTGCACAAGTGGTATATGGCCAAGACTTAGCCATTCAGGAAGTTGTAGATAAGATTATGGTTGCACAAGCAGGACTTAAATCAGAAAATAAACCAGTAGGATCATTTGTGTTTATGGGCCCAACTGGAACTGGTAAAACAGAAACTGCCAAACAACTGGCTAGTAACTTAGGTGTTAAATTACTACGTTTTGATATGAGTGAATACCAAGAGAAACACAGTATCAGCAAGTTAATTGGATCACCTCCAGGTTATGTTGGATTCGAAGAAGATGCTGGACAACTTATTACACAAATCCAAGAAGCACCTAATGCTGTATTGTTATTAGACGAAGTCGAAAAAGCTCATCCAGATGTAATGACTGTATTACTACAATTAATGGACAATGGCTTTATTACTGGAAGTAATGGTAAGAAAGCCGACTGCCGTAACTTAATCCTTATTCTTACTACTAACGCTGGTGCGCAATCAGCAGATAAAAATGCAATCGGATTTGGTGCACAAGAGAAAGACTATAGCGATGCAGACTTGAAAAAGTTCTTAACTCCGGAGTTCCGAAATCGTTTAGATGGTGTTGTTACATTTAACAAACTTGGTAAAGAAACAATGATTAAGATTGTTGGCAAGTTTATTGACGAACTACGTGAACAAGTTAAAGAAAAAGGTATTCGTGTTAAGATCAATAAAGAAGCAACCGAATGGTTGCTGGTTAAAGGATTTGATCCTAAGATGGGTGCTCGTCCTCTACAGCGTGTTATTGATAAAGAAATTAAACGCGATCTTGCCAAACTCATGTTGTTTGGAGATTTAAAGAACGGCGGATGGGTAACAATTACTATTGTTGATGATAAAGTTTGTTTAGTATCAAAAGCAAAAGAACCTAAGATACCGTTACTAACAGTAGACTCAACTGTTGATACTATTGAAATACCAGATGCTGTATAAGACTACTACTAAACTGTTCAAAGGAATATACCAATACAAAATAGTGTTGGTATGTTCTGGCGCACAGTTATTTCGTAGTGGAGATATGACAGCAACATTGGATCAGCTAAAACAGATTGATTTAAATAGAAATGAAAAAGTATTCCCAAATTGGCGTCAATCGTATATCAAAACTCAAGATGATTTAGACTATGCTTTACAATTACAATATACATTGAGTAAGCAACCAGATATTGATATTAGAGTCGAAAGTCCTTGGATTACAGTGTATACAAATAACAAAAAACATATAGATTCTATAGTTAAGATCAGCGAGGATCATGTCAAGTATATAAGTGCTCCAACAACGACACTTGAACAAAATACCATTATAATGCCTAAGATGAATTACGACTACCGTATTACATTAGGCAAAACTATCCAAGAGCATTCGGCGTTTGTCGAATGGGCTGAAAACAATCCAAAATTAAAAGTAACTAAAAGTGCTAAAGTAGACTTACTTAAATCACGTAGTTGGGGCGGAAAGCATTTCTATATAACCGGCGAAAACAATCTATTAATGGCTAAGATGCATTTAGGCAGCAGTATAGCAAAGATTGAACGTATTATTAAAGAGTAAGCCCAAACAAAAAGCGATAAATACTCTAACTGCAGAGATTTCTGCTGAATTAAGGAAACGGGCTTAAAATGCGTATAAGAGAACTATTTGAAGGTAATTTTTTTAAAGATTCAGACTTTACCGAACCAAAAAACGGTGGCAGACAAATTAATTTTAATCTAGCCGACGATCTTGCGCATTTCATGAATCAAGACGATCATGTTTATCGTAGATATACTCATCCGTGTATTACTGAATTCCTCTCTGCAAAAAAATCTAAGAAAAATCCAAAACCCGAAATTTTTAAACCAGCAGTACAACAAAGTTATAAACTATACTTACAAAAGTTTCCAATACGTGAACTACCGGACGAATTAGATGAGGAAACTTGCGATGAAGTTTGTAGCAAGCTATATGCTGATCATGACGGGCATTACGAAGCTGGCAAGTACAAGGACTAACAATGCTACTGCGTGAGCTGTTTGTTAGCCATACACCTATCCTTATTGAGGGTGGAAATCTAGAAATAGACGGACATCGGGCTCAGCATATTGATTTAAAAGTACATGATCGTAAATTTATTGTCCCGGTATTAAATCAATTATTACAAAGTATTAATTCAACATATCATTCATCATTCAAACAACCACTATGGTCTCCTGAATTATTGCAAAGTCAAAAATTTCTAAGCGGATCAAGTTTACATTTTTTTAATACAGATATTTCAGATGCTGAGTTTGTACAGAAAAAACCCAAAGTAGGCGATATTGATACACAAGTAAACAAAGAAGCTAGACCAAATATTGAACAATTTTTAAAAGCATCGTATGGTAAACAAATCGGACCTGCAAAGTTTATCGGTTATAAATTAGGTAATGAACAGTTTAGCACATTATGGGAAATGCAAAATCCTCCTATTAAAGTACAAATTGATTTAGAATTTGTAGAATATAATAAAGATACTAATGAGCCGACTGACTGGGCACAGTTTAGTCATAGTTCAAGTTGGGAAGATTTATCGCAAGGTGTTAAGGGAGTATTCCACAAATACTTTATGCGGGCATTAACCTCAGGCACCATTAGTCAAAAGTATATCCAGATGAAGACCAAGATTAAAGGTCCAATTACTGACAATGATGTATCTTTTGCAGTGTCAAGTAAACAGGGTGGGGGTATGCGCCGTGCATATGAACCGGTTATCGATCCGGAAACTAATCAACCAAAAGAAATTAATGGTATTCCGTTAGTTAGAGAAATTCCAACTGCCCAAAGCCATTACGAACAAAGTCTTAGCAAGCAATTTGAAATGTTATTCGGTCAACAACCTAATGAACAGAGTTTAAAACTATTGTGGTCGTTTATTGGTGGATTGGATTTGGCTAATCAATACTTAGATGATAATGCCCGTCAACAAGTGGCCGATTCATTTATAAAATTATTATACGGCCCCGGTGCTCAAGGATTATACAAAGGCGATGCAGAACGAGATGCTGCTGAAAAAGGTGTTGCATTTAATTTATTAATCAGTAAATTAAAGATGCCTAATCCGGAAGCAATTAAAACACAGGCTAATCAGTTAGCGAAAGAATATTATACAAAATACAAAACCAATGTAAACATCAACGAAGCCGAAGTTAAAGCACAGTTACGTAAAGGCATGCCGCACTTACGTGATTTAAAACCTGCAGATTTATTAGACTTATTAGATGAAATACACGACGGTAATGGTCGTTTTAAATTACAGAATATTCCTTTAAATGTTAAGGTAGATGGATTTGGCGGACGCTTCGGTAAGGATGCTGAAGGTCGCCCATTCATGGGTACTAGTAATCGTCCTCCAAGATATGATGCTAACTTTTTAAAATATCATCAAGAAAAAGGTACAGAAGATCCCGATGTACTATATAGAGCACAGTTGTTTGATAGCCTATTCGATGAAATGATGTCTGCTGTTAAGATTGTTGATAGTAAACTAGGTCCAAAATTTTTAATTAATAAACAAGTAGTTTGTGAAGTATTATATCTACCATTTGCTACAGAAACTCCAGAAGGTCGTTTAAAGTTTGTAGGTATCCATTATGATCAACTTCCAGAAGGTGTACAATTAGCTCTAGTTCCATTCCGTGTAGTAGATGCTACCACTGGAGAAAATTTACCAGATGCAACTCAAGTAGTTAAGAAATTAACCGGCCTAGGTAAACAAGGTAGTGTTATGTTTATTGATAATAGCCTAACACAAAATGAAGCATTGGATGTCACTGCTATTGTACCACCGTTAGAGAATATTGAACAAATTAAAGCAATGTTAGCCAGTGGCAAACTTGCGCAAAAGCGTGAAGCAAAAGAAATACTTGCACCAGTTGCGGTGGCATTAGAAGATGCAATTATTAAAGATCCTAATATCGTCGGTAAAGATATGTTAGGTAAAGATTATGAGGGTATTGTTCTTAATACTCGACTAGGTCCTGTCAAGGTTACTAGTCCCGAACAAAAGAAAGTTATTGCTGATAAAAATGCTGCTCAAAAAGCTGCTCGGCAAGAACAACCACGTGGACAATCTAAAACCGCAGTAGTTGCTATTGGATCATTTGTTGGACATAAAGGACACGAACAGTTATGGCAATATACTCGAGCTAAAGCCGCAGAAGTCGGTGGTGATCCTTACTTGTTTATCGGTAATGCTGTTGGCACAGATGACCCAATCCCACCCAATGTTAAAGCACAAACATGGCATAAACTGTACCCAGAATGGACAGGAAATATTAGTACAGTTATGCAAGGCGGGCAATTAATACAAAAAATTAAACATGAATTAATTAATCCCTTGCCAGGAAAGCCACCACGCTATGATAATATTATCATTATGGTAGGAGAAGATCAATCAAATCTCAAGATGGATCAAGCTCTAATGAAGGCTGTTAATAAGTTTCAAGGCTACGAACATGTTAAGGTTAGCCTCGAAACAACACCTCGCAGTACTGGTATAAAATTTACTGATCTTCGTAATATCCTAAAAGACCCTAACGCTACAGAACAACAGCAATTACGGGCCTGGACTAGTGCATTTGATGTTAAAAAATTAGGTCAAGAGTGGATCAAGCATCTTATGGATTTAACCAAGCAAGGTATGGGTTTACCGATAAATATAAAAGAAGCTAATAAACTTATAAGAACCATGCGAGCAAAAGAATTTCTAGCAGAAAAATTAACTATCAAACCCGCGGGAGATCCTCACGACCATCACCACGCTGCTATGCAAGGTTATACCCTAACTCGAGACGTTGGCGGATATGACCGCACATATCATCTAAATAGATTTATGATGGCTATGGGAATGGCTGATGGTCAGAGTGACAAACCGGTTGATATGGACGCAAGTTCCTGGTATGAAAAATATAATATCGCATTTCCATATACTGATATCGAACAGACCATGGTTAATCAAGCTATAGCAACTATACCAACCGATGGCGAAGAAATGAAAAAACGTAGTAAGAGTAAAGAACCGGATGATACTAACAAGATGAGCCCGGTAGCTAAACCTAAACGCAACAAATATGGAATTTAAATGAGAGCAACTGAATTTATTAAAAAACAACTTAGCGAAGGAGATATACCCGCTGATTTAAATAAAATGCCGAATAAATCAATAACTGCTGCCATTAAAGGTGGGTTGAGTATTCCCGGTATTAGTATTAATAAAGCTAACGGTAGCCCCTATCAAGGTTATCGTTTTGGTATCGCTATGGCTAGTGCTGATGGTAAGGGAAATAATTCTACTCCAGCAGCTGGTGCTATTGCCGGTGACCCGCTATTATCAGTATATACACAAGAAGAATATGATATGGTTAAACAGGCTGCTAAAGATACGCTAGCTGGTCCTATTAAAAAATTAAGTAGTATGGCTAGTGAAGAGGTTCCTGACGTTAATAAAACTAGCCCTGTAGCTAAATCTAAAAGAAACAAATACGGAATTTAAATGGAACATAACAAATATCATTTAGCCCTTAGAACAGCATTTGCCAGTGAATTTAGTTTCTATCTAAAGGCACACAATTTCCACTGGAATGTTGAAGGGCCACTATTTGGACAATTACACGAGTTATTTGAAAAGATCTACTCAGAAGTCTATGGTAGTATAGACACCTTTGCTGAACACCTACGTGCCCTACAATTATATGCACCTGCTAGTTTACAAAAATTCAGTATGTTAACCACTGTTAATGACGAAAATGAAGTGCTCGAATGGAGTAATATGCTAGAAGAATTGCTAGCGGACAGCGAAAAGATGGCTAACATATTCCGTATTACATTTGAAATGGCTGAACAAGCAGGTGATCACGGTCTAAGTAATTTCTTAGCTGACCGCCAAGATGCACATAAGAAACATAGTTGGATGTTGAGAGCAAGTTTAAAATAATGGATGAATTATCTAAACTTAAACGCCTAGCAGGTATTACAGAATTTAAGGGACTACAACCGTACGGTGGTAGTAATATTAGCATTACGGGTACTGAAAAATCTAAATTAATGCGTGAAAATAATATTAAACCCGGAACACCAGAATGGTTCCAACTATGGTTTAGTTTACCTTACATGACAGGCGAAAAGCCGGTAGGAAAATAATATGAAAATGTGGGAATTATTAGACGAGTCAGCTACAGCAGGAGCAACAAGTGCCGCTAGTATAGGTACAGTTGTTAGTCCTCAACTAAGCCCAGGCAAAGCCCGTGGCAAGAAAAGTTATACTGGTACACCAGGTCATAGTGGAACTAAAGCACCACCGCAGCCCAAGGTTGTACAGCCTAAAAATGCAGATGGAACAGCTAAAAATGGCCTAGATATGAAGGGTAATATCTTTGGCGCAGGCGCACAAAAACGCTAAATATAATAAGATAACGGAGTTATAAACATGTCAGATTTAGATCAAATGAGCCCAATGGAACCAGAAATAGAACCGAAACACGATGTTTCAGCTGATACATCAGTAGAACCACATGATCAAGAAGGTAAGATGGCCAAGGCCGACTTATACAAACTAGCAACCTATTCACATAAGTTGTTTAAGCAATTACACGACGATGATCAATTAGAAGCTTGGGTTCAAGCTAAGATTACCAAAGCTGCTGACTATGTTGCTTCAGTTTATCACTATTTAGAATACGAAATGAAGTTTAGTGAGTATGGCCAACATTTAGACAATGCTGAAACATTGAGCGAAGGTCAAAAAGCCAAATTAAAAGATCTGTTATCTGAAGCTAAAGAAAAAGTTAAAGAACTTAAAAAGTCACAGGCTAAGAAAATTGAAGCTAAGAAAGTTGAAGAAAACCGTTTGCAAGGTGGCGAACAGCCATGTGCAGAATGCGGTGGTACTGGTGTGATTCATATGGCTCCGATGTCTGTGCATCCAGACAAACAACACCTTGTTGACAAGCATAGAGTATTTAGAGATGCTGTTAAAGCCATTGTTAAAAAAGGCGATACAGAATTAACAGACGAAGAATATGATGACGAAGAGCGCGGTGGTGACGATAAGACTGACAGCAAGTTCAATGTAAAGAAAACTTCAACAGGCACACGTTATACACGCAAGTCTAGTTCATTCAGCGATGAGCATGACGGTGGTGATGGTAAGAAGAGTCATGCTAAAGATAAATCGGCTGATGAGAAAAAAGCTGAAAAAGAAAAAGATGTTAAATTACCAAAACATGACAAACCAACTTGGGGTATGAAAGGTGGTGAGAAGTTTGGTAAGAAAGATGAATCATTTGGGCAAGGTGTTTACGAAGCCAAGAAGAAAGGCGACGGTAATTTAGCCAATAATGCCAAACCATACGATAAAGTCACACAGGGTGATGTTATCGCTGGTCGTCTAGGCAAAGACGAGGAAGGTGGTAAGAAGAAAGTTAAAGAAGCTAGTGCTAAATGCTGCTGTGAAGAAAAAGGCAAGGCAAAATGCCCAGTTCACGGTAAGATGGAAGAAGGTAAACCATCAGCTGGATTGAGTAAAGCTAAGAAATCTGCTGTAGTTAAAGCTGCTAAAGCAGGCAAAGATATCGGCAAGCCAGGTAAGACTTTTGACAAAACTGCTAAAGCCGCCGGTGGTGGTGAGAAAGGTAAGGCAATTGCTGCTGCTGCTATGTGGAAGAACATTAAAGAAACTACTGCATATATCGCTGAGAAAGCTAAAGCTGTTAAAGATCTTCCAGGTAATCAAGAAAAGATCGATGTTGCAGAACCAAAAGGTAAAATTGACGCTAAGGATATGGCGGCTCTACGTGCAAAGAAAGAAACAGTTAAAGAGTCAGCAGATACAACACGTATTCGTGAATTAATGCAGCGTCTAAACGGGTAATACCCATGGATATGAAGAAAATTCTACAGGCAATGGATGGCGTTGCCTCTAAGCCTGTAGAAGGCGCAAACGACATGAAGAAATTTGTGTCGATCATTAACGAAGGTTCTAATCCTCATAAAATAGCATTGCCAGTACAAATGGCTATGCAACACTACCAAAAACCCCAACCTGCGCAAATAGAAAAGAAAAAGTATGTAAAAGATGGAATTCGTAAGTTTTTCCGTGAAGTTGAAACTCAAACTGCAGAACAAATTGCTGCTGAACAACAGCAAAAACGTCAACTAATTAATCAATATGCACAAGTTATCGCTGAACGTGTATTAATGAAAGAAGGCAAAGAAACTGCTCGAGACAAATGGAATAAAGCTAGTGCAGCTCGTGATAAGAAACACACTGAGCACGAAAAAGAAATAGCCAAACTACCAGTTGAAAAACGTTCAGGTTCTGCTATTGATGCATTAGAAAAACATCTCAAAGATGTTAAAGAAAACGAAATTCCAGATCACAGCATGGGATTCACAGGCGGTGTCGGTCCTGGTATGCAAAGCAATGAACCTACAGAAAGTCAAGGTGAGGGTGACACAGTGAAAAATAGTCTACACACTATTATTCGTGTTGCTACGCATCTAGATAAAAGATTGAATTCTGATGATCAATTTCCAGAATGGGTTTCTGAAAAAATCGGTGCTATAAAAGAACTCATGGTAAGTGTTATGGATTACGAAATTAGTGATCAAGAACTACACGGAGTAGAAGAAAGTCATAGTGCACCTCACCATAGTCCAGAAGACCTAGGCGGAGCAGATGCCTACTACGGTCGTCCTGCAGATCATGCCAACCATGATCTAACTGATCACAATGATATACGTGCTTACTATCATGGATACCGTGCAGGTGAAGATATGCACGATAAGAGCAACTATGACGAAAGTCTAAGAAATGAAAATCCATGCTGGAAAGGTTATCACCCAGTTGGAACCAAGAAAAAGGGTGGACGCACAGTTCCTAATTGTGTACCGAAAGAATAATGAATTCTCAATTTTCAATATCTAAAGAACTAATAGAAAGTTTTGGGTATACTCTTGAAGACACATCTGCGGCTAAATCAAATAGCGAAATGGTTGATCAATTGGGCAAGAAAGAAGGAATTGATTGGCATGCAGAAATTATCCCGGGAGTTGATTATACTGCTCTTGATTTAGCTATGGATTTAGGATTTGTAGCTATTGCTGCTGTTGCCGGTACAGCATTGGCGGTGCCAACTGGTGGGGCTAGTGAAGTTGCTGCAATGGCAGCCGAGGCTACTAGACTAGCTAGAATAGTTAAAGGCATTAAATGGATTTGGAAGAATTTAACCATCGATCTTCGTGGCGATTCAGCTGTACAAATGATAAAAAAAGTAGCACACTACTTTAAAGAGGGTGTTAAAGGCACATTGCTAGCCACCTATGCAATAAAAGCATATCAGGAAATCAAAGGTAGCGAAGGATCTAAAGACACTGCATCTGTTGCTAAATCAACTAGTACTACTATACCAACTACTTCTTCAGAAAAAACTACAGAGATTAAACCAACTGCTAAAATTCCTGAAGTATCAGAATTACAATCAAAATTAAAAGCAGCAGGAATTGATATTGGTAAGTTTGGGGTAGATGGAAAATTTGGTCCAGATACCGTTAATGCTGTACAAGCCTATAGAACTAAGTTAAATTTACCAACTGATGTAGATGCTGTTGCAGCATTATTAAATATTAAACCAGAAGATGCTACTCTTTCAGAAACCGAAAGGATGGTGCGACTACGTGCTAAATTATCCCAAATAGACGAAGGCGCAGGGGAATGGTTGGTTAATTTATTTAAGGGCGGTGCTAAGGGTGCAACTGATTTAGAATTGCAACAATCAGCCAAAGACTTATTAAGTATGTTTAGTAAAGAACAAATTGATCAAGGTATTTCAATTGGCGGCAAACTTTGGAAACCAAAGCCTGGAAATCCAGCAGTATGGACTGATGGCACAACTGAACAACCTATCAAAGATATTGTTAGTCAGGCTAAACAAGAAAAAACAGGTGCTGTTGCAGCAGCAACAAAATCCACGTCGGCTCCTAAAGGAACTACATTTACTGACTCCGAAGGGCAGCAATGGCAAAAAGTATCAGATGATACATCTAATGGATTTGGAAATTGGCAAGCAGTTACTGGTACTAGTAAATTTCCAAAAGCTTCTATGCTACCAAAAGAGCTTAAAGCGGATATGGAAAAACAATGGTCTGAACAAAGTGCAAAATCAGTTGCTACACCTGTTGCTCCTGGAGTTACACCAACAACAAAGACTAGTCCGGTAGTAGGAGCCACCAAAACCACTGCTAATATTGCTGGAAAAACAGTAGGTGCAGTTGCTAAGTTTATGTGGAATCATAAAATGTTAACCACAATCGCTGCCTTAGCTGCGTGGCATTATGTATTTGGTACAGATGGCATGTTGCACAAAGAAGATTCTACATCCGGTCAAGGTGGGGATCCGACTCAAAGTGATGTAACTCAAGGTGATACTACACCAGATGATGACACTCATTTAATGCCAGGCCAAATGACTGATGCTCAAAAAGCATGGTGGCGTAAACAAATTGCTCCTGCTCCGGGTTATTGATCAATAAAAATTCTAAGTGGTTGCAAATACAATATAAGTAGTATATAATAGGCTAATAGTTAAGGAGAATCACATGTCACGTTCATACGGTCCGGAAGAAAAGGCAAAATTGGAAAGATTAATCAGCGAAGGCAGTACTGTACTTCGTGAAGTTGAAGATCTATCAGAAGGCTTAAAAGAAACAGTCAAGGCAGTAGCAGAAGAACTACAGATCAAACCAAGCGTTATTAACAAGGCTATTAAAATCGCACATAAAGGCGATTGGCAAGCTCATAATGAAGATTGGGAAGAAATTCAAGCAATTTTGGATATCACTAAACGTATCTGATAAGTAGTATATGGAAAGGTCGGCGGGCCAATAAACCGCATGAAGGTATTTGAGAGCCTGAAGTCTCAAAGGAGAGTATTATATGAGCTATGTAGATGCATGGTTCGATCGTGATAATGACATTATCAAAGTCGTCGAACGCAACAAGAAAGGTGAGCGAGAGTACAGAGATATACCTGTTCGTCATACTTTCTATGTAAAAGATCCTAGAGGTAAACATACCTCGATATATGGCGATCTCGTACAACGGATCGTTTGTAAAAATACCAAAGAGCTTCGCAAAGAGATGGCCATTAACAGTGGCAAGACTATGTATGAAGCAGATATCAATCCAATATTTGTCACCCTGAGTGAAAACTATCTTAATCAAGACGCTCCAAAA
>Ga0214192_1001456_pt1 | contig 13234 bp, 19 predicted proteins | sample TroBogEpilimnion_44_FD_153030 | JGI IMG/M metagenome (GOLD analysis project Ga0214192, IMG submission 153030) | Freshwater microbial communities from Trout Bog Lake, WI - 29JUL2008 epilimnion | ecosystem: Environmental > Aquatic > Freshwater > Lake > Epilimnion/Euphotic zone | place: Trout Bog... | reverse complement strand
ATGTGTTAACTAAATTATCACTCTTTTTTTCTTTTGAAAGTGGACTTCTCTTCTGGCGCAGGGGTGGACTAGTATGCTTGGCGCAGATTCTTTTTTAGTGGACTAGTATGCTTGGCGCACAACATTAATAACATAACACGGTTCAAGGTCAGCTCTGAAACAAATTTCTTGAAAATCTTTAGACTCTCCAAAAAGCCAAGCTTTAGCATCTAACTCTATTTTCTTTGCATAAGAGTCTTCCGAGATATTTGAGGCATCTATAATTGCTTGTATTATTATTGACTTATATAACCTTACTTCGGGATTTAAATTATAATCTTTCATTCTTTCAAATGGTGCTTGAAATTTTACTACATTATACTTGTTCATTTTATCCTACCTCTTTTAAAAATTTTGCTACAACTAAAATATTCCCAAAATACAACCTACGGCTTAATATAATAATTTTTTTTCTACTGCTAAGTAAATACCGCAACAAACTACTATTATTTAGAAATGCGACTAATATCAGTAACTTATTACCCGTTATTGTATAAAATCAATGAATTTATATTGAGGTGTTGCAAAAGCTTAGTTGCTGTTTGTTAATAATCAGAATAGTTGATAGAATTATGAATTTCATTTGTAGTTAAGCTCTAATTTTTTATAACTTTCCTTGAGAAAAAGCTAAAAATTAATTAACGATCAGCTATTACACCGTGTAATAATCTCTTTTTTTATGGCATTTGTTACAGATAAAATGGTTATATAGTGCCCTAGTATATTTTCGATTTAGACGTAAAATAACAACCCTGGATTTAAAAGGCTTGATATAAAATTGCAGATATTTTATACTTAAACTTAGAAACACCTAACACAGGTGGGTAACTTTGTTAAAGTTAATAGAGAAAGAATTAAACAAAAATCAGAGGTAATTATTATGGCATCTCACTTATCAAATATCAAATCAAGATTTGAACCTACAAATAGAAAATATTATGATATAGATAGATTCTTAGACAGTCTTTTTAATAATTTCAATATCTCTTCCTCTTCAGCACACTCACAAGATACAATCCTATCACCACGAATTGATTTAACCGAAACAAATAATGAGTATTGTATAGACATAGACCTACCAGGTCTTGCCCTGTCTGATATAGAAGTTAGAATTAATGATAATATTTTGACTATAAAAGGTAAAAAAGAAGAAAATTTAGAACAAGAAGAAAGGGATTATCATATACGCGAAAGGTACTATGGCTCCCTACAACGCTCGATTATGCTACCTAGTAACATTAATCCAGATTAATGTGAATGCTAAACTTGAAAACGGTATTTTGCATATAAAATACCAAAACAAGAAAAAGAAACTTCTAAAAGAATTGAAATAAAAAGCTAGGGTTATTTTATAAAATTATCCATCTATATTCTTCTTTTTAAAAGCGATTGACCGGTGTAATTCAGCGCTTTTTAAGATTGGATTAGATGAAAGCAAGGAATCACTAGGTAGTTCTGCGCCTACTAAGGTTGTTAAGCCTATTATTGTGCCTAACTTTATTGGGCTCTTTTTTAACATAGGCCTTGGAGGATAGGTAAGAAACAATAGTAATGCACGAAAAGCCACATAAAGCAAATAACGCTCCAATTAATGTACTTCCCAAAGTAACTAGTATAATCACTGCCAAAGATATGATTGCTACAAGAATCAAGCCAAACATTTTCCCTAATTTTGTAGCTCTGTCCTGTTCTTTTATTTCCAAAAGTTCTCTAGAGTGCCTATGATTTTGCTCGAGCTGAGCCATGTCCATCAACCTCTGCAATGTCCCAGGATAAAGCTCTTCATACTGCTCTATCATTTCAATAGGGGGGAGGACATCCCTATATTTCTTACGAATTAGGTTAGCATCACTTTGATGAAAATTTACAACCCTACTATATCCCTTGTTTAAGCGATTATTATCAAAAAATCTTTTACTTTCTTTCATGATCAATCTTCATCTTTTTATATGAACTACTAATGTCTTGGCTAATTTTGATAAAGTATTCTGAAATATCAACTGTGTTAACATATTTTGTGGATACCTGCCCCACCCTAAATATACTTAAAAAACCAGATAAAAAATTCTTCAACATTCGTACGTTCTGTTATCAATTTTCTATAATATTAGAATCCGGAATGACCGGTTCGCCTCTAAAATTTACTGCATTATTAAAAGAATAGCAACAAGTTCTATAGTTTTTATCACACCCAGGAACTAAAGTAATTAATTTATGATTTGTAAAATCAAACTCTGTGTCTAAATCAACCTCAATATTGTTCCCGCGGTGGGATAATATTTTAAACTCATATTTATTATCCTCCGGACCAACCGCTAGTAACGTACCATTCTTAAAATATCCATTATCAAATCCTTGGAGAATACAACTAAGCACATTACCAACAAAATCAGCAACTTCAGTCTTTATAGCATATTTTTCTATTGAGATTTTGCACCTACTATCACCAAAATTTGCTCTACATGTTTTACTGAACATTTGCAAAAGTGACTGATCATACTTAAACACTTCTGACTCACACAATATTTCAAATTCTAAATCTTTACTTGTATATTGTGTACAAAAATAACTTATAAAATGCACGAAATTTTCCAAGTCCCAATAAGATATTTTAACTAATGCTCCTGCTAAATTATCTCCTTTTTCAATACCATCCTGCTCAAAAATTCCCTTAATATGAACTTGATTGTGGGCAGATTCATTGAACTGACCAGATATAAGATTTAGTCCAGAATTTGGTACGTAATATATATTGTCTATTCTATGAGAAACTGATGATGAGGTTAGATGAAAATTTTTACCATTTTTGCATTTTATATCAAATATATAAGTTAAATCTTTGTTTAAACTCATTCTAATACCTCAATTAATTCGGCCTTGTCTAAACTTATTGTTCCATCTTGATTAAAACTATACTCGAAACTATCATTAGCAAATCGTACTGGGACATCAAATTCAAAGCTAGCGACCAACTCAACATAAGTTGGGAGTGCCTTGGCAAGCTGTATAATACCGGTATATAGATCTATATACTGCGGGACAATTTCTTTATTATTTAGCCAAAGTTTTAAAGTATTAATTTTAGGTTTTGTTATATTGCGCAAGTAAGGAGTAAAATCATCATGATATAGTTTTTTCAATTGAAATTTTGTCTCAATATCATTGCCAGTAGCAATAACCTGCTTATCAACTGTAAAGTCAAAATAATCTTTCAACCGAAAAGAAAATCTCTTGCCTGCCCTTGCAATAAAAAAGCTATTAAAACCATCAAACTGAAGCTGCGATAGCCTACACCCTTTTAAAAGATAACGTCTACGAGCTATTTTACTATCAGAGGACCTAGCCTCTCGACCTGACATAGTGGTGACGCATGATGTAGTAAATTCTGAGACACCTACAGCAAATATCTCTATATATTTGGGTAAATTTACGCTATGAAAATTCATTACTAATCTTCTTTCTTTATAAATGATTTATAATTAATGACTAATCTATTCAAAACTAAATCTTTGGCTTTTTCAAATTGCATATTATTAGCCTTAATACCATCAATCATATATCCTCCAAACAATCTATTTATCTTAGATAAATTGCTTACTATCAAATCAGATAGTTTTACTAATAATTGATGATTTTGATCCTTCGCATAAGCTGACACTTGAAACTCAACCTCATATAAGGCAATATTATGCACAGAGAGATCATCAACTTTTGCAATATTTATAAGCAAAAATGGACTAGCCCCATCTTGAATAACACCAATATAGACTTTCTTAACAAGGGACATAATTTCTTGATCATTTACTAAAGCAGAGTAAATTCTATTTTGAAAATCGTGAATAAATGTGAGCGACATAATTTTCTTATATTTTTAAAGCAACAATGGTTAACATCCTGGCTTTGGAGTCTTCGTCAAGGATTCTTTTTATCTCAAATATTTGATTATGAAAGCTAATACGCATGGTATTATCAAGTCCTTTAATAAACCTTATTTTAAAAAGAAAATACTCTTCGGTAATTACGTTGCCAAATTGAATTCCTTCTAGAAAAGCAAATCTGTTATCACATACCGGCCTTACCTGGGCAAAAGTTTCTATTACTTGCTGCCATTTTGGAGTATCTATTTCAGAGTTTGTAATATTTTCAAGAAAAATGATTTTATGAACCATTTGAGAAATAGTACTAGAATTTTTCATATTAACTCATCTGTTAAATTTTTATAATTCTATGGGGTAGATATAAATCTAAAATTTTGGAGCTTAAGTTTGTTTCATTTTCTGCGTGTTCATACATTAATACGACATGCATGAGTATCCCATGGGCTATAGTTTTGGGTGTTTTTTTATAACCTGCAATATACTTTATTTCTATATCTTGATCGACATATTCCTCATTAAAATAAATTCGATTAATAGTATTATTTACATACCCAAAATTGCCTGTAATTTCCTCCTTTTTATTTTTTTCAACTACATAAACTTCCTCAATACTGAGGATAGGAAGATATCTTAAGGTAAAATCACTCTTAGTATTCCGTATTTTACATTCTATTTCCCTGTGATTTATACTAAGACCTGTAAAATTTTCTGCTGCTTCTGTTGCTGATTCAATAAGATTTTGTATCAAAATGTCGTCATATTCATGAGAAATACGCAAATAATTTTTTACCTCTTTTAAGGGCCAAATCTCTTCTACTTTAATGTCTTTCATAAAATAATTTACAATCATATGTATCCCAGATAAAAAAGGGCCGCTTTAAATAACGGCCCTACCAAATTAAAACTACTAACCAGAAAACTTAGCAAATTTAATAGCCTCAGGATTTACTACATCGCCACCGACTCGTTTAACAGCATAAAACCTAACAAATGGCTTATCTGTATAAGGATCTCTAAGCAAGTTAATCCCTGATCTGTCAACTATTTTATATGCTGACTTAAAATCTCCAATTGCAATTGACAAACTGTCAGCTTTTATCTCTGGCATATGAGAGCTGATAACAATAGGAATACCAAAAATACTTTGTTGTAATGGATCAGTAAGAGATTGCTGCCAAATAAATCTTCCAGTTTTATCTTGAAGCGATTGAATGGCAGATAAAGTACCTCGATTCATTAAAAAACTAGCATTGGCAAGATACCCTTCCTGGAGAGAATTTATAAGTTTTAGCAGCATTTCCGGCGTAATATCTGTACCCGCTGCTATAGTTTCCACTTTAGTGTCTATAAGTAACCCCTTAGGCTTGTTGTTACCGTCCCCAGCAATAAATGCTTCATTTTCTAACCTAACAAAACTGTCTATCAAGCGCTCAGCTAACCAATTTTCAATATTTACTTCAGAATCATCGATAATGCTTTGGGTAGCTTTCGGTTGGGCGTATATTTCATGCACCGGAATAGTTTTTTTCTTCAATTTAGGTGTATCTGTATCCGGTCTTGCCTTGTCTTCTCCAATCCATCCAGAAGCAAACACTCCATCTTCAATAATTATATCTAAAGCTCTTGTAGAAATAGTTTCTATAGAAGCTACTTGACGCATCGGTGATTTAGCGTTGATTCCGGAAATAATTTTTTGATTCAGAGCCGGAGTTATAAATACTCCGCCTTCGTCTGCTCCTCCACTAAAAGATTTTGTTATAAAGTCGCTTTCTATCCCTTTACGTATAAAATTATCCAAGGCCGACTTTTCTTCATTAACTGAAAAATGATCCATAGGGATGTTTGAGAAATAATGATGCATTTTATTAACTTTGCCTTCTATCTCATTGATTTTTATACTTGAATTTGACTCTTTAGCCAAAACTTTTTTTATATCAAATGCTATTGCTTGAATTTGATCCCCTTGCATACTCCTCCTAAATTTTCTCTAATTGCCTTACTAAATGTTCCAATTCATCCAACCACGTACTATCCATAGTCTGTTGTTTAATCTGACTAATTCCTGCCATATTATTGGCTGGAAAAGTAACAATACTTATTTCCATCAATTCAACTTCATCAATAACACGCAGACCTTGGAGATTGTAATCTGATGACCTGATGGTAAACCCAATACTTAATCCACTAACAGCTTTTTGCTTTATAAGAGCACTAGCTTCAGCCCCTAATAAAGTCTTATTATTAATCTCAGCTTCAATTTTAAGACCATAGTCATCTTCTGCTAAATATTTAATCACTCCTATTGGTTTGGTTACATCATGTTGCCAAAGCAACTTAACATTATGGCTTTCAGAATTTTTAAAAGCACCTTTTGAAATAATATCATTCTGATTATCAGTCACTTCAAAAACACTTGCATAGCCAATAATCACTGTGTTATCAGATTTACTGGACTTAATAAAAAACTCTGGACTTATCCACCCATTTTGCAAAATTCTCCTCCTATATTTAATTGATATTACTATCTATAATCGATTAATAGGTCTGCACTAAGGGCAGCTCAGTAAATAATTTTAAAGTTAGCTTGTACTTCTTGAGTATTGGAGAAATATAATGTAGAAATTAAGATTAACCATTTAAATGGGTAATGACGTGGTATATCTAGGCTGGGCCCTGATCATTATAGGAATGTTTTTTATTATTTCGGGAATAATAGCTCTATTTCGTTTTCCTAACTTTTATACAAAGCTCCATGCCGCAAGCGTAATAGAATGCTGTGGTATTCCTATGTGTTTGATTGGCCTGGCTATGCTCCAAGATAACTACAGTTCTTCATTTAAGTTATTAGCTATAACAATTATACTCTTTATTTTAAATCCAGCATTGACCTTTGCCTTGGGTAGAGCTTCGCTGCTTTATAAAATTGATAACCAAGGAAGAATTAAGTAAATTACATGGAAGAAATATTTACCATACCTTTTAAGATTAATTTTGCATTAGATGAGATACTTCTTTTTATTTCATCTTTAGCTTTGCTAATTACTTGTTTTTGGCTAATTATAAGCCGTAACTTAATTGAATCTATTATTATCCTTTCGGTATTTAGTTTATTAATCGGTTTATGCTACTTATTCATGGACGCTCCTGATGTAGCCATGACCGAGACGGCTCTGGGTGCTTGCTTATCAACTTGCGTTCTGCTTAACGTAGCTAAAATTGTTGGAGAAGATTCCGGAAAATTAAAAAAATTAAATACTTTATTTGCCATAATTTTATGTGCCTTCTTTATAGTCATACTGACCTGGATAAGCCTTGATCTACCATCATTTGGTACACAAGACTCTGAGGTACAAATACATTTAACCAAATACTACATCCAAAACACAAGAACTGATATAGCGATTCCCTCTTTTGTTGCAGCTATACTTGCCAGTTACCGAGGTTACGATACACTCGGTGAAACAATAGTTATTTTGATTGCAGGCCTTGCCGTGTTGGTAATCGTTTCCAGGAAAAAAAATAATGCTTAAAAATTTTATAGTAATAAAAGTAATATTATCCTTTATCATCCCGTACATAATTTTGTATGCTATTTATATTCAACTCAATGGCGAAGTTTCACCAGGTGGAGGATTTCAAGCTGGGGTAATTTTTGCTACAGCAATAATCGGCTACGAACTAGTTTTTGGGAAAAAAAATTTTTTAAGATTAATTTCTATCAAAAGTTTGTTAATATGCAGCACTATGGGAGTATCTCTGTACGCAGGAACTGGCGTTATCTCATTACTACTCGATGATAACTACTTGAACTACAACTCCCTGCAAAGCAATTCTATCGCTGGACAGCATTTAGGGATTTTCTTGATTGAAATTGGAGTTGGTCTTACAGTTTCATCTGTAATGTGCTTAATATATACCTTGCTTCGAGAGGATTAAGATACTATGCAACATTTAATATACATATTTGCCATAATTATACTAAACGCAGGTTTGTTTATAATGTTGACTAGTGATAATTATGTAAGAAAAATTATCGGTCTTGGCATATTCCAAAGCTCAGTACTCATTTTTTATATATCACTTGGGAAAACTAAAGATGGCATTGTCCCTATAGATATTTGTCAAAATGCCTTAAATTGCCCACACACATATTCAAGTCCAATACCTCATGTATTGATGTTAACAGCAATAGTTGTTGGGTTTGCCACTATGTCTGTAGGCCTTGCTTTAATTTATCAAATAAAACGTGAATATAATACTGTAAATGCCAGCGAGCTAGATCAAAGGAATAGGCAATGAATATTTTAGCAAAGCATTTTCCTGCATTACAAATTCTGATCCCATTAGCTGGGGCCCTTTTAGCTACCTTAAGCTTTAATAGATTTTTTGCATGGATAATAGCTATTATCAGCATGTTGTTATCTCTAGTGCTTTCCGTTTATGCATTTCAACTAACAAAAATAACTTCTATCTTTTACGCTTTCGGAAACTGGTCAGCGCCAATTGGTATTGAATATAGACTCGACAACTTAAATCAACCCATTATCATCTTTATAAATTCCGTATTATTATTTTTTCTTGTCTTTGGCAAAGAGTTAATTAATGCCACTATTACCAACTATATAGAAGACGGTAAACAACATATTTTCTATTCACTTTTGCTATTTGCACAGGTTGGGTACTTAGGTGTTTTAAGTACAAATGATCTTTTTAATATTTATGTATTTATTGAAATTTCGTCTTTATCTACTTATGTACTTATGTCGAAAGGAAGATCTTCCAAAGCATTGATCGGAGCATTTGACTACTTAATAATGGGAACAATTGGAGCCACACTTATTCTAATAGGTATAGGCTTTCTTTTTGCACGGACAGGCAGCCTAAATATTTCCGATATAGCAAATATCTTAAGCAATAGCGCCAGTTCAAGATTAGTAATGACCGCTGTGGCATTTTTTATAACTGGTGTAATATTAAAGATGGCTTTTTTTCCAATGCATTTTTGGATGGTAAGGTCCTATTCTTCGACTGCACCTTTTGTGCTGACGTATTTGGCAGCAATCTCTAGTATCCTAGGGGTATATATTACTCTACGATTTATACATTTTACTATTGATAACAAAACAATTATAACTACTTTATCCTTAATTTTGCGCCCAATTGCTATCTTCACAATAGCGATTTGTACATTTTTAGCTCTTAAATCTAGTGATTTCAAAAAAGTCATTATCTACTCCACAGCCTCCCAAATTGGCTATATATTTTTATTAATTACCATTCCAGAAGCAAAACAACTCTTATTTCAATTACTAATTATTGATGCGGTCAATAAAATTGCATTATTTACAATTGTTGCACATATCCAAAATAAAAAAGAAGATCTAGGTTTTAGAAATTTTGTTTATATAGAGAAGAGTACTTTCTTCAAAATTCTTATAGCTTTTAGTCTATTATTTAGTTCTGGCATGCCGATCACCAGCATGTTTTTGATAAAAATAAATATGTTTGATTTACTAATTAGCAAAAATTTAATAACAGAATTGGTAATAGTAGTTTTAGGATCGACGCTTGCTCTTCTCTATCACTTAAAACTAGCAAAAGCTATATTTTTTAGTCCATATCATAATGAGACAATAAAAATAGAGACTAAACTATACGGCCTAACAGCAATAGTGATAATTCAAATAGTGTCACTCATTTATATGAATACCATGACAACCATTGCTGGCTATACCACCTCAGTTATACTATAGTTTATAAATTACTTATTTAGATTAAATGATGCAACTTGCCGGACCAAATATTCTAGTTACCCTAACGATATTTATCGGTATAGTGAATTTCATCACTCCCTTCATCTCGAAGGAAGATTCCCCTGTTCGGAGCTTCTTCCTAATTGCTACAAGCGTATCGTTCCTATGTAATGTACTTATGCTTGATTACTTATTTCTCAACGGTATTGAACCAAGCTTTACTATACTTAACTTCGGTAAATACTCTATTGCTCTACGACTAGAATCTCTAGGGATGATTTTTCTAAATTTACTAGCAGTATTGTGGATATGCTCTTTGTTATATACTATAAAATTTCTATCAATCAACGAAATAAAAAACAGTAACAGATTTTTGTTCTTCCTCAATTGCTGCATCATGACTGGTAGCTTTATTGCATTATCAGCAAATTTATTCACTATGTTTATTTTCTATGAAATGCTTACGCTCTTTACCATACCGCTAATTGCCCATTCACCCGGCAAAAAATCTACGCAAAGGTTACTCAAATATCTTAAAATCCTAGGGATTAGCTCTCTAGTACTTCTATTACCAGCGATTATTATTATATATGTTACTACGGGAGGAGGAAACTTTACTCCAGGTGGTTTTATTGCTGGTCATTTTAAAGATGTATATGCCATAACATTGCTATTAATGATGATCTTTGGTACCGCAAAGTCAGCTCTTTTTCCTCTGCATGGATGGCTACCATCCGCTATGGTGGCTTCTTATCCTGTAAGTGCCCTACTACATGCCGTTGTTGTGGTCAAAACTGGACTGTTTTGTACGTATAAAATTATTGCTTATGTATTTGGCATTGCATACCTACAAACATTGTTTTCTAATTATAATTGGCTAGTATTGCTCCCTATTGTAACAATAGCTTATAGCTCAATTCAGGTATTACGTTTTAACGAAATCAAGATGATATTGGCTTATTCTACCATTAATCAGCTCTCGATAGCGCTGCTCAGTGTGTTCTTACTTTCACCTAAAGGGTTCGTAGCAGCAGTAATGCACATGGTTTCTCACTCTTTCTCAAAAATATGTATGTTTTATGCAGCTGGTAACATATATAGCGTTAAGAACTCTTATAATTTGAGTGAATTGGTAGGAATAAAAAATACTATGCCTAAAACTAGCTTCGTGATGCTGATAGCGGGCCTATCGCTAATTGGTATACCACCATTTGCTGGTTTTATAAGCAAGTTTTATATTCTTCTTGCCGCTGCAGAACAAGATAATTTTCTTGTAATTGCTACTCTTATATTTAGCTCTCTGTTTACTGCCGCATATGTGATGAAGATGCTTATTTTTATTTATCGTCCAACTTCAGAAAATTTTATCTTGCACTTAAAACTGAAACCATATTTTGCTGAACCAAGACCGGTTGAAATCACCAATAGAGTTACCAGCTCAAATTATGAAGCTGAGAAAAAATTGCCAATATTTATGATTATTAGTATTATTTTATGCTTATCTGGTGTAGTTGGATTCTTTTTTATTCAACAAGTGATAGTAAAATTTTTAGGCTTTATATAGTATATGTTCTATCACCCCGCATTTATAATATTGACGCTTTCCCTCGGGTTGGTTGCCATACACAAACAGAAGAAAATCTTTAGATGCATTGCTATTTTTATGCCAATTGCAGCTCTAACTTCTACATGCATTATGCCCCAACAAGTAGCTTTTGATTTATTTAAAATAGAAATCATTTTTGATGGTTCATTTTACAATAAGCTAATCGGATTTGCCTTTTGCATAGTTCTACTGGCAGCTAATCTTTATTCTATAGGACAAAATAAAAAATTTGAACTCATATTAGGTAATTTCTATGCAGCCTCAACGTTATTATGTTTATTTGCTGGTGATTTTCTCTCTCTGTTTATTGGCCTTGAACTGATGATGCTATTTTCATCTTCAATAATTTTTATTGGAGAAAAGAGATTTAGTATAAGATCAGCAAAAAAATATTTCATTACCCATCTTACAAGTAGTAGCCTAATTTTACTTGGTATTGTACACATCATCTCCAAAAGCAAATCCCTTGCACTGGTGAATGTCACCTCTTTGATGTCAAATCCGGAGTATTCAGCTGTTGTCCTAGTAATAATGCTAATTGGCATGCTCATAAACATAGCCGCCTTCCCCTTTAGCGGATGGATGGTAAACTACTACCAAAATACCTCACCTTCAGGATTTATTTATCTTATTTCATTTACTACAAAACTATCCATCTTTCTTATATTAAAGCTTTTTTCAGGCTTGTTTGCGCTGAAATATATCGGCGTGTTAATGATAATTTATGCAAGCATTAAAGCCCTTCAAGAAAATAGCATACTCAGACTATTATGTTACCTATCAATTATGGCTATGGGATTAATGTTAATGGGAATCAGTATAGGTAGTGAAGCAGCTATTAGCTCGGTAATATACTATTTTTTCATACATATTTTGTACAAAGCAACCCTTAGCATTTGCTCTGCAAGTGTAATAGACACCACAGGAATTATTGACTGTTCTGATCTAAAGAAAATTAGTAACAATATTATTGTAATCAGTGCAGTAATTGGTATAGCTATGATGATAAGTCTGCCAGGAACTTCTGCGCTGCAAACTAAATCGGCTATTTCCCATCTATTCTCAGGAGATGTATTCTACCTAGCTCCGATACTACTAAGCTTAGTAACAGTTTATTCGCTCCCTTGGACGAACTGTTTTAAAAAACATGTAGCCTATCAAAGGCTTGTGCTCAATAAGTACGCACAAGCAAGCCTAATTTTTTTGAGTTTTATTTTAATATGTGTTGGTTTATTGGGCAGCAAGTTACTGTTTTTAACTAATGGTACAATCTTCGATTACACGGGTATATTTAGCTTTGATAATCTAAAGCAACTTATTATAATATCTCTTGGTTTTTATCTAGCATTAAAATATAAAATCAAAAAATTTCATACAGAATCTATTAACTTGGTTGATTGGTTGGGAAAAAGATTTCTTCAGCTACATTCCTGGTTGTTTAGTAAAAATAATGAAGGTACTCAGGATACAGAGGCCTTATCAATTGAAAGCCTGGAGCATCAAATATCGGCTAAATTAACAGACATTCATAACCAAAAAACAGCTATATTCATTGTGTTTACAGTATTTTTAATTATCTTAATTATACTTTTATTATTAGCATAAAGGTACCTAGAACTCACGATATTTTACGATTTTATTCCTCAAATCATAGGCTGAAACAAACAAAGCGATAATTACAAAAATGAAAATAAACCGCGTTGCCAGGAAAATTGGTCTATTGTCACCAGGTGCCCCGCGTACATAAATTTCTGCTCCAAGTTGAGTGGGCCAATCCATATTATGGCTCCCCTGTTGTGCGCCAAGCATACTAGTCCACTAAAAAAGAATCTGCGCCAAGCATACTAGTCCACCCCTGCGCCAGAAGAGAAGTCCACTTTCAAAAGAAAAAAAGAGTGATAATTTAGTTAACACATTGGTTAATTAAATTAGAGTTTAAATTAAATTGAATGAGGAAA
>Ga0214192_1001455_pt1 | contig 13246 bp, 12 predicted proteins | sample TroBogEpilimnion_44_FD_153030 | JGI IMG/M metagenome (GOLD analysis project Ga0214192, IMG submission 153030) | Freshwater microbial communities from Trout Bog Lake, WI - 29JUL2008 epilimnion | ecosystem: Environmental > Aquatic > Freshwater > Lake > Epilimnion/Euphotic zone | place: Trout Bog... | reverse complement strand
TGTAAACGACCATTGATTGTAGCCATTGCCTGATGTTGCTGTACCACCAGATGCTACTACGCCAGACACAGGGCTCTGCCAATAGGCAAAGTTCATCTGCCCAAAGTTGCCAGCGTTTAACTGGCAAGCGATAAGGACGCTAATTAGAATTAACTTAGAAATTCTGTACATAGGAACCATAATATACGCCAGCGGTTGCATTGTAGTAAATAGTATATACGTCTGTTTTTCCTAATGTAGCAGTCATCGTTGGAGCAGTACTACCAGCCCATTTTAATGTAGAAGAAGAAGGCCAAGTTACTGTTGTAGCCGTGCCAGTTGCAGGTTGGTGAATAGTAATGGTTATTGTCTGACCATCGACTGCACCTGTAAAGCTAATCGTAGCTGCCGTAGCTGATGTGAGTGTTAGATCAAAACTATTAGATAATGCCCAATTAATTGAAGGACTTGCACCAGACGTTACTGTTGATGTTGCTGGAGTTAATCCTTGGTTAGCTAAAGGCTTTGTTGTAGCACCTGTACCGCCATTTGCTACAGTTAAAGTTCCTGCGCTAACAACACCAGAACTTGCAGACAAAGCACCTGTTAGACTTGTTGCTAAGGTTGTAGTACCAGTTGCAGTTAAACTTGTAAATGTACCAGCAGCAGCAGAACTACCACCAATAGATACGCCATTGATTGCACTAATTGTACTACCTAAAGCCTGTGATGTGCTACCAAAAGTAATTGAGCTATTAGCTAATGCACTATTAGGAATTGCAGTAAATCCTGTACCAATAGCACCAGATGTTAATGTACCAACAGTAGTAATTGAAGATGAACCTGTATAAGTAGTCCATGATGGATTAGCTCCCGCTCCACCTGTAGTTAATAATTGACCAGATGTTCCAGCAGGAAGTGCAACCCAAGCAGAACCACTACGATAAAGTATAGCACCTTGAGTTGAGCTAAACGCATTATCTAAATAAGAACTTACTGTGTTATACGCAGGAGCAGCACTTGATGAAGTATTGTTGCCAAGAATTGTATTAGCAGCAGCATTGGATAAGCTAAAAGATAATGCTGGCGTCGAAGTAGATGTAGCAACGCTAGTAGTAAATAATGGGCTAAGTGATCCAGAACTAAACGATGTAACTGTGCCACCTGTACCTGTAGCCGATAAAGTACCGCCAGAGAAACTTACGCCAGTACCAATGGTTACATTTGAGAATCCACCTGCTCCGTTACCATAGAGAATTGAACTACCAGATGTTGCTGGTGCGTAATCTGTACCACTTGCAGCAATCGCTAATGTGTTAGCTCCAGTACGTTTTACTAAACCAGTTGTAGATAAACCTGTAATTGTATCTTGGCTAATTGTGCCACCTAATGATGTGCTTGTGCCAGCAATCGTAATTGCGCTATTAGCTAATTGTGCATTGCTAATAGTTCCTGACAATGCAGACGTTGGTATAGTTGTACTAGCCGTCATAGCACTCGTACCATTTCCATAAACATAACCAGTTAGTCCAGTTGTTCCTGTGCCACCGTATAAAGCACCAATAACATTACCATTCCATGTGCCGTTTGTATAAGATCCAGCCCATGACAATGTGTTTGTTGACCAACTTGCATTAGAAGGAGCAACATTGTGATAATCCCAAGTACCTGTTGATGTTGCATTTGATAATAAAACGACATCAATAAAAGAACCAGACTGTAACGTCGCTATAGTAGTACCAGAATTATTTTGAACAGTGATTGTACCACTAGATTGATTGTTGTTAAACGTGAATATGTTTCCGTTAGGTAGTGTCGTAGCATCAGGCAGTTTAATTACCTGCCCACCAGATCCCGTAATTACCATATCAGGGCTTGATGAGGCTGTTAGAGTGATGGTTGTTCCACTAGCTGCTTGGCTAAGGAAGTTCTTAAAAAAGTTGTTACCAAATACATTACTATTACTATCACGAAGTACTACGCTATTAGCACCAGATGAAGTAGTAACTCCTGTACCACCATTAGCTATTGGTAAAGTACCTGTAACCCCAGAACCTAGGGGTAATCTAGTTGCATTAGTTAAGTCAGCGTATGTTGGTTGTCCTAAGTTTGGGGTTACAAGAATTGGAGAAGTAGAGAGTACAGTTGAACCACTACCAGTAGATGTTGTTACGCCTGTACCACCATTAGTAACTGGTAAAGTTCCACTTACTTGAGAAGTTAAACTTACTGTACCCGATAAAGCTGATGTAGGAATCGTAGTAGATGCGGTTACATTGTTTGTACTATTACCATATAAATAACCAGTAAGTGTTGTAGTTTTTAAACTATTAAATGCACCTGCATTTGGAGTTGTCTGTCCAATAGAACCATTGAATACCGAAGTATCACTTAATGGTGTAATGTTTCCTAATGATATGCTAATATTTGGTGTAGTTGTACCAGTAGCTACTGAAGTAATAACTCCAGATTGATTATTAGTAGTAACACTAGTAACTGTACCGCCTGTACCTGTAGCACTGATTTGAACTGAGCCTGTAGAAGCATTAAGAGTTACACCACTTCCTGCAGATAAATTGATAACACCTGCGTTAGTTAATGTTGTACTTCCACCAAGGGCTACAGTTCCACCGCCAGACAATCCTGTACCTGCAGTTACAGTAATAGAATTATTACTTAAACGAGCAGTCGATAATGTACCTGATGTAATATTAGAAGCATTAGATGCAAAAGTTTGAGCATTAGATTGTGCAGTAGCAGCAGCTCCTGCACCATCATAAGCACTTGTAGAGGTAAAAGCTGCACTACCTAAATTACCAGTAAGACTGATATTAAGAACCGGAGTAGTTGTTGGATTAATTACTGATGCAACTACACCGTTGTTTGTAGTAACACTAAATGATGTTACTGTACCACTTGTATTTGTAGCAGTTAAAGTACCACCTGAAAAAGTTAAACCTGTACCAATTATAACGCTATTAAATCCACCGCCATTATTACCTGAAAGAATAGCATTACCTGTTGTTGCAGGTGCGGCATTAGTAATACCATAACCTTGTAAAGTTGTTGGAGTATTAGTAACTTGGCTCCAAGATACATTGCCGGTTAAATTAGTTGCTGTAATAGTACCACCATTAGGTGTAATAGATACGCCACTTGGTACTGTAAAAGAACCAGTAAGGGAACCGCTGCTAGTCTTTTGAACATTAACAGGTACTTGACCCAATAGGCAAGAAGCCGTGAATAAAAAGATTAGAAGCTTTTTCATACTGTTACAGATGGAATTGTGTATTGTGTTGGAGTCCACTTACCTTGGGTAGTCGAATAGACGTAATCAAAGGTGGCTGATAGATTAGATCCATTCGTAGTTGTATTGGTAATTAAATTACCAGTTACAGAAGAATTGTAAACATTAAGTATAATATTAGCCGTCGCTGGCAATAAAAGAACTAATCTAAGGAAAGCGCCATTTACTGCACCTGATACACTTAATGATATATTACTTGTCCTAGCTGTACCAGTTACTGTTATTATTTCTGTATGATAAGAAGCGGTAGGAGCTACAGTAGCATTGCCACTTACTAAAGTCTGTTCGTGTTCACTTACTAAAAGTGAAGGTGGGGTAGGTAATGCCCAGCTGGTATTGATTACAGTAATGTAACCAGCCGTATAAGTAATTGCAGTACCTGCAAAGCTTGTGCCTTGAACTATGAGCCAATACTGAGCTGATGGTTGTGCACCTAAAGAAAGATCAGCTAATGCAGCTGAGATATTAAAACTTACGTTTTGAAGTAAACCAGCTTGCCAATCAGCCCAATCGCAATAGGTAGAAGTAAAGCTTGACTGTGGTACAATAATAGAAACTGACTGCACCAAAGCATTATTACTTTGTTGCAATACAAGTTGCATTGATGCCAAGTTTGATAGGTCAACAGGATTGTTATACGCATCAAAGACAGCGGCTTGGAATGATACATCCGAAGCACGCCACATCCGTGGAGTTGTACCTGTGTTAGCGTCGTAGGGAGAGCCGCCGTTTACAGACAGTTGTAGCCGTATGGGTTCTTGTGAGTATTGTGCGGCAATCATATTTTAAGTTCCGAATACTTGAATTGAAATGCAACTTGAATCTTCAGCAGCTCCACTAGGAGCTACGGTCGTTTCCCAACAGAAAATTCTTAATTGGTTCTGTGTACGAACAGAAGTATTACCGCTACCACCAGCACCAGTAATTATGTTGTTATCCCCCGGCGACCATGGTTGTCCGCTTTGAGTTCCTGCTGATCCTGTAAATGTATAATTATTACTTGGTATAGCTCCAGCGAGAAAGAAAATGTCGTAGATACCTTGAGCTACTTTATAAACATGATCTACGCCATAAGAATTAGCTAATACGCAATTACTTCCTATTGCAGCACGGCCATCAAACACTACCCAAGCTTTACAGAGTTGAGCATTAGCTGCGGATAAAATAACTTGAATATATGGAATCCAATAAGACGCACTTGATAAACTATTATTAAGATTATTGTCTTGAAGACTGACATATAAAGTTCCTGAGCCATCTGTAGATTTAACAAATGATCCAGTATAATAAGTAGTACCTGAATCCCATTCTGGAATACCTTCTTGATAAAGATAGTTTGTAAAGTACGAATTTACGAACTGTACTGCATTAACATCTTCAAGCATCGGCTGAGTTGTACCACCAGCAACAGCGGTAACTGCACCTTGCCAACCATTCAGCCATGCGGAAGTTTGAATTGCTGCGGGATCTTGGCTATAGCCGGGAGTACCTGCAACGTATGTACCGAACTCTGCGATGTCGCTTGTAGGCGAACCAGTGCCTCCTAAATAGGTAGTATGATTAGCATCAAAGAGCTGAGTTGTTTTTCTTACAATGGTTTTAGACATCGAGAGTATGAGTTAAATTTTATTCTAATAACCAGTTCGTACCATCTGAATATACTTTACGAACATAGGATCCACCACCAGTTACAGCAGAGCCTAAGGAAGTTCCGGGTGCTTGCGTAGCATCAGATACAAAAGCTTCACCATATTTATTAGAAGATGCCGATGGTAAAGAAGCTACAACTGAATGAGCTTGGATTATAATACCACTAAATAAATTTGGATCAGTACCTATTTGATAGATACCATAATGACCACCATAGCTTGGTGTTGCTGAAGCTAAATAAAGTAAATAAGAAAGTCCTACACCTGTAGTAGTACCACCATCACCATTAAGATATAGAGTAGCATCAGTAATACCTGTATAACCTGCAGTATTAATATTACCACCTATAACTTGCTGATATAATGAATCGCCATTAGCAGTTGCAGTAATAGTAGGATCGACACGAAGACCTTTAGCAGAATTATTAACTGTTGAAATAGCAGGTGCTAAACTTACACCAATATTAGAAGCATGAGCTATATTAACTTCTAAAGAAGTACCTACATTTAAATCGCCTGAAGTTCCAGAAGGAGTTGTACCTACACCAATACTTGGACTTTGAATAGTGCCATTAAAGCTATTAGGATTAGCTCCTTGTTGATATATTCCATAAGTATTAGACGTACCTGCTAACCCAGAATTTATATAAAGCTGATAGGTATTACTAAAAGTACCAGAACCAGAACTAATAGTTGGAGTGGATAAATAAAGACCGAAGTATAAACTACCAGTATGGGTAGCTGTAAAACTTCCACCGATTCTTTCACCCGCAAAAATATCTCCATAAGGGTCATCTGTGAATTGAGGATAAACATCTAACCCTGTACTTGTTCCAGTTAAAAGACTATTGACTACTAATCCCATAGGCTGACCACCGAAGCTTGTTCCTGCACCATTAAGAGTCATTGATGCAAAAGTAGGGGCATATGTAGAATCAAGACTAATAACACCACTTGTATTATTATAAGCTACACCCGAACTAGCAGTAGCAGTTTGTACATAATTAGAACTGTTAGTTCTTAATAATCCTGCATAACCACCAATAGCGGAGTTAGAAATATTTATACTATTAGTAGTAACACTTACTGCACCACTGGCTAAACTTGTCGTGCCTGAAAAAGAAGCTGCTTGTCCAGTTATAGTTCCAGTAAAATAAGCGGAATAAGGACTGCCTACAAATGTAGCAGCTTGATTAAAGCGTGTTCCAGAAGCTGAATTACTTGTAGTTCCACCCGGTAAAGTAACTGTACCTGTAAACGTAGGAGATGCAATAGGAGCATAAGTACCAGAGGTATTAGCACTAATAGTTACATTGCCTGTTGAACCACTGAGTGTAATATTAGTTCCTGCCGTAAGACCTGTCACACCTGTATTAGCAATTTGGATTGTTCCTGTAGAACCGCTAACTGAAATACCCGAGCCACTATTAAGTGAAGTAACGCCTGTGTTAGTAAGTTGTATTGGGCCAGTAGAAGCATTGGCAGTAATACCTGTACCTGTACTAATAGAAGTTACACCTGCTGTAGCAATCCCTGTAGTATTGATAGTAACAATACCTGTACCAGTATTAGGAGAAATAGATATACCGCTACCCGCTACAATCTTAGTTACTAAACTACTACCAGAACCTGAAGCTGCGGTAGTTTGAATAGTACCATCGGCAAAAGTAATTGCGCCGCCGCCACCAGAAGTTAAGGTTAAATTATTAAGTACGTTTTTATCTGTACCCGCTTGATAAATACCATAGGTATTTGTAGCAACAGGAGCTTGAGCAATATAAAGCTGATAAGAATTTGCTAGTACTACTGAACCAGTTAAAGCAGGAGTACCTAAATCTTCATGGTAAAAATTAACATTACTGAAAGAAGCTGAAGCGGTAATAGTTCCACCAGTTGCAATCATATAAAGATTATCATTGTTTGCGGTATTAACCATCGTACCACTTAGCCTTAATTCTTTTGCAATGTTTGAACTAGAATAAAAAATAGGTTCAAAATCAATAGGCGTATTATTGCTAGGGGTATTATTACCTACAGAGAAAATATTACCCGAACCATTAGATACTATTACTTGTCCATTAAATACTGGATTGGTAATAGGTACAGTCTGCGCTTGGCAAGCTGCAATTAAAACAAGTACAAAAAGAAAATATAGATTTTTCATGCTAATGCTTCCCAGAAAATTTGATGTGCAGTATCACCAGTTGGCCCTAATAATTGAACTTGAAATGAGGTATTGCTAATAGTCCCACTGATAACATTGCCATAAACCAAAGAGGAGCTTGATGATGGACTATAAAACGTCAAACGTATCTTCGTAGGAACTACAGGTAATGTTGAACCATAGCTGATAGTAAAGAGCGTAAGAGTAGTAGATCCTATGGTATAGACATTAGTTGCCAACAAACGACCGCATAGATTGGCTACTGTGATCTGTGCGCTACCTAAAGACGAGCTTTGTAGCTCCATTGAATCATCTGCACGAGGCTGAGTGACAGTGGTTGGTATACCGAGAATTGTTGATGTAGCCATGTTATAAAGCGATTATACGATCTGTTGAACCATCGGAAAGAGTGCGTAATGTTGTTCCATCGGCTAGGGTACGATCAATAGCTCCTACAGGAACATAAGTAATTGAAACGCCCATAGGCTTAGGTAGAAATTGTTCTAATACTGAAATAGGAACTATAGATACAAGAGCTGATGAAATGCTATAGGTAAGAGTCATATCAGCATTATCAGTTAATGTAATAGTCTTAGGAAAAAAGGTATTCAGATAGTTTTGTATAGAATACAAAGTACCGTCATTGGAATTAAGAATAATCTTTAACTGTAAAACTATTCTATATTGGTCATCATTTAAAGCTACTAAGTTAGAAGTAGCATAACCATAACGCATCCAAATAACGCCTGTATTAATTCCCCCAGCATAGCGTTGTAAACCATTAGGATTGCCCCCAATCAATGAGTATCGTTCAAATCCAAAAGTTTGAGGGTTGGGGTTTGGAGTAGCTAAGTTTCTAGATACTCCTATATATTTACCAAGTATATCTAACTGTGTTCCAATAGCCGTATAAAGATCATACCCATTCTGAACGGCCTGAGTTACATAGTCACAGACTGCTTGCTTTACAAAAGCCGCAATAGTCTGAGATGCCTTTGGCTGTCCACGATATTGTAATATCAGGCGATCCTGATAATATGATACAACATCATTTAGAGTAGGATTCATTAGGAGGTAATTTGAATATATGGAGAGCTAGCTGATGGTATCACAAACTGATAATTAATTGCAGAATTAGATACTGTAGAAGCCCATGTTGTACCATCTCTGGAAAGAGCTTCTCCAGTTATAACTACATTTGGAACTTGTGATTTTATATATGATACAATCGAAGTAGTATCTGCGATTTGATTAATGCCATAGGAATTACCAAATTGAGAATATACTAAGTTAGCTATGTGGTTAGTATCAATAGCTCCAGTAATTGCATCAGCCGTGCATTTAAAATACAATGGCTGAGTTGTAGCATAGTCGAATAGAACTGAGAAAGTTGTTCCATCGACTTGAGTAACAGGTATTGAGATACTACCTTTCATTCCACAACCAGCATTACGTTTGACGTAAATAGCATTAGCTACGGCTGCTTCGACTGTAGAGTTATTAGTACCTGCAACAATACACCAAATTGAGTGTCCGGGGACGCCATTCACATCGGTAGTTGAAGTTATGTTTTCATATACCGAAGCAAAGTTAATACCATTTACATCAATAAGCGCACCATAAAGTCCTGCTAAATATCCTTTACTTGGTTGAGCTACAGAATAAGCACGGCGAATACGAAGAGCTGAATCTGACTCTTGAGCCGTTCCTAATTGTGTGTATGGTTGATCATTAGTTACTGAAGACACTCCTACAGTAACAGTAATGATTGAAGTAATTGAATTGAGGGTAGATTGAATTGGCCCAATATTAACTGCTTGGAAAAGACACTCTGTAGTACTAGCAGTTGATAGCGTTGTAGTAGTTAATAGCTGGTATTGATTAGTACCATCTGAAACTGTAAACGCGCTTGTAGGATATAAATCTAAGCCGGGAAGAACTACCGATTGACTGTTGGTAATTGAAATAGGTTGCAGGGTATAAGTACCCGCTTGGCGAATAACGCCATTAATTGCACATCTACTATCTAGAATAACACCCACTGCTTGATCTGGATCCATTGAAGTACAGATCTGTTGGAGTAGCTGAAGAGTATCTTCTACGGCTAAAGCAAAGATATTAACCATATTCGCATCTGGCGAATTAGGGTTTAAATTAATATTAGGGCCGTAAATTTGATAAAGTCCGGGATAGCCAGATTCACCATTTTGGATAGCATTGATTATATCCGATAAACTCTTAATAGTTAATCCTGTAGATGTGAGTGAATTAGTGGACATATTAACTTAGTACGTTTACAGAATTAATAACTGAAGTAGAATAAATAGTATTGATGTTATAAGTCAGAGAAAGATTACGGCTACTATTTAAGTTAGTTGATACAGAGTTAACTTTAGTTACCCCATAACAATTAGCTAATAAACGAGTAAGCTGAATCTTAATTGTAGCTTGTGTATTTTTAGTACCTAATAGATTTATCCAATCAATACCAAAGGTGGCGTTCCAGAAAGCATCATTATAAAAAGTCCTGATAGCCGTAGCTATATTAGCTTGAATAGCATCTTCGTCAGTAAGATAGCTTCCAAGACCATTACCAAAATTCCAATCCCCAGTAGCAGGATCTATTGCTCTAAAAATCATGCTCATGTTTTCAACAAATTATTAAGTGCGGTTTGAACATTAGTCAATGCTGTCACAGTAGCTGGGTTTGGAGTAGTACCGTCAGTATTATGCCAAGAAGTTAATGCTGATATTAAAGAAGTTAAAGTTGTAAGTAAGTCGGTAGTACTGTTTGCTAATTTAGCTTTACCTGACCCAAGAGATAAAGTTATAGGGCCAGAGCCGATTAATTGTGTATCGGTTGAAGAGTAAGTACTTAATGGGTTTTTACCAGAAAATAAGCCAACTAAAGCAATTCCATCAGATAAAGAATGAGTTCGTGTAGTGTTGGGGGCATTACCTGTTTGACCTGAGGTATACCAGCTATCCATATCCCTATCATTAAAAAGAACTAGGCATATATCCCCTTTAGTAATCGGGAAGGTAATAGCTCCAGACCCACCATGAAGGATTATTACTGGGACAGATAATAGGGTAGGGTATTTAATAAGCTTTCCATTGTACACTTCTGCGATGTTAATATTAATATCTGCAGTCTGGGTAGCAGGGTAAAATGCTTGGATTACACCTATCTGATGGCAGTTTAAATCCCTAGAAAGCTCATCTTTTAATAGGAGTTGTAACCCTCTTTCATCGGGTTGGATAGGAGATTGAGTAGGTGTAGGGTAAGTACTCATTTTAAAACTGGAGGAGCAGGTATGTATTGAAGAGACTCTGTACCATACCAAAGGCTAAAAGTGGTAGTTCTTTGACCGCCCACAACTGGTGATATTATACCCCTATGACTAAAACCCCTTATCTGATAAACACGGTTAAAAATAGAATTATCTACACTATTTAATCTAGCTGTTTGATTCATTTGAACCTGCGGATTAAATAAAGTCTTAGCTACTATCATAGCTCCAGAGCGTTCTGGGGGTTCAAGAAGTCCAGTTTCAGCTTCTATAAGTATCTCTGGTAAATTTAGTACATCGTTATATCCCAATACCTTTAATTGATTCATATCGATTGTAGCTGAAACCGACATAGGTAAGAAAGCTTTTAAAAGATTAGCCGTAGGGCCATACATAGCCAAAGGTCTTAAATTAGTAAAAGAAGTATTATCGGGAAGATTACCAAATAACGGAGTAGAAGCTAACTTATAAGTATTAACAAAGTCTTGGTTTAAACTATAAAGAACGTTTTTTAAAGAGGTATTAGGTAAAGCATTAAAACTGCTAAAAGAATTAGCTAAAGCATGAGCACCATCAAAAGCCTCAATAACTGTTAAGAAGTCTCTGCCCGGACGTTTACTATATGCCCACCTAACCCAGCCATTAAAAAGAAGTACCTCTTGACCATTATATCCCGCTTTAAATTGAACATTAGCTCTATCTAAATAAGCGTATTGATCGTGATATAAAAGATTACGAGTGTCTTCTTTTAAATTATAAAGAGTGAAAGTAGCAGTTTGTGAACTACCCCAGAACTGTCTTTGTATTTCAAATTCACAAGTAATCGGTAATTGAATAGTTACCGTCTGTGAAGCATCCCGATATTGACTTCCAACAACCGGTTTATATGGCCCACATTCTATAGATAAAGTATATGATGGATTATTACTAATCATGTGGGGCGTAATAATTCAACTCTGTATAAAAAATACCGGCTGAGTCTAATAAATATAACTGAGCAAACCCACTGGTAAAATCAGTTACATTCATTGGTTCTGTACCATCAGCAGTAGCACAACTTAATCCAAAAGGAATATTGTTTTGATACTGTCTAAGCATATTAGGAGAACATACAATTCTTCTGCCATTAAGGATAAAAGAAGAAGTGTTGTTATTCCATGATAGATTATAGAACCAGCCCATTTGCTGAGGGATATAATATATTGTCATATTAACAATACTTCCATCAGCTATAGTAAGATTAAAATTTTGAGTAGTACCCTGATTGATACCTTGAATTAAATAAGTGCTCATGGGCTATTTCAAAAATGGACTGAGGAAAAATCTATAGGGATTAAAGAAACATTAGCACTAGAATTAGGACTATCTACGGATACCATGCTTTGGCTTCTTCCAGATAGGGTATTAAAATCCACTGTTATATTTTTTGCGTATCTAATCTTTTTAAAAGTGACTGAAAAATCAGATACATATTTACTATCTTCAGATTGAGTAACACGAAGATTTTCGATTGCCATGTTGCTCATAATACCCCAAGGAGTTTCGACTGAACACGTTTGAGCACTTATCCAAAGCTGATAAAAGAATCCAAAAGCCCCACCTTGTTTATTAATTCCTTCGGGTTCTATATAATATTCATACAGAGTCCCAGAAGCTGCTGCTTTACTTTGCGTAGTTATTGGCTGATCTGATAATAAGAAATTAGCTGCGTATTGAGATTTAGCAAAAGTATTAGCTTTTGTTTGAGCACTAGCAGCTGAAGTTCCACCAAGTAAAGAACCTACAGCTTGGAAAGCCATAGAAGTTAATTGGCTTTTTAAATTAGATTTTAATCCCGCGGTAGTTTGAACACTAAAAGGAACATTGCTACCAACTGAATTTGCTGGAGTACCATTTATCGCTTGTGAAGTATAAGCAATAAGTTGAGCACTTACTGAAGGGGGTAAACTACTTTTAGCAGTAACTGCAGCTATAAAGCCGGGGACTGCTTGTACATTTTGATTATTAGGGTTAAAAATAAAAGCTCCAATCTGTTGAACAACATTTGGAGATACCCCATGAGACCCTGCTATCTGTCCTATAAAAGAACCTACAACAGAAGTTAAAGCTCCAGCCATACCAAAGCCGGGAGCTAGTGAAGGCATTAAAGCAGCATGAAGTGGAAGTTTAACACCTTTCTGAGTAACTGGTGGATTGGGATTAGATAAGTATCCTACAAGTTCTCCAACATAACCATTAAGCGTTATACGTTCAGGAAGGCGACCCCATTGGTCTTGTATTGTAGTATTATCCTCAACGTAATGATCTGTAATATCAGAACGAAGTTCAAATATTTCTTCACCCTCAATATCAAATAAAAATCCTGCTACACCCAATGGTAAATTTTCAGGAGTAACTAAAGCAGCACCTTCAGGTGTATTTGCTAAACCTACATATATCCCCTGCTCTTCGGAAGGTATTATATTATTAGCCATGAGTTTTAGGGTGTAACGGTTGCAGGTTTACCATAGCCTTGAGGAGTTTGAACATTAACTCTACCCAAAGTTTTGGTGATATGATCTGATATTACTTTACTTGTTTCTTGTGGATTGGTTGCACCATTAACTGTTATAGGAGCATTGACTGTAATCTGAGAAGTTGATTCTGGATTTTTATAAGAACTAAAAGATCCTACTTTAGCATTATACATTAATGATTGACCCGAAGTATTATCTTCTACTGCGGATTTCATAGCTTTAGCAGTCATGACAGCATAGGCTACCATTAATGGAATTATAATTGCCCATCCAGCTGCAGCCAATCCTCCTGCAACTGCAGCACCACCAGCTTCAGCAGCAACAACTTCGCCCGCTAC
>Ga0214192_1001454_pt1 | contig 13250 bp, 13 predicted proteins | sample TroBogEpilimnion_44_FD_153030 | JGI IMG/M metagenome (GOLD analysis project Ga0214192, IMG submission 153030) | Freshwater microbial communities from Trout Bog Lake, WI - 29JUL2008 epilimnion | ecosystem: Environmental > Aquatic > Freshwater > Lake > Epilimnion/Euphotic zone | place: Trout Bog... | reverse complement strand
ATTCCGTCATGAGCTGAATATACTCAATATACTGTCGAGTAATTTGAGCAATAGGTATATTAACGATATCCAGATTCTGCTTTCTTATTAAATGCAGCAATAAATCCAGTGGACCTTCAAATAATTCTAAAAAAACTTTTAGTGCATCCGGCGGAATATAAAGATCTTCGGGTAACTCGTGATATGGCGTGCCATTAACAATGGCAAAAACAGTCGGTCTATTATCAATCACAGAAAGATGAGTGGCTGTCATGCGCTCGCTAACAAGTTAAAAATTTGCGATTGCATCCCGACTATAACCCAGCTACGGCATAAAAAATTTGTTGCATAAAATACATAGGATACGCTAATAACACACCCAAGACATTGGTGTATAACAAGACAATGAGTATGATAAAGCCATAACGTTCGAGCTGATTATATTGCCATGCCAGTTTAGGCGGTAATACCCCTGCTAACATACGGCTACCATCTAATGGTGGAATCGGTAACAAATTAATCAGAAACAAGACCAGATTAATACTGATACCCGCTGTTCCCATGTAAATCATCGGTGAAGATATTTCTTCAATATTAATTAAACCACCCAACCGAGCCAAGAGTGCCCATAAAACAGCCATTAACAAGTTGGCTACTGGACCGGCAACGGCGACCCAAGCCATATCCTGTAATGGTTTTTTGAAATTACGGGTATTCACAGGAATAGGCTTCGCCCAACCAAATATAAACCCAGTTCCTGTTAATAATAACAAGCCCGGTAAAATGATCGTACCAAACAAATCGACATGCTTAATAGGATTAAGCGTTAATCGTCCAAGCATTGATGCCGTATAATCCCCTCTTTTTTTAGCTACCCATCCATGGGCAACCTCATGGACAGTAATTGCAAAAACAACAGGTAATATCCAGACAACAATACGCTGGACCATAGTTAATTCATTCATCTCAATGCCTTGTGTTAAGTGAGCTGACTGGCAATGCCTTTACCTTGTCTAAGAATTTCCGGATGGTTATTGGCAAAACCAATCATTGTAGTCGGTTCAAATTCAATAATACCGGCATCTATAATTAAATCCAGTTCATGATCCAAACGTTCACGTATTTCATAAGGATCTGACAAAGCCTCAGTATCGCCGGGTAATACCAGCGTTGAACTAAAGAGCGGCTCTTCAAGCTGTTGCACCAACATCTGGGCAACCGGATGATCAGGAATACGAATCCCAATAGTTTTTTTCTTAGGATGCTGAAGTCTTCTTGGCACTTCGCGGGTCGCATCCAAAATAAAGGTAAACGGCCCCGGCGTTAACGCCTTAATTAATCGAAAGGCATCGTTACCTATTTTAGTAAAGCTTGAAACCTGTGCTAAATCCTTACATACCAACGTAAAATCATGCTTGTCATCCAATTGCCTAATTCGACGAATAGTATCCATAGCTTGTTTATCGCCAATATAACAGGCTAAAGCGTAAGAAGAATCGGTAGGATAGGCAATGACACCGCCATTGCGAATAATGTCGACCGCCTGATGAATCAAGCGCAATTGCGGATTTTCAGGATGTACTTCAAAATACTGTGCCATTACTTAATACTTGTATAAATAAATTGTGAGATTATAGCCTGAATTAGCCTCTGCGGGCAGTACGAACCCACTGTAATATTCTTAATTTTTTATAATCAATTGGTTATACTCTTTATTTGATAAACCTTAATAGCATTTTATCGCATAGCATGATTACAACTCTCTTCAATATCTGGTTTTAAAATTGTGATCATTAAAACCGCTTTATCATTAATGCTATGCGTATTAATACTGTTTATCGCCGTCAAAATTCTAGTAGCACTCTCAATTCCCTACATACCCGAAGTGATGACGCAAATGGGTTTGTTATTGATGTTGATTGCCTCAATATTGTTGGTGTTGCAAGCAATTCTAGCGATTAGCCTACACCTGATTCGTCATAGTTTAGCTTTTTTTTCCGCACAGCAACGGCAAAATCGACGGACATTATTCATACAAAGCCGACAACAACAAATTCAACAATTACTCGCATTTAAAACCATGCAAATACGTTATTTCCATGATTTAAATCGAAAAAAAATACTTGAAAAAAATAATCGCGAACACATTCGTTCATTATCTAAAAACATTGATCAACAACTGTTAAGCATGAAAAAACAGCTATCAAAAAGCACCTTTAAAGCATTAAAGCAGCAAAATAAAACTTATCGAGATAGCTTGAATAGTGAAGCTTTGTTAGAGTTACAACAAACCATCGCCAAGCTGGACTAACCTCATGTCAATAAAAAAATGGATTCTTCATCTGGTGGGCATTGTTCATTCGGTCAAAGATGAAAACCTGCATTGGCAAGCCACCAATCATGAGCTAAACAATAAACTGAAACATCAGCAAGCACTGCATGAACAATCATTAGTAGCTGAATTACAAAAAAGAAACGCGCAATTGGCTCATGATTTAGAGCTATTAAAAACCCAACATGAAACCGAGCTAGTGATCTTTAAAACGCGTTGCGAACAGGATATTAAAGATTATAAACATTACCTAAAAGCATTAGATCAACTGAAGCTATCGATTCAAAATAGTTACGCACATCTACCCGAAGCCGTCGCATTTACTATTCATCATCATGCCAAGCAATTATTAAATAAAATGTGGGAAGCCAATGATTTTGAAAAAAAAATGCAGCTAGAAATGAAGTTGATTCAATTTATGACGGTACTGCATGAAGAAACCAGCCATTATCTTGAACAAGATAATGACAAAAAATTACCTGAAAAAACGCTAAATTTGATTCAGCAGAGAGAAAATAGCCGTAAGTAATCAACTTTTCAACTAACATGATGTATAAATACTTATTCGTTGCACGTTACATGCACAAAAAGAGGTTGATTACTATGAAAAAACAACTACCTATCCTCAAGACCGATAAAAAAGCTGAGGACTTTATTGAATTCGCAGACTTGACAGAATACAACTTGTCATTTTTGATACCTGTCCTCTTTGAATTTCAGCAAAAGCAACCTAGCATCACGATGCGTTTATCAGAACCCCTGCACGAAGCAATTAAGGAAGAAGCTTAATTTTTCAGTAAGTTATATCGGTATAATTCGCCAACCATTTGAAAATGCAGTACATCAAATAGAAAATCTTTAAATTCAAATGACTTATTAATTAAAATACCCAATACCTAACTCATCCTGTAGGATGATGACAAAATGAGTATATTTTTCCCATTATAATAAAAATTCTCTAGTAAATTGATTCAATAAAAACTCAGCACGGTTTATTATAGAGTCAGTATTGAAATCATTATATTCGCTAAGTTTATTGTTAAGCTTTATACGAGATTTTTCTAAAAGAATTTTTCTTTTTTCGACAAAAGATTTATTACTAAGCATCTGATTATCGAATGTTAATGTTAAATTTCCTAAGGTATGTAAATATTTTTCTCTATCTTCAAAAGTAACTGAAGCCCATTCATTTGGAGCAGGATTTTGTGGAAGAATATGTTCAATTTCTGCTTTTTTGAGATCATTTTCATAAGTAAGCAGTTCATTTTTGCCAATGTTTTCTAACAAAATTAAGAACCTCTTAATTTGACTACTTTTTCTGCTATAAAGGTTATTTATTAAAATACTTTCCTTAAGTTCCTTTATGCTCGGTATTCGATATCCTTCTTTTGCATTTTTGACAAGCGATAAAAATCTATCTCCATAGTTGGTAAATGAGCTATATTCATTTGATTTAAGTCTGTTAAAAACCATTGGAATAAATCGGATAACTTCACCAGTGGGATAATTAGCTAAAAAACGAGATGCGTCGTAAGCAACTAATGATTTAAGAGCTTTATTGAATTCGTCAGAGTTATCAATAATTAGCTCATTAGATTCTAAATGAGAATAATGCTCAAGAAAACTCATCATCAGCGTTGAATATATTGCAAATGAAGTTCTTAAATAACCTATATAGTTTGAGTTAATATTTTTGTGGTTGTTTACTCTGACCGTTTGATAAATTATCGCCCATTTTGTAAGGTCGTTTATAATTTCTTTTAACCTATCTATTGATGTGATTTCACCAATAATCTTTTTAAATTCGTAATAAACAACTTTAGGGTCTTTTTTTACATGCCACTCTTTTTTTATTGCAATGTAAATTCTAAAAAATTTTTCAAGCTCTTCTTCTATATTAGGTTCATCTTTAAATAATAATTCAAAGTTTTTTGTATAAAGGTTTGTTAGTTCTATTTCGCTTTTATGGTTGCACTCATAATTCTTAAATGTGAATAAATAGTTTTTTATTAAATCAGATCCAGCAAGAGGTTTTCCAAGAGAATTAATAGATTCAAACACCGAATTTTCGTCTTGGTCTTCGTCAAGAAATATAATAACAACCTTTACTCTTCTTAATAAATCTAAAAAATTACTGAATGTTTCCTCATCCATTCTTGCAAGACGTTTGTAAATGTGTTCATAATTTTTGAAATATTTTGTTCCTTTATCTGCTAATGAAATTAATTCTTGTGAGCCAGATAATATTTTGGTTAACGATTGCTGATTATCCATATTATTTAACTTTAACTTTATTTCCTGCCCATCTATTGAGTATAGATATTTATGAATATCATTAGAAATTCGACTACCATACTCAGAAATGAATTTTTGACGATATATGTCACGAATTGCGCAAAGAATCAGAACAGATGTAGTAATCCTTTGTTGCCCATCAATAACTAATCTTTCAGTAATCATTCCTCTTGTTTGGTTTTTAAGTATTACATTTCCTATATAGTATTCAGCTCTCTTATTGTCTTTATACTCATCACCAAATTCAATAATATCATCAATTAACTTATCAACTTGATCATTCCAATCCCATGTATATGTCCTTTGGTAGATTGGAATATGAAACTGTGTCAAATCACCCATGATAAGTTCAATGATATTTTTATGATCGGTTTGTATAGCCAATTTATACCGCCTAATTAAATAATTTAGATTTTACGTTAATTACAATACACCGATTATGGGATTTAAATTATGGTCAACCAGCTATCAGTTCAATTTAATAAAATCTTTTTCAATGGTAATCAACTGTTGTTTATACAAACTACCAATAGCCTGTTTAAACACTTTTTTGCTGATTGAAAATTCTTTATAAATAGCTTCAGGTGAACTTTTATCACTTAAATGCAAGACGCCATTGGTAGCTTTTAAGCGATTTAAAATCTGCTGGGCTAAGGGATCGACAACTTGTGTATAACCGTGTTGATTCAACGTTAAATCAATCTTATTATCTTCTCGTATCTGTTTAATATAACCTTCAACTGACTGTCCTTTAGTCAAAGGTTGAAATATTTCATTTTGATACAACAATCCCCAATGACTGTGATTAACAATCGCCTTAAATCCTAATTCTGTTTTATTGGCGATTAATAGGGAAACTTTTTGACCTGGCTGAAAATCGACTGTCTCATCGACTTCATCTGCTATGAATTGTTCAATTTTTAGCGTTGCCGCTATACGACCTTTGTCATCTAAAAACAATCTAACCAAGTACGATTCGCCTATCTGCATTTCACCTAACTGTTCCCCAAAAGGAACCAGTAGATTTTTAGGCAATCCCCAGTCTAAAAAAGCACCGTAGTAATTAATAGAAACGACTTTTAACCAAGCAAACTGGTCAACTTGAGCATAAGGAATTTGAGTTGTTGCGGCTAGATGCCCTTCTGAATCAACGTATACAAAAACCTGAATGTCATCACCTGTCTGGTAATGGGCGGGCAATTTTTTATCGGCTAATAATATTTTTCTGGCATCACTGCCTTCTACATAGATATCTTGACCGAGCTGTTTACTTACTTTCAGCTTATTAATTTTACCTATGTTTATCATATTGCCTTGATTTAATGTGTTTATATGTATAAAAAGCCAGAAACGCTCAAAAGCATCATCGCAAACTAATCAACATGGGCAAATCACCTTTGGGTCTTAATGTTAATCGACATTCTGTCTCGACAACTTGATTCTCAGTCGTGCGTAGGCGGAAAAATTGCCCGATAATGGCAAGACATAAGGTTGTTTGAGCGATACCGAAATATTTCCCTAAACAGGCTCTAGGACCTGCGCTAAAAGGAATATAGGCAAAAGGATCGGGTACGAGTTCGGGATCTTCCTCTAAAAAGCGTTCAGGAATAAAATGATCGGGATAATCCCAATACTGCTGATGACGATGCAACAACCAAGGTACTATAATCATAATTGAACCCGCAGGTACTTCGCGTTTTCTAATCACATCATCTTCTATGGCTTCTCTCAGTAACATAGGGAAAGAAGGATACAAACGCATGGTTTCATCAAGAATAGCGCGGGTATAAATTAAATCGCCAACATCCCCAAAAGTAGCTGATCTATCTCCCAATATAGCATCAACCTCAGCATGTAAATCATTTTCAACTTCTGGACATTGTGAAACCAAATACAATGCCCAAGACAGTGTACTAGCAGTCGATTCGTGACCCGCCATAAACAACATGGCTAACTCATTACGCATTTGTTCGCCCGTTAGCGTGCCATTGTTTCTGAGTTGTACAAATTGAGCGACTAAACTCGTTGACTCACCCGATTCTTCTGCCTCCGCAATTAAGGTATCAAATAAATCGTGGACTGCTTTTGCGGCTTGTGTGCTTTTGTTTTTGCTCGTTTTACTTCCCGGAACCCAGCTTGGTAAGCCAAAAAATGAATTAATGTCCATTTGTTCCATGCTAGCACGGTAATCTGCAAAACGATCAACCACTTGAGCGGCTTGTTCTGCTGTGACCTGTCTGCCAAACAAAATACGGCACATAATTTTAGCGGTTAACTGTATCATTTCTGGAAACACAGCAATCGTATCGCCTTCGCTTAGTAATGCCCACTGCTGAAGATGCTCTTCAGTCGTTTCAATCATGACCTCGCAATACTGTTCAATTTTTTGCAGGCTAAACATAGGAACCAGTAACTCAAGATGCTTCTCCCATGCGGCGCCATCACTGATTAATAACGCATCACCCATTAATGGCTGAAGTGCTTTGCGCATTAATGGATTTTTTCTTTGATAGTTATCGTGATTAGTGGATAGTATGTATCGAACTACATCAGGATGATTGGCTATAAAAATGGAACGATTAATGATTTTAAAGGACATAAATTGCTTATTAAAAGCATCTTCTGGCCAAATTGATAATACATCCCGTCGTATATGCTTCAACATATCGATGGGACCTAACGTTTTTTTATGTCGTTTAGGATAAGGTGGAATAAAATCAGTCATCGTTATTTTCCATATTTATTACTAGTATCTAAAGTGTTGCCCAACAAATCGGCAACCGCTCTATTGGCCACGCCAACTACGTTAATATTGTTTTTTATGGTTCTGGAATAATTTTCATGTAAATGACCATGGAAAATATTTTTTACGCCCATTGCCATCGCTAAATCACTAATCACCGAAAAACCATGTCGATGGGAACTCGGTGCCTCATGCGTAACTAAAATATCGGCTTTTAATTTTTTTAAAGTTTGAAATTCATCATGCCAGATTGCTGATTTATACTTTAAAGACATCTCATCATTTTTATTATGATGCCCCAACTGATGATGATTTAAATAATGCGCTTTACTAGACCATTTAGGCGGCTGTGGCGGATACCAAACCCGTCCTAAAAAAATACCGCTCAATCCGGCAATCCTTAATCCTGCTATTTCTATTACTTTAAGGTGCAAGCCATTATCGGCCAATGAAGATGAAAACAAATTTTTGTATTTACTTGGCGATTCAAAATCGTGATTACCTGCAATCCACCAGATTTGCGTCATACCGATTATTTCAGCCAGACAAATCTCAAGAGATTGATCAAGGTCGTAATCCCCCAATAGAATGACCGCTTCAGGCTTATATTTATATACTGTCTCAATGAGTGGCCGAAAATTACCATGCGGATCACCAGCAAACAAAATTCGATCAGCTCGACTCATTGATACGGTATCTCTATTAGCATGATGAAGTCCTATTGACAGTGGCTTAACTGATGATACCGTTGATCGGATTTAGTTCTTCTGTTTCCGCCGCAAGTAGTCAAATCTCCTGTTTAAACAATTTCTCTGGCTTTTTTGAAGGCGTCACGAAAATCCAAATATAAAGGCGTATCGGTAGTCAGCATCATATTTAACATTTCATTTTGCAATTGGTATTTCACATTGCCGACTGCTAAGGAGCCGACCCCAACTGCACCTTGAGCATTCTCCGCTGTGAGCAAAGCAACACCACGATCATTACGCTTAATCCCCTCAATACCTAAAGGAGGAACCGCATTGACATCGCCGGCAACTTTAAGTGCTTTAGCAGATTTAAGTACTGAGGCACTCAAGACCTGAATACCCGCTTTTGCGGCAGAAAAAATGATATCAAAATTTTCTATTAATTGACTCTTTTCCGCATCAGTACGGGCACAGCCGCCTTTTAAAGTAGAACCAAAACGACGATTATAGGCTTTGGCAACATCTTCAGCAGTCTCTAAAGATAAGTGGTCAACCAGTATGGTATTGGCACCGGCAATCGAAGCGATAATACCGGTTGCAATACCTACAGGTCCTGTTCCACCAAACACTAGTGCTGTACAATCCTGTAAGGCTTTGCCATGATGAATGGCTAACTCTTTGTCAACACAAGCCACTAAAGCAGCTGCCGTCGTAAATGCACCACTAGGGTCAGCGAAAACGGATACTTCAAAAGGGGGCACCATGGCCCGTTTACAAGCATCCAGCATATCCACTGCTAAGCCTAAATCGCGCCCGCCAATAAAAATTCCGGTGCGTTTAACACCTGCAGGACTCCGCGAAAAGATAGCATCCTGAGTTAATCCGTAGACGCTATCAAGCTTAACGTTACTGTACGGCATCAATACATCAAAGCCCGCATCCATTGCCATATTGATGTCAAATGGACTATTATGCGGCATTGGATCAAACATATGCAGAATACTACGCTTTTCCATAGGGATTCTCTAATTTTGAGTTAACCAGCGTTCGCTTTAAGATAGTCTCTTGCGACTTCAAAAGCATGTTCAAAATGCAAGTAAACCGGTTTATCGGTATTCAGCATTTTCTTTAATAGACTGTTCTGTGCCTGATACTTAACGTTACCAATAGCAAGTGCGCCAATTCCCACCGCACCACTTTTTGAACCTTCTATTAGTACGCCATTGTGGAAAGCATCAACACCAGCAATACCTGCGGGCGGTACGGCATTAACATCAGCAGCAACTTTCAATACTGGCGCAGAAGCAATCAGTTCTGCACTCAATAATTCAATACCCGCTGCACCGGTTGCAAATACAACATCAGCGGTTTTAATATATTCAGCTTTATCAGCGTCAGCACCTGCTGTTACGATAATTTTACCATCACCAAATTCATTACTACACAAATCTGCAACAATTTGAGCTTTTTCTAGCTGTCTGCCAATAATTCTGACATGCGCACCTGCTTGAGCAGCAATGACGGCTGCCGCCTGACCAACTGGACCAGTACCACCTAAAGCCAAAATGACTTTTCCTTCCAGAGTGGTATTAAACTTGGTCATCAATTCACGCTCTACCGCTGCAACCATACCCGCAGCAGTGGTAAAAGCTCCGCTAGGATCAGCAAAAACGGATACTTCAAAAGGAGGTACCATAGAATGTTTAGCTGTTTTCAGCATATCCATAGCTTGTTTAGTATCTCGTCCACCAATAAAAATACCAGTACGTTTTAAATTTTTAGTGCTACGTGAAAAGATAGCATCTTGTACTAATCCCTGTACCTCACTGGGTTCAACATTAGTATAAGGTAGTGCTGACAACCAACCCGCATCCATTGCCATATTGACATCAAATGGACTTAAATTTTTAGCTGTGGTCAGCATGTGTAAAATAAATGGTTTTTCCATGATTGCTCCTTAATGAGTTATCAGGCAAGTATAAAAGAAAAATTACCCTAATAACAATGACCTTATGCGTTCATTTTTACTATACTCATTACAACTATTCATTTAGTTTGTATCTGAGCTTGTAAACTGGGTATTATTCAAATATGTGACTCCCAATTTAAAACCCAACTGTGGATATTAACGCTCTAAAAACTAGCCGAATAACAACACCCGCTTTTATCATTGATGAAAACGTTATTGTAGAAGCTTTGGAAAGTTTAGCCGCTTTACGTTTAGCAAGCGGCTGCAAAATTCTTTATTCAATCAAATCATTACCTCTGACTTCAGTGCTAGAGCTTGCACAACCTTATGTTGATGGTTTTTCTGTCAGTTCTTTATTTGAAGCAAGAATAGCGGCACAAACGTTATCAGGAACGGGTAGTATTCATTTGACCACACCCGGATTGAATCCAAAGGAATTAAACGAACTCGCTGAACGCTGTAGCCACATCAGTCTAAATTCATTAACTCAATATGAACGTTTTGCCAAGCAAATCAATACTTCAGTAGGTTTAAGAGTTAACCCAAAATTATCATTTGTCACTGATGATCGCTATAACCCTTGTCGTCAGTTTTCAAAGTTAGGTACTGATATTGATTTATTATGGCAATCGTCGTATTTAGAACAGTTGCGCGGTTTACATGTCCATAATAATTTTGCTAGTACCGACTACCAGCCGCTTATCGAAACGGTTGAAAAAATTGAACGTTATTTAGGAAAAAATATGCATAACCTAAATTGGCTTAATTTAGGTGGTGGTTATTTGTTTAATGAAATTAACAATCAAAAACCTTTTATCGAAATAGTTAAGCATTTAACCGATACCTACGGCATCACCGTTTACATAGAACCCGGTAAAGCCATAGTGGGGCGCTCAGGTTATTTACTGAGTAGTGTCATTGACAGCTTCATCTGTGATGGCAAAAACATTGCCATCCTTGATACTTCGGTTAATCACCAACCAGAAGTATTTGAATATCAGGTACAGCCAGAATTACACGAACACTATACCGAAGCAAACTACCCTTACCTGTTGGCAGGTAATACTTGTCTAGCTGGCGATTTATTTGGCGACTACAGCTTTCAGCATCCTTTAGCTATCGGCGATCAAATCGTTTTTAAAAACTTGGGAGCATACAGTCTGATTAAAGCCAACCGCTTTAATGGCTATAATCTTCCAGATATATATTCATACCGAAACGGTGTATTAAAACAAATCAAAGAATATAGTTACCAAGATTTTAATAGCCAATGGTCAACTGACTAGTTTGTAACAAACTAACAAAAAAACGGAACCCTCATGAAAGCAATATTATTGACCCATACCGGAGAACCTGACGTACTTAGCTTGCAAGCTATTCCTGAACCAGAAATAAGCCAAAACACGCAAATTAAAGTTAAACTCCATGCGGCTGGAATTAACCCTATTGATACCAAAATTCGCCGTCAAGGATTATTGGGTAAACAGCCCTTACCGGCTGTGCTTGGTTGTGATGGTGCAGGAGAAATTGTTGCTATTGGCAAGGACATTACCCGTTTTAATATTGGCGATAAGGTTTGGTTTTGTCATGGTGGCTTGGGTGATGAACAAGGTAACTATGCAGAATACACGGTATTAGATCAACGTTGGGCGAGTTTAATGCCTACACGCTCAAGCTTTACAGAAGCGGCTGCTTTGCCTTTAGTACTGATTACTGCTTGGGGTGCTTTATATAATCGGGGCAATCTACAAACAGGTCAAACAGTACTCATTCATGCAGGTGCCGGTGGTGTCGGGCATGTTGCGATACAACTGGCTAAAATCAAAGGTGCACGCATTATTACTACCGTTAATTCAGAAGCAAAAGCCCAATGGGTCAAAACATTGGGTGCAGATGAAACCATTATCTACACTGAAACCAATGTAGTAGATGCTGTTAATGATTTAACTGACGGCAAAGGCGCCGACCTGGTTTTTGACACGGTAGGCTCTGAAGTCTTTAAAACCAGTATTGAAGCCACTGCATATTTTGGTCGCTTAATCACCTTACTCGATCCGGGCGAACAAAACTGGTCTACAGCCCGATTAAAAAATCTGCTTATTGGTTTCGAACTGATGCTCACCCCGATGCTAAAAGATTTACCCGAAGCACGCGATCAGCATGTAAAAATATTGCAAGAATGTGCCAATTATATTGATCTAAATTTATTAAAACCGCATATAAATCAAACCATTCCTTTGGAACAAGCGACCTTAGCACATCAATTAATTGAAGAAGGTCACACGGTAGGCAAGATAGTGTTAACCATTAATTAACTATATTCTTAGGGCTGGTGATTTGAATTCATAAAAACATCTCAAATCACCAGCCACTCGCGTCATCATCATAAGGTTTGGGTTTTACAGTATCGGGTATTTTGGAGACTTTTGCAGAACGCAGTAATAATAATGCACTCCCCAAAACAAACAGCAATGCGATTATAAAAATAAAAATCCACATTAAATCGTCCTCCAATATACCCAAATGCCGTCTAAGATGTATAACGAGCTATTAAGCCGTGATAAGTCTTGATCGCTGGTATTGGTATTTTTACTTCATAACCACCACCAGAGGCTTCCTGCATAATATTGCCATATTTATCTTGCATCTGTTCAACGACAATATCCATATTACCTTCAGGCACAATCAACTCAAGTCGATCGCCTACAGAAAATTTATTTTTGACATCAATCATGGCTAATCCTGTTGTTGGATCATAATCCCTGATTTCACCACAAAATTGTTGTTGATGGCTTTTTGAGTAGCCAGTAATATAATTTTGTTGCTCATGAGTATGATGACGTTGATAAAAACCGTCTGTATAACCACGATTAGCCAAATTCTCCAATACACCTATTAGTTCCGGCTGAAAAGGCCGACCGGCTAAGGCATCATCAATTGCTTGCCGATAGGTTTGTGCTGTGCGGGCAACATAATAATGTGATTTGGTGCGCCCTTCTATTTTCAGACTGTCGACACCTATTTCCACCAAGCGATGTACATGTTCAATGGCACGCAAATCTTTTGAATTCATAATATAAGTACCGTTTTCATCTTCCATAATCGGTAACAACTCGCCTTTACGTCCCTCTTCTTCTAAGAAATAAATATTATCGGCTAATGGATGACGTTCTGCACCACCACAACTAGCATTACTAATATCATTCATCGACAAAAGACCACCGGCAAGTACGGTATCACCCT
>Ga0214192_1001453_pt1 | contig 13252 bp, 16 predicted proteins | sample TroBogEpilimnion_44_FD_153030 | JGI IMG/M metagenome (GOLD analysis project Ga0214192, IMG submission 153030) | Freshwater microbial communities from Trout Bog Lake, WI - 29JUL2008 epilimnion | ecosystem: Environmental > Aquatic > Freshwater > Lake > Epilimnion/Euphotic zone | place: Trout Bog... | reverse complement strand
AAAATCAGAACTACATGCAACAAAGCATGGTACCATACTATGGTATTTTTACTTGCATGAACATAATTATTAACGCTTTTTTACATGAAAAAAATAACTAAGTTGAATTTTAAACCAATAAAAATTATATATCATATATTAATGTTCATACCAGTATTATTATTATTAACTATAGGTGCATCAAGTTATATATATTCATCATATGTGATGCCATTTATATCAAATATTATTTCAGTTGAAACACAATCAATGATTTTAATCTTTAGTTGCATCTTATTGTTATTAGATAATTTTACTCTAGTTCATGACCTTCAAAATATTAAGCCTATTTATAATCAAGAACACATACAAATAATAGGAAACCAGGCAATTGAATTACAAAAGAGCAAAGTAATTATATATAATTTAACTAAAATACAGGAACATAAATTTGTTTATCCAAAAGAAAAACATCCAATTTGTTTTCCTAAGAAACTAACAAGTAAACATTTTAGTTCAACATTTTAAAAAAAATATCTAATTATATATAATATTACATATGGAAGATGAGGCAATTGAAGTATTAAAAATGATTAAAGATCTATTCTCAGACAAAGAGGAAAAGCAAAGATTTTTAAATTATATTAAATTAAAAAAAATTGAAGAATATGATAGCATGAATGAAATACTTGAAAAATTATTTTCTACTGATTTTTAATAATGTCAATACAAGCAGTATTATTTAAAAAAAATGAATGGACTAAAAACAAAGCACAAGAATGGTTAAAAAAACATGGATATAATAGTATAAGTAATAGAACAACAAATGAGTATTTTCGGTATAGAATTTTATCTCCTAACTATAATAAGTATATATATAGAATTCAGCATAATAAATCAGGACCAGATTTTATTATGCAGTACAAAAAATAATCTAATATATAGTAATGCCTTATAAAATAATCAAAAATAAAGATGGTTCATATAGTGTTAAAAATATGGATACAGGAAAACTAAAAAGTAAACATACATCAAAAACAAAAGCACAATCACAATATAAATTATTAAATTATGTTGGATATATTAAAGGAGAAAAATTTAAATAATATATAACTTTATTATAATAATGAATAATAATTATTATAATCAAGTCAATTCAACAGGTTTAAATGATGTTGATTCATACAACATAAATAATTATAATAATATATCATGTATAGGCAGTTTAAATGTTTCATCCAATTCTACATTTTTGAGTTTTTTAAATGTTGGTGGTGATATTTCTTGCTCTGGTCTTTCAGTATTTGCAAGTATCAGTTCAACAACAGGCAGTATATTAACACAATTATATAATTTATCAACAAATACTGGATTAATAACACCAAATAATATATCATTAACAGGATATAATCCAACTTACAGTTTGGGGGGTGGTTCTTTGATTGGATATTGTAATACTAATGGTAGTGTATTATCAACAACAGCTATAATAGGTGATAGTGTTTTTAGGGCAGCAACTGGTAGTAGATTAATATTACAATCAGGGGCAGGAAGTGCAGGCTTATATTTAGATAGTTCAAATAATGTTGTGTTAGATAATCCTTCAACATGTCTATCAACATTAAATGTGAGTGGCAATAGTGTTTTTAATAATAATGTATCAATAAATGGAGTATTAACGTGTACAACTATGGATATTATAACAACTGAATTAATTACAGGTGCAACAACAATGGACTCTACATTATTTGTAAGTGGTTCGTCAATCTTTCAAAATGCTACAACGTGTTTATCATCTTTAGCCGTTAGTGGCAATTCTACATTTACATCAAGCATTTTTATGAATGGTAATGATAATAAAGTTTTGTCTTTTGATGCTGCTGGGTATGGTAGATTAGGATTTTTAAAACAATTTGGGACAATTCCTAAAATATGCGCTGGGACTGGTTATTCTATAGTATTCTCACATTTAAACTCTGGAGACTTAATCCAATCAATATCAACTGGTTTGACCGTTCTAGATAGAATGACAATAAATACAAATGGTAATGTTGGAATAGGTATAGGAAATGCGAGTGCATTATTCCATGTATCAGGAACAACAATATTAAATAATATTACTACACTTAATAACACATTAACAGTATCAGGCAATACTATATTAAATTCTGCTTTAACATGTCTAAACACATTAACAATATCAGGCAATACTATATTAAATTCTGCTTTAACATGTCTAAATAATTTATTAGTATCAGGTAATACTATATTAAATTCTGCTACAACATGTTTAAATAATTTGAATGTATCAGGAACAACAATATTAAATAATATTACTACACTTAATAACACATTAACAGTATCAGGCAATACTATATTAAATTCTGCTTTAACATGTCTAAACACATTAACAATATCAGGCAATACTATATTAAATTCTGCTTTAACATGTCTAAATAATTTATTAGTATCAGGTAATACTATATTAAATTCTGCTACAACATGTTTAAATAATTTGAATGTATCAGGAACATTCACATGTAATATTTTAAATACAATTTCAAATGAATTAATTACAGGAGCTACAACAATGGATTCTACATTATTTGTATCAGGTACAACAATATTACAAAACGCTGCAACATGTGAATCAACATTAACAATAGCAAGTATAGCATTTGTAGGATATAATAATAATAATCCATATGTACAATTAGGAAATATAAATGGTAATAATTATGGTGTTGCGTCTACACCAGGTAATTTTTCAACGTCTGCTGCTACAGGTGATACTATTTTAAGATCTATAAATAATTTACTATTACAATCTGGCACAAATGCTGCTGGACTTGTTATAAATTCTTCAAATAACACAATGATATATAATAATTTAAATGTTAGTGGAACAACAAATTTAAATAATAATTTTATAGTTTCTAATACTTATGGTATAATACATAATGGTCCCATTATACCATTGAGCACTGTTGACAGTAATTTGTATGGAGGTTGTGCAATATATAATGCTTTTGCAGGTGATAGTAGTATATATTCATATTGGGGTGTTAGTATAAATTTAAATAACGCAGGAAATAATCCTTCAAGTAATGCAGGATATGCTCGCATACCATACACATCAAGTTTTACAATCAATCAACGACCAGTTGGTGGTGGGGCTGGTTCTGCTTTAACTAATTTGTTTACTGTTCTTCAAAATGGTAATGTTGGTATTGGTACAACATCTCCACCATCTAGTTTATATGTATCGGGTACAACAGTTTTGAACAATGCTGCTACATTAAATTCATCCTTAAATCTTGCAAATAATACCTGGCATAATTCAGTAGATGGTGTCAACAGATTTTATTATAATAATAATGGAACATCTTTTTTCCATTCTGGTAATGCTAATGGTTCTGGTTTTACTTTTCGAAATACTGCACAAGCTGATATATTTACAATAAATGACTCAGGTACCATTACAGCAAATGGCACATTAAATATTATTAATAGTTATAGTTATTTATATGGATTACGAATTAGTGGTAATGATGGAGGTAATACAATATATAATGCTTCCAATTCAATAGGTATATCAGCTATATTACCTAGTGGAGGTTCTGCTATTACATTCAATACTGGTACATCATTAGGAACTTTAAAAACAGTTATAGCTATTGATGCAGCAACAAACCAAACTATTTTTTATGGACCTATAAATATTTATAATGGTACTTATAATAGTGTATGGCAGTTATTAAGTGGAACATCCTATACAGGTGTTAATGATTCTTTAATTTTTCAACATGTTAAAGTAGGTACAAATAGTACCTGGTGGTTTAATGGTTCACAACAATCCACACAATCAGAAATATCAGATTCAAGAGTTAAAACAGATATTAATGATATTTCAAACGCATTAAATATAATAAATCAATTGAATCCAAAAACATATAATAAATTAGATGATAAAGATAAATTTAAACAGTTTGGATTTATTGCTCAAGATGTTGAAAAAGTAATTCCTGAAATAGTTAATACTGAATCAGAATATATAGCAAATGTTTATAGTGATGGAACATATAATAATAAGATAATTACAGTTTCAAAAAATATACGAAATATATTAAATATAGGTGATAAGATAAAGACAATATTAAATAATGATGGACATAAAGAATATTTAGTGGGTGCTTCTAATCATCATAATAGAAATAAAAAAAGAATAAGTATTATTAAAAATATTATTGATGATTATTCTTTTGAAGTAGAAGAAGAAATAAAAATGAATGAAAACGACAATAATATATTTGTTTATGGAGTATTTAAAGAAGATTTTAAAACATTAGATTATAATTCATTGTTTAGTATTAATTTTAAAGCAACAAAGGAATTATATAATATTATTAATGATTTACAAGAAAGAATTAAAATATTAGAGAATAAATTAATTTAATTTAATTAATATATAATTTATATTAATATATGACTAGAAAAATCGGAAGTAAAAATAAGCACAAAAAAGAAAAACCAATAAAAGAAAAAAAACAGAGGGGGCGAAAGCCTGGCGCTTTGGGGCATAGCCCCAAACCAAGAGGAAGCATAAGACAGAAACAACATCAGACAGTAAATGTAAATATAAATTCCGATGATGTTTCACAAACAAAGAAACAAAATATACCTGCACAACTACCATCATCTATTTTTGACGCAGCATTTAGTAATCAAAATTATGGATTCAACACAAGACCAGCAATAAATCCACCACAACAAGCGCCAGAATTAGCATCATCAAATTTGATATCATCGTTTATAAAGGCTATGTCTGCAAATCAACAAGCAAATACACAGACACAACCTATAATAATACCATCATCCCCAATAAAGGAAACAAAACCAGAACCAAAAATAGAGAAGCCAAAACCAGAACCAAAAATAGAGCAACCAAACCCAGAACCAATAATAGAGCAACCAAAACCACATTTTAATTTTACTCACGAGGATGTGCAGCATTTAATTGATAAAATACACAATGAACATAAAGAAATACCACCAATTCCACAAGATGAACCAAAACCTGTGAACAAAAAAATAATAAATGATGTTTTAGGATTGCAAATAAATGATAAATATGATGGTTTAAAATTGAAAAATAAATTTATTCCTTTTAATAAAGTCATAAAAGGTACATTATTAGGTGTTGCAGGTGGTGCTTCTATTGGTATAGCTGGTCCTAGTTTGGTAAACAATGCTATATCAACTGCTGCAAGTGCTGCAGGGTACTATATAGCAGGTGAAGAAGGAGCAATTCTAGGTGGTTTAGTAGGAAGTGCTGGAGCAGATAGATTAAACAAATCATATCCTGTCCAAACACATGCAATTCATAATTCTGGATATGAAGAGATAATACCTAATTCATCGCGCGTAGGTAGTTCAGGAACGCTTATATCAACTGGTAGATTACGAGAACCACCATCAACACTACCACGTGAAACTTTGATATCAAAATTAAGCACTGCTTTAAAAGATGTTTCACAAACACGAACACCAGTTAAAACAAAAATTAAAGAAAGTAAGTTATTAAAAGATTTAGAAAGAAAACAGGGAACATATGGAACAATAAATAAAACAGACGTAGAACCAACAGAAACAAAGGCTTCCACATTCTCAACTATAACAGAAGGTGTAAATGATTTATATAGACGAATAAGTGGACAAAAAAAAGGCAATTATTCAAAATTATCAAGCACTGATAATATAGATGATGATTTTTCAAAAGCTTTAAAACAATCAAAACAATCAAAAGGGACTTATGCTATTTTGGAGCCGCCTGAAAAAGATTTTGAAACAGAGTGGGCAGCAATGAAAGAATTTAAAACACGAAATGAGCAAAACATACGGAAAAGTATAGCACGAACAGATGCAGAAGAAAAAAAGAAAAAAACTCAGGTAGATTTAAACCAACAAATAGCATATTTAATGGGAGATGACCCACCAATACAACAATTACCCGCTTACAGCGGGCTTAGACCTTCGGCACCATTATCACCAGCAAGAAAATTTATGGCACAATCTAACATGAATAAACTATCACAAAAATTATTATATAAAGACAATATAATTAAACAAAAAAATATAGAACGTGATGTAGCAGCATTTACACAAAAAAGAATAGAAAAAAAAATAATGCAAGACCAAGTAGCAGCTACAAGAAGCGGGGCAGCATTTGGAGCAACACAAGCACAATTGAATGAGCCTACACGTATGCAATTACACAGAGAAAGAAACCCAGAATTAACACAATTAAGACAGCAAAAGTCAGACTCTAAACGAGGTAAAATACAATTAACTGACACAGAGGCAGCAGCCATAGATGCACGCATTGAACAATTAGTAGCACAAAATAAAGCAGAAAAAGCTAAAGGTATAGGACCTAAACTAGGAAGACCCGAAGGTTCAAAGAAAAAATAAATATCTAGAATTTTTATGAATTTAAAAAATATCTAAGTTAGATTAATATATATATATGACCCACGTTTACTCAGGACCCCCACCAGGGGGATTAATGGATGTACCACCAAGCATCCCTAATGGTTTATTGTATCGGTGTAAACAGATACTCGGCATCTCTAAACAATCTTTAAAGTTAGTTCCCCTCTCAGGTCAGACTCAAGTCTCTAATGGACAAAAGATTATTTTTAGTTTACCTGCAAACAGTTTAGTTGATTTATCTACCTTAGAATTCAATTTTCAAGGAGCTACCCAACATCGGGGAAATGGTACAACTGGAGGAGGTACTGGTACAGGTACTAATTGTTCTAATGTTGTACAAAAAGCGTTTTTTCCTAGAAATACAGCTTCATTAATTGAAAATTTAGAAGTTAAAGTTAATGGACAATCACGACAAAATATTAATCAATATGGTTATTTATTCAATATATTAAATGATTATACTTGTGGTGTTGATTCAGCAGCTAAAAATAGAATTGGCATGAATACTGACCCTTCTAATAAAACTTTATATAATTATGGTCAGCCTACTTCATATCGTGGTTATCCTGCAGGTAATACAAATGACACTGTTACCAACTCATGGGCTGACCAAGATTATTATACTATTCGTCAATGGTTAGGAATCCTTGGGGGTAATACATCAACCACAATAATAGATACATCTTTATATGGTGATATAACTATAGAAATTACTTTAGCTCCTTCAGATGTGTTAATGTTAAGTAATCCAACGGGTACTACAGTTTCATATTCTTCTACAAGCAATTCCGAAAATGGTTGTACATTTGCTGCTGGTTCATCTGCTGCTGCAACTAATGGAACTGGTACAGGTTATACTTTATCAAATATAGGTTTTATAATTACACGTTATGATATGCCCTCAAGCTATTATCAAGCTGTAGCAAGTGTATTAGAATCTGGAGCTGTATTTAAATTATATTATCCAAATTATTCAGTATTTTTAGGTACTGCTGTTGCTTTAGGTTCTGGAACAACTACACGTTTCAACATATCAACTCAATCATTAGACATGGTTATATCTACTAGACAAGTTCAAGACAGAGGAATCAACCAAGCACCAATATTAGGTACACCAAGTTCCAATTATCTCGCTCCTGTTTCAACTTCATCATGGGGAACTTATGGTGAATTTGGTTCTTATGCTTACACCTTTAAAAATGCTTTAATGAATGGTGTTTCAAAAACTTTAAATAATAGTAAATACTTCGTTAGAAATGGTGATGGTATTTCATATTGTACATATATTGTTGGAGCAGTTCGTTTAATTCCTGAATATGTCTATGAGCAATTTAATGGTATTTTAAGAGCTTGGAATAATCAAAATGATTTATTAGGTGGTGTATATGAGGGCATCCAATCATTAGCACATTATCAAACCAGTTTTTATTCGCATATACTCTCATTAAATGTCACAAACGAACATGATTTATATACTGTATCTGGTTTAAATGCATCAGCTACTCCTATTTCTATAAGTTGGGAAATTACAGGAAGTGGTGGTACTGGTGGTACTGGGGTATTAGCTAATATAGACAAGGCATCAACATCAAATGGTAATCTCTTTCAAACTTCTAATTACAACACAACACCTGTCTTATTTGCTTGCTACACATCAAGATTGGAAATAAGCAGTGGGCGCAACATAGTGAGCTATACCTGATTGGATTTTATAATTATTCATTATTATCTTTACAAAAAAATAATAATATCTAATTTAATATATATATATAATGAATCCAGCAAATTATCCAACTAGTTATCAACAAAATGTAATACAACCGACTAATTACATGACATTTGACCAAAGTAGCTTAAATCCATACAATTATAAATCATTTGGTGATAGAGAAAATATTTATCAACTATATCAAAATATGTATTACTATACAAGACAAATAAACCCAATATCAATGGTTAATGATAACCCACAAACACGCGATCCAAGTAATATCCCATGTGATTTAGCATTTAGACAAATATATGCGACTGGAGATGCTAACAATAATGACCCTTTAAATATTCAACGTAGTATTGCAAATAATCCAAATCTATGGAGAGATAAACAACCTGCAGAACCTTATTGGAGAACATACGAGCAACAGATTGCACCTAGACAATTAAGTTCAATTAATGCAGGACATGCAAGCAGTAATATATACTCACATGGTTTTTTAATTAATTAGAATTATTTATTAGAAAGCTTTTAGAAACCATAGAAAAATAAATATCTATTTAATCTAAAATATCTATTTTATTTAAAATATCTATTTTATTTAAATATCTAAAAATAATTTCTAAATTATCTATAATATGTCAGAAACAGAAGATTTTATTAGTGAAAAAGATATTAAAAAATTAAAACCTAAACGGCAACCAACTGAAGCCCAATTATTACATTTAGAGAATATAAGAGTTAAAGCAATGGAGAAAAAGAAAGAAATGAGAGAAATTACAGAAAAAGCAAATAAACAGAAAGAAATAGATAATGGTAAATTACAAAAGAAATTGGAGAAAGAACAATTAGCCAAAAAATATGAAGAAACAATAGAGAAAGCTAAAGTTGATAAAATAGAAGTTAATTTAGAACCTAAACCACAACCTAAACCAGAACCTAAACAAGAACCTAAACGTCCTACGGACGCTTACACCGCGAGCGGTGGTTGTCCAGAAGAGAAAAAAAAGAAAGTTAAAAAGATAATTTATAAAGAAGTATCAGAGAGTGAATCTAGCGAAGAAGAAGTAATAATTAGAAGAAAAGCAAAATCACGCCCACAATCTGCACCTGCTATAGTTGCACCAGTTGCTGCGCCACCACCTCAACCATCATTTCATGAGCTTGTTTATCAGTCATCATTAGATAGATTAAAAACACGTATGGTTGACGAGAGATGCAAACATATATTATCTAGTGTAATGCCACAATATAGCTGAGATTATTCAACTATAATTACAGTATCAAAATTTCTTTTTAATCTTTTATCAATAGATGTTTCAGGATGTGTATCAATTACTAAACAATCATGTGGTTCATTTGTTGCATGACGATATGCCTCCTCAAACTGTGGTTCAGTTAAAATATTACTCACCTCATCATATACTTTATCTAATATCATTTTAATATTAGAAAATTTATATATAGCCCAAATATCAATATTATTTCTAATTATATTATTTATACTTCTTGGGTTCTGAGTAGTAAAAATTAAATTAATACCTAAATGACGATGCTTTACAGTAATGTTAGCAATCAAACAATTGCCACGTTTAAAACAGTCATTAGTCCCTATCATATCATCCAATATTAAAAATACTACAGGTGGATATTTATATTTTGGTTTTTTAATGTGTTCAGGGTCTGCAAAATCATACTTAGATAATATTAATAATTCATCAGGTAATAAAAGGTTGACATTTTCCTCAATCTTTATAAATTTCTTCCATACTTTTAAATATTTTCTATAGTCTTCTATTTCTTGTTTATCATCTTCTATACTTTGCAATTTTTCATTTAATTTATCATCACTATATTGTAAAATAATATCATCTTCATCTAAACTTTCTAATGTTTTATATATTGGATTTGCTTGTGAGTAAGCAGTTGGTGCAAAAAGAATAACTCTAGTGGGTAATGAATTTCCTTTATAATCTTTTATTGGATATTGTTCATAATTATGTATCAACTTACATAATCCAGTGGTTTTACCACTATTTTTTGCACCTAAAAATAATGCTGAAAAATAACAGGATGTTAATTCTCCATTAATAGATTTTGGAGTTGGTTTTTTGTTCATTTTTGGTGGTTCATTGTTTAGACCTTTTAATTTATATTCGGTAATGGTCATAATTATATTATTATTAATTTAATATAGAAAAAATATCTAATATAAATTAATGTCTGAAAATAATAATATAGAAAATATTTCAAATAAAGAAATAATCATTAAAGATAGAGAAGAGCAAGAAAAATTAAAAAATGACCCTGATAAAGTATTTACTTATGAACGAGCTAAATTTAATGGTTTTGGAATTTATGAAAAATATGATATTAATGATAGAGTAAATGAATTAATGGAATTATGTAAAAAACAGTATCCAAATCTTGATTTTTATTTATTGTGGATATCTACAGTTGATTATGTATTAAAGGAGGAATTAAAAGTTGAAACTACATCAGAAGAACAAGCAAAAAAATGGTATGATGAATATCTAAATGAAAGAAATAAACGTGAATATCAAAATGTACAATTGTTAGATAAGAATAATAAACCAATAATTGAGGTTAAATAATTTTTTATCTAATTATTATTATATATATAATGACCGACCGCAATATCAAATATAAAGTTGTTACTCGCATTCAATGCTTTGGTGATGATAATATTTTAACTAATGCACAATATCAATATCCATTATCTGGTTCAACAGTTAATAATGCTTGTAAAATGCGTTTTAATTTAAAAGGTAATTTAGGAGATTTAAATTTATCACAAAATGCTAGAATGGTTGTTGAAACATGTTGTATACCTTCGTTGACTAATGCTGCTGGTAAATATGCTTTATTACGTTTAACTACACCAACAAATGACCGTTATTGGGATTCAAAAAAAGGAGCTAATGGTAATCCAATTATATTAAGTATGGGTTTAAATTCAACTGCTAACACATTAAACATATTATATAATGCGTCTGAATTCTTCTATAATTTAAATATTCCACACAATATATTTAGTAATGGTATATTAGATATGGAGCTTGAAATTCCATCTCAAACATCATCAGCGATTGAATTCATATCTGGTACACCATTATCCACATTTTACATTAATTTTGTTATCATTGATGCAGACACAGAATTAACACACGATACAACCTTAGCCCCTCCAATTGATTTTAAAACATATAATTCAAATTTTCCAATAAAATTTATTTACTAAGTTTAAATAATGAGTAATATAAAATCAAAAATAAATATATACATTAGTTCAAAGTATAGACAACCAGACGAACAAACATCAGATTTTAAAGTTGTTATACCTGATGGACTTTTAAAATGTGCAAGAGATGAGTATTTCACATTAAATATTAATTGTTTTTATGTTTATAACACCTTTTATCAATGCAATACAAATTATAATCATTTTCAATTATGGTTTTATACATCTGGGGGATTACCTTACATGTTCCAAGACTTATATTTAACAATTGGGAACCCTAATATTTTTGATGTGATGAATAATATAAATACATTAATATCAGTATATGGCAATGTTTCGTATGATAGAATAAAGAATAAATTTATATATACAAGAACGTATGCACAAGATAGTAATTATTATAATATGTATTTAGTGGCTATTAATGCAAATTCATTTTTAGGATTTACAAACATTACCAAAAATTTAATTTTAACTACTGGTACATATTCTACAAACCCTATTAATATAAACCCTATTCAAGCTATTAATATTACTATTGGAGGTGATATTAGTTTTGAAAATAACAATATAGATAATTGTTATGGTAGGTGGCAAAATTCCGATATTATCATACAAAAGGCTATAGATGTACCAATGAATGGTTTAATTAAATATGAGAATGTGGATGGAGGAGATAGTTTTCAATACTGGCTACACAACACTGACAGAATTAAATATTTTGAACTGAATGTATATGACCAAGACATGAATGAAATACCAGATTTTCCAGATTATTATTTGCATGTTCAATTTAATATAAGAGAAAAACTACAAAATAATGAACTATTAGAAAAGAATATAGAATATACAAAGCACAATTTTTTAATATTAGGCTATATTTTTGATATATTAAATCATTTCTACAAACTTTTATTCAATAAAAATTTTCTCACATAATATATATAATGTCTGGTAAAATAAAAACTTTAGGGTATAGCAATTTTAAAAATAGAGGTATGGAAAGACCAATATCAATAATCAAAAGTATGGGAGACCATTTAAATAATAAACACCATAACACAGTACATAAACCACATCACCATCACGATAGTGATTCACCAAGATAAATTCAAACGAATTATTTTAATTTAAATTATTATAAAAATTGAAAAATAAAAAATCTTAAGATTTTTTATTTTGAAGAAAATATATTTTTTAGTTTAAAAAATATATTTTTTCCTAAATTATTATAATATAATGGAAACTTTAAAACCCTTCTTAGGATCCTATATGGAATCTCCTTTATTTCTTAATAATGGTAAATATGGTTGGTATCTTAACCATAATCATAAATTATATGGTGTCCCTAAATGCTTTGAAAAACCAACTTTTAAATTAGAGGATGCAATTAAAATAATTGAGTACAAGAAAAAGATGAAAGAACAACAGATTGAGAATAGAAAAGATTTTCAAGACGATGATATAATAAAACAATTGGAAAGCTTGCCGCTTTGGAGCGAAGCTCCGAACAGAGAACCCAATGGAGTATCAAAAGATGTAGATGAAATAATTACAAAAGTTAAATCTAAAAAAAAGTTCTAAATTAATTATATATATGAATGATTGGAAAACGATTTTATTAATGTACAGTGAAGATTTAGACACAGATGATGAATTAGAACTATTTTCTGAAAGTGACTCAGAAGATTATGAAGAAATATCTCAATTTAATATATAATGGAATTTGTTCAAGAAGTTAACGTTATAGAAAAAGATATTGAAGACATTGACGACAAATGTAATAAAATCCAGTGTACGCCGTT
>Ga0214192_1001452_pt1 | contig 13254 bp, 6 predicted proteins | sample TroBogEpilimnion_44_FD_153030 | JGI IMG/M metagenome (GOLD analysis project Ga0214192, IMG submission 153030) | Freshwater microbial communities from Trout Bog Lake, WI - 29JUL2008 epilimnion | ecosystem: Environmental > Aquatic > Freshwater > Lake > Epilimnion/Euphotic zone | place: Trout Bog... | reverse complement strand
GGAAGATAATATTTGCGATTTATTAAAAAAAGACGCTTCTGTAAAGTTGTTAATTGATGATTTTAGAACTTTGACATTATTGAAAAAGTATGATGTTAGTGAATACTGGGACTTACAAGAATTTGTAAACCCTATGGAACACTTTGTTGTTAACGCAAAAATTAAATATGAGGAAGAATTAACAGAAGATATACGACCAAATTTTGAAATGTTTTTAATGGAGCACATCAGTACTTTTTTATCTAAAAATAATGCATTAGATTATTTTGGCATATTGGATACTTTTATTTATAAAGAGCAATTAAAAGATAATGTGTTAGTAAGCATTCAACCTTTTGAAAATTTAAAATATTTAGAATTTTCCAAAAAAGACATAGCGTATATTCAGGGACAAAAATTATTTAATTATTATTCTGTTGAAACAGATGAACCGAACAGTTTTACAAAATTATTGAACAAACATTTTATAGATGAAGATATTAATAAAATAGTCTACGAAAAAAAAGGAAACACTGTAGTTACTCAGTTTGGTAAACAAAAGTATTTATATACTCAGGACAAAATAGAAATAACTTTTAAGCACAACATTGACTCAAGTGTCAAAGTACATTATAATAAACATACAAACTCGTTAAATAGACAAACAATCATTTATAATGAAATTAAACAGATTGTCATCAATAATAAATTTTATAATAATAAAATGACGTTTTTAACAAATTATTACAAAGCCCGCGTGGTTGATAAAAATACTCTTAAATTCAATTCTCCCTATTTCATACCGAACAGTTACATTAATAATTATTTTGATTGGACGGTGGAAAATGATAAATTTATAGGTAATCCAAAATATTCATATCCAAAATATTCCTTGTTAATCGATCTTAAACAACCCGAATATAAAATCATAAAAATTATAGATGGAAAAGAAACCGAAGAAAAATACGTTACGATTGATAATGTATTACTGTTATGCGAAAAAAATAACATTGATTTTTTAACAAAAATTATAAACTTTACAAAAACTATAAAAAACGATGATGATTATGAATATGATTTAGATGCAATATTCGTTTGGAATAAATCAAACTCAATAATTAGTGTCGATTTATTGAACATAAACACCACAGTAAATTTTAAAGACAGTAATTGGTTCATAAATGACACTTATAAGATTCTCAACAATGATACAGTAGTAAATGGCGAATTGATATATTTAAAACCTGAAATAATAAGGTGGGTCAGAACAATTGACTTTTTTTTGTTAGTTCAAGACATTTACAATGATATTTATATATATATATGTCCAAATTCAAGTAGAGTTCAGTCATTGGCGTGTGAAAAATACATGCCTTTTAAAATAAAATTAGAGATTGAACTAATGACGGCCAAACTTGAAGAATATAATAAAGATAATATGTATCACATTGTAAAACTCAATCCTACAACATATTTTCCGGTAATAATAAATAAAAATACGTTAGAAATATTATTTTTAAATTATTTGTCTGTAAATAATTTTTCCAATATATTTGACTTGTGGAATGCAATAAGAAAATATGGCATTGATTATACACATTACTGTTCATCTCTTAATTTTGAGAATGAAGATTTTAAAAAGTATATTGCAATAAAAATTCCAACTATAAATCCCGGCAAAAATATTAAAAATAAATTTAGCATTGATAATTATGAAAGGACATACACAATTATAAAAGACGCAGAAAAATACATTTACACATTTGAATTTAAATATTATTTTAACTCTGTAATTTATCCGTCCATAAGTGAATATTGGACATATACATTATTTGATGAAGAAATTGTTGATGGACATAAGTTTTCAGACATAGCCTTCAGTATATTTTACAAAAAAATGCTGGATAATTATATCTCTAAAAATGTAGATGATATTTATACAGATGTAATTAATTATTACACCAAACTCGAAAATTTTACGACAAATCCACTTGAGTTTTATTATCAATATTTATTAGGTTTTTTTGCTAAAGCCGACCAAAAGTCATTAGTTAACGATATTATTAAAGACATTACGACGCAACAAATAATAGAACCTGAAAAAATGAAAGGTGGATATATGTCTTTCGCAAAATATTTTATAAGTAATCTAAAATATGTAGATAATAATACAAATGGACATATTCATAGTTTAATTATGGGTGGTGGTAAAACTAAAATGATAACGCCTTTAGTAATTATTAAATATTTACAAGAAATTAGTTTTAATCCAGTGTTGAATGGCAATCACATATACTTAGTTTTACCAGATTATCTTGTCGCACAATCGTTTGAGTATTTATCTCAAGTTTTTAATTTGTATTATCCTATTAAAGTTGACATATTGAAAGAATCCAGACAAGATATTAAGGGATTTTTGAAATATAGCGATTCTGTTTCAAAATTTAATAAAGACGAGCTACAAATATATATAATGAGCGACTTAACAATGAAATCAGGTTTATTGAATAACTATAATTCAATTATAACTCATAGTCGTTCACATGCTTACATATTTGACGAAGCAGACACAATAATAGAACCAATTATGTCAGAACTAAATTATCCGAATAATGATAAGGTCAATTTAGATAAGTTATCATCTTATTACGAATTAATTTATGACATATTATACTCAATATTTAAAAATAATTCTGATTTGCTGGAATTAATTAAAAAATACGAAAATTGCTATGAATTGACACCTCACTTTAATCTTATACATTTGCACCCAGAACTATATAAAATTATTAAAAATTTCGTGATAGATAAAATAATTAGTTATTACGAGTACAATTCCTCTATTCAGCATATTTTTACCCTAGCGAAAATTGATAGCAGTGACTTAAAACATTACATTAGTGAATATATCAGTGGTACAGGAGAAAAAGACATATCGCTGTTATATACTTTATTTAATTTCATTAATGAAGTTTTACCAGTTGCTTTAAGCAAAATTGATAGGAAGGATTATGGTTTAATTAATAAAGAAATGGATAACTTAGAAAAAACATTAAGCAAAATTGTGTTTGATACAAAAGACGCACATATAAAAGTAGAAATGGAGAATATAATTAGAGAAAATTTAATAATTGTTCCTTTTACGTATGCCGATACTCCAAAAATAGGTTCATTATTTTCAAATCCGTTATTAACCATGTGTCTTACAATAATTGATTATATTGTTCAAGTTCAACCACTAAATGTATTTGTATTAAACGTTTTGGTTAAACTTATGGCCTATAAATATCACGATACCAATAGTTTGATAAAAAATAAAACAAAATTATTTAAAAAATATTCTAAACTGGGCTTAAGCATCAATATCTCGGAACTTACAAAATTATCAGATTTAAATTACGAGGAAATTAATAAGTTAAGAAATAGTAATTACTTTTTGAAAATAATTTGTCAATGTGCTTGTGAATTAATTACGTTCAATACGTCACAAGATAATATAGCCGGTATTGATTTATTTATGGATATGAACATACATAAAAAATCAGGTTTTACCGGAACTCCAAACATTAGTAAATTTTATGATTTGAATGAGATAAACGAAGTTGAAATAAATAAAGTAAATGACGATACACAGCGCCTAATCGACCAATCATTATTAAATTCTACTTTTGTAAAAATGGATTATGTCAAGTCACAAATAGAATATTTGGATAAGGTCATTAAAGACAACACACTCGACAAAACTATTTTGGACACTGGTTATTATTGTAACACATTAATAGATGTTGGTGCCATTTGCGTAGGAATAACTGTAGATAAAATTTATGACATTGTTAAAAAATATAATACTACATTAAAACAATTTATTTATTGGAATAAAGATGATATAGCATATTGTATAAATAATTCTGGAAAACAATTTGTATGGAATAAAGTGATAAGCGACAACAATGGAATATTTTATTATTATGACAATAAACACACTACTGGTATAGACGCTGTTATTCCGATGAAATCGGTAGGTTTAGTATTGCTAGGTAAAAATAGTAGATACAGAGATGTAGTTCAGGGTATATATCGTATGAGAAAATTAAATGTAAAAAATGGACACAAAATACGTTTTATATTAAACGATAAGTTATGCGACTATATTAAAAGTATATTTGATTTATCATCTGTTGACATTAATATCAACAATTTAAAATGCTGGTTTGACGTCGAAGAATTAAATTATAACAATGTACAGAAAAATGTTATGGCTGTACAAAATGTCAGGTCATTAAGAAGATATTTTTATGATGAAGAACAAAAAGATATTTTTAACATTGATAACGCATTTAAATATCCAGATTTATTAAAATACGGTGAATCGACCAGCGAATTAATCATTGGAGTAAAAACATACACAAATATAGAAATTTTAGGTAAAATTAAAGAAATTTTAGAATATGGAAGTAAAGACAAATCAAACATTACAAGCTTTTTAAATTCAACGCAAAAAAAATTAGAAACTATTAACATCACTAACAGTAACAGTATATCAGTTTCACAAAATGAATCTCAAACTCAAGAACAAAGTCAAAATCAAAGTCAACAGCAAAATATTGAAATAATGGAAAATGTAAATATCCATGTAGTAACCGAACATACCGAAGTTTACCCTCTAATTTTAAATTCTCTCGATACATTTGATAAATATTTTATAGAAAGTGAGTATTACAAAAAAATATTTGATTCCGATATTAAGGCATATTTATCAAAAAATATAGGATTATTTTCGCCTGGTCCTTATTTTATATTATACACAAACAAAAGTTATTTTATGATACCGTTCATTGAAGGTATTAAATTACTTGAAAATATTTCTGAATATAAGTGCGTGATTTTTGACACGGAAAATGTAATATATCATAATAATTTGAATGAATCTGTGGACATTTTTCAAAATGAGTTGCATATTTTGTCGATTGGGAAGGTATTATTTAAAAAAGCATTGGATAGAATTTATCTAAACGAACACGACTACATGTACATTACAAAAAATAAAAATAAAGAAATTTTCGAATATATTAAAAACACAAGTTCAAACACTCAAAAATTTAAAGACTTTCGATTAATTTTAGATAATATTTTGGAACTAAACAAATCAGAAATAGAAATGATGAATGAATATAATAAAAATATAAAAAAGAGAGAAGATATATATAAAATATCTAGTGGTAATCTCAAACCAATTTTAAAATTTTTTACGACAGATGGTATTGTATTTGACACATTTGACATAATTAACATAACTGACATGCAAGGTGGTCGTAATAAAATATACAGTAAAAATAAAGAGTATAAAATTATCAACAAATATGCCAATTTATTATAATTGTGTAATGTGAAAAAATTTTATTGTTTAGATACGTATTATGTTTATGTTATGATGCATAGACATTTATGAAAATTTTTTATGTTATATATTTTTGTATAGTAATAATATATAACATGATTTCTTATGAATTAAAATATTTAAAATATAAAAAAAAATATTTAGAACTTAAAACAAAATTTGCAGATGTTACCTTTGATGATTTAAAAAGTAAAATCACTTACAGTCAAACATATTGTACAGATCCACAAAATTATTTTCATCAACACGCTGGAGAATGTTGGAGCGATGCTATACAAATGATAATTTGTTTTTCAGACGAACTTAAATCAAGCGTTCAAAGTAAATTATACAATTTGACACCTGAAGAAATCGTTCAAATGGCTTATTTGGCCAATAGAAACAAATATTTACCATCAATTTATAGAAGAAGTGATGCCGAAAAAGAAACTCATTTAGTATCAAAATTTGAAGAACGATTAGTTAAATATTTAACTATGTTGCAAAATAGATTATGTTTACATGTAATAAATGAGGGCATGGATAAAAAAATAATTAATCAATGTGTAAAAATTGATGCAGACTCTGATACTTGTCCTATTATTCGCACCTACTCAAAATTTCTCATATCTGAACAAAAGAAAGATACGAAAGATACGAAAGACACGAACAATAGTGATAAAAAAGAAACAGATGAAGTTTCAAAATTAAAATTACATCGTCAAAAATCGGAAATATTAGGAATTGGTTCCGCAATATATGGACTAAAAGTTGCAAATGTTAAAAAAAAAGTAGATGATAGTAAACATGGAGCAAGAATGTATGAAATGTTTCCGATTATTAATGCTTTGTCTTATTGTTTGTTAGATGAACAATTCGTTTTAAAAACAAAATATATAACTATCAACGAATTAACAAAACAAATAATTGACGAATCCTTTGGAGCAATAGTCATAACTCCCGAACACGGTACAGCTTTTTATATTTGTAATAAACAACAAATTTATTATGATGATAACTATGGAATATTTTTGTTAAATTGGAAAAAAATATTAACTGAATATTTGTGCTACATCGATACCCATTTTCTACATCTATACTATAAATCTAACAAATATTTACCCATATACAAACATAAAACGACTAAAAAATTATTTGTAATGAAAACCGATGGTCTTAAACAAATTCCTAAAGTTGACTTTTTTGAATTTAAAAAATCTCGTGTTGAAGCATTTATAACAATTAGTAAGGTAGATATAAAAGATAAAAACGATGACGAAATATATTCGGTATTGGAGAATCAATTTGTTGTAGCAAATTTATTAAACAATTCAATAGAAAATATAAAAAATCCTATGACCAATTTTGCACACATTACACCAATACATTATGTAGCGCTAAATATGAATATACGTTTTTTTAAACAAATGATAGAGTCTATAAGAGATTTTAATTTTAGTGAAGATGAGGAAATAAAAATTACATTATTTGATTCTCTCGACAAAAGAAAATTTGAAGTGATTGAATATTTAGTTCCAAAATATTTACCAATCGATATTAAAGACGAAGACGACAAAACTTTATTAATACGCATCATTACACAAAAAACATCAACGAAAAAATATGACGCAGTGGCAGAATGTGACGAGCTTAAAATTATTGATTATTTAATTAAAAATGATTCTGATTCTGGATTAAGCTATAAGTTAAATGAATATACAGCATTCGAACATGCACTTATCAAAAGAAAAATAAATGCAATAAAAATATTTGTTAATAATAAATATAATATAAATCTCCCTAACTATAAGAATGAAACTCCGTTTATATTTTTGTCAAAAAGAAAAAATATGACCGAAAAAGATTTAGACATAATCAAATTTTTGATTAAATCTGGAGTCGACGTAAATCAAAAAGATGATAACGGTTTTACCGTATTACAATATTTATCATCAAAATACATTCAATCAAAAATAGAAAAAGAACTAATTAAAACAATAAAATTACATATTTTGAGTAGTAAAACATACACTATTGCACAAAAAAAATACATTGACTTAATTATTAATTCAAATGAGGATAGCTCGGTTATTAATACGTTGAACAGAATGGATATTATACGTTTATTTAATGACACAAGAGATTTTAATATTGAGAATATCGATATTTCAAATGAAATGAAAAAAGTATTCTTTACATTCAACATAATGTTGGTAGAACTGAACGAACAAACAATTATTAATATATTACCATATTTACATAAAATTAATTTTTCCGAATATTGTCCATTAATCACAGAAAAATATAATTTTATATTAAATAAAATATTGTGTATACATGAAAATAACTCTCTAGTATTTAAAAACATTGCGTCATATTTTAATATTGAAAATGAACTATTATTCGAATTGTTTACCAAATTAAACAAAAAAGAGGCATATGAAGCTTTTGTGTCAAGAATGAGTAAAGATAGTAGATTTTTAGAAAATGCATTAACCGACGTAAATTTTAAAAATAAGGAAAAAATTGTATATTTTTTTAAAAAAGTTCGTAACACAAATTTAAAAATTTACTCTTTCGGTCAGGATATATGCGAAAAAATAATCACTTTAATTATAAACACATTTTTCTTAAATAAAGATAAAATAATAGCTGAACAAGCCATATACGACGAAGAACATAAAAAACTTAGTAGTACGGTGGCGAAACAAATTGATAAATATAACAATGTGCGCTCATGTTTTTTAAAAATAAAAAAAAATATAAAAACTCGCGCAATTAAAATCAATAATTATGACTTTGATGTTAATAAAACATTAGTAAAAACGCATGAAAAAAATGAACGCATTAAAAAACAAATACCGAAAACTATTGTAATTGAAAAAAAAATAGTTGAGGATGATTATAATAAAATAAATGATATCAAAACAAAAATAAAAACTATAATTACAACAAATCCCGATTCGATTGTGTTATCAGAGGAAGACATAGAAATTATGGGAAAATCTGGTCGTGAGGCCGATCCAATAGTGTTTGTCGCTCATGGAAGTTTGACCGGAACTTATTTTTATCTTGACAATATAAATACATCTATATATACTATGACGCAAGCCGGAACTATATTATACGCCTCATCCTACAGCGTTGAAGATGAATTAATATCAAAAATAAAAAATGTTGTATGTGAACCATATGAAAAAATTATTGAAACTATGGAAACACATTTGAAAGAAATATCCGTTGAATCTGATAAATATAATCCAGAAATGTTCCCGATAAAATCCAGAATAAATTTACAAAAAGTAAAAAAACATGTTAAATCAACTGATAAAAAATATATAATGAATGACATGTACATTAACTTTCATGATGATATAAAAAATGTATACGCCTATAATTTAATTAATGAAGCCAAAAAAAAAACATCACTTGCTATGAAAGAGGAAGATTTTAATAAAAAAAAAAATCCTGATTTATATATTCCTCCTAGTTTTTTGGCGATTAATGCTGAGAAAAAAAAGTTTTTATTATCTGATTTAATAAATTTTTTTGGCGAAAGACCATATGTGTTGTTTAACTGTAGAGCAAAACGTATAGATAAATTAGAAACGGATTATTTATCTAAAATATACGAATTTAATAATAAACTTTATATACAACCGATTTTGACCAGACAAATATCTAACCTAGATAGTTCAGATGCACAAGAAGATATAGAAACACATAAATTTTTATTGAAATATATAAATATATAAATTTGATAATTTAATTTACTTATATATTATATACTAACTTATAATGAACACAAAAGAACAAATTTTAGATCGTGTTCTTAACCAAAAAATTGTCAAAACAATGGATAAAGAAAAAGCGCTTTCTGATGTCGAGATATATATTGTTAAACATTACACAAAAATAATCAATAAATGCAATCAATTAATCGATATTATAGAAAAAAATTATAAACCATTGGAACTCGACCTTAAAATTAAAAATGATGAACTTGATGAAGTGATTGAGGAACGCACAAAATTAAAAGATAAACTTAATATAGTCAAGAATATACATTACAAAAGTAACCGATTTTTAAAAATTGACGAAATTATTAAAAATTTTATTCCAATTGAACTAAATCAAACTAACGAAAAAAACATTAAATATATTATTAATGATTTTGGAGAGCGTTATTCCGAATATATATATCAAACAATTATTGAAAAAACATTATCGGAGAATACTGACCCCTCAGTATATAACTTTTTATTTAAAAATTTAAAATTTAATATGAACAACTTAAACAGCGAAAAACTACTAAAAATACTTCCTCATATTGAATATTTTAAAATTAAAAACGATATTGATATTTATAAATATCCTACAATTATTGATGATATATTAAATAGCGAAACTGACGACACATATAAACAAAATTTATTGTACAAAATAATTTTATTAAATCCCAAAATGTTTGCCGAAATGGAAAAAAATTCAAAATTTAGAACTTTTTATAAAAATACAATTGTCGATGACATGTCATTTTTAATATATAGCAATTATTCTAATATTTTTATCAATATGTATGTCAACAATAAAAATTATAAAAAGGAATTTTATATAAATTTATTAACATATGAGCCTTTATTAATTTTGCTTAATAAAAATATTAATTGTAGACAATTTTCCAATATATATTTAGAAAATATTCAGCATAATCTTAATAAAAATTACAACTTAAATAAAACAATCAAAGTATTAGAACTAAGCTCAGTCAACCATTTTTGCAATTTGGAAAATAAATTTTTCATGAATTTTTTCAGCGAGATAAACAAATTGTATCTTGAAAAAAATTCAGCTATTGACAAAAGAACTTTTAAATGTTTCGGCAACAAACCAATCGATTATACAAATTATAGTAGTTCTGATAGTAGTTCCGAGAGTGATTCCGACGACGATTATGACTACGACGATGACGATTCTAATGACGATTCTGACTATGATTTTTAATTAAAATTTATAAAGTTACATAATTTAACAATAATCAACATAATTTCAAATAGAGAAAATGAATATACTAAATTATTGGGTTGCTGCTAGGTAATAGATTTTTTTAGTTATTTTTATTATAATTTATAAAAAATCGTCAAGTTCATCATTATTAAATTGTTTTTCTAGTTTTTCCACAAATTCTGAATCTGTCTCAAGAACTTGATAACCCTCATTATTTTTATTACACATAAAATGAATTATTTTATAAATGGCATCCAAAATTGACAAACTTGACATAATAAAAAAATTAATAAAAGTTACATATACTCCAGGATAATTATTTTGATAAAATAATATAATTTCTGTATGTTCCAATATTATAGCACCCCATATAAAACTCGCAATCATTAATAATAATTTTATTTTTACATACGACACGTCTTTTATTTCTTCGTTTAACATATCCTTAAAAACCCTTAAAAAATGAAATATATTAAATATCGACACTATGATGTTATACAGTAAAAAATAAAATAATAATGTCGTTTCGTACAATTTATATATTGTCAATACAGAAATAAGGCCGGTTATTGACAAAATTAAATCTATTAATGTGGCTATACCATATTTTATAATGTTCCATTCCAAATTAATCTTGCACATACTACTATTTACAACACATAATTTTTATATTCAAATAATACATCCGCCAATTAAAAATATAAATATGACCTAGTAAAATTTTTACTTTGAAAAAATTGATTTTTTTAGTCTATGAAGATTCAATTTATATAAAAATAACTCATCATACAGACAAAAAATGGAAAGAGTCGAGATAGTGGGTCAGCTCAATGCCAAATATAACGAAATATTTCCTCAATATTTTGAAATGATGATGAAACATAAAGAAAATCCGAACGATTTAGAAATTAAAAAAATGTTCGACTATCTTCAATCAAATATTAAATATATTGAAAAATATCTCTCTTTAGTTGAAATTTTGGATAAAGATGAAATGAAAAAAGCCTTGGAGCGTAATAATTTTATTAAAGAACTGAGTGACGCATTATATGAACTCAAAGAAAATGATAACTTTATGAGTAATCCAAAAATAGAAGTCGTGAAAAATAACGGTGAAACTATTGTTGACTGATTTTTATAAAACAATTATGCAAAATTGAACTCACATCCAAAAGGTATTTTAATTTCGCCTGTTTTTATATAATTTTTAATCCATGAATTACCATTTGAACTTATCAAAGACAACTTTTTTAATGTGGATGGTAAATTTAATAGTTTAACAGGAACTTTAGCATGTATTGTTAATTCTTCTACGTCAAATGGTATATTATTAAATGTAGTAGGTATGTTAAAATTATGATACATTGTTACATTTTTTATTTTTTCTGGTATATTTGTTCCAGAATTTATTATTATTTTAACATCACGATCATTATTTTTTTCAGGCAGTGAAGTAATTTTACATGATCGGTCTTCTTTATAATTACTATCTGAAAAAGTTAAATCGAGAACTTTAATACACGGAACGTTCCAAATAGTGGAAGGCAACTTGTTTATTTTTGTATTCATAAACTCAAATGTTTCTAACTTTGTTAATTTATCAATAGAGTCAGGAATTTTTTCCAAAAAATCATTTTTGATGTTTAAATAAGTTAATTTCCTCAAGTCACTAATTTTATCTAATACTGATTTATTTTTATTATTTGAAAAATCCAAATATGTTAGATTTGAAAGCAGGTATATTTGTTCAGGAATATTTTTTAAATCACAGTTTGACACTAATAACATTTCTAATTTTGTCATCTTGGCAATATTTTTTGGAACCGCAAATAATTTATTACAATCTAAACTAAATATCTTACTCGCCACAGTTTTATAAACATCATCAATACCTCTTCTATGTGATAACATGACACATGGATTTAATAATGAAATTATTCTATTTTGAAAAGAAAACTTTGTATTGTTTGATAAATCCAATTTTTTAAGGTTGACCAAATTACATATTTCCTCAGAAACGTCTCCACAATTTGAAAGATTTAACTCTTCCAAATTTACCAATCCGCCTATTCTACTGAGTCCTTCCGCGCAAAATAAATTATTGCTTAAGTCTAATTTTTTTAAATTGACGCATTTTAATATTTTTTTTGGTAATTTATTCAAATAGTTATCATTTAGCTTTAATTCTGTTAAAGTATCTAGTTGAGCTAGCATAATACATATTTTTTTTGGAATTAAAGTTAATGATTTGTGAGATAAGTCAATTGCTTTTATTTTGTCTTTGTCTTTTATTATGTGTTGATATGTTGCATAAACTTTGTTGTTAATCTTTAATTCAAATGGCAATTCATCAATTAATCCATCCGACTGTATTTTTATGTTTTTTCCTGTGGTAGTTGTCATTTTCAAATCTTCATCTATTTTTATGTCTGTTGCTTCTTCTTCATTAATTATTTTAACCTTTGTTTTTCTCGATTTTGACATTTAATTTTATGCAACGAAAATTTATTGGTTATACTTTTAAGTTTTTATTTATAAAAATCAATTTTATTCGTATTATTGATAGATTAATTCACATCCAAACGGAACTTTAATATACCCTTTATCTATATATTCTTGGACCCAAGAACTCTTCTTGTAATAATAGCTACCGTCGCTTTCAATAGTTAATTTTTTTAGATTTATAGGCAAATTATCCAATTTTATGCCCACATTGCTCCTAATTGTTAAATCCTCAACATCAAAGGGAACATTGTTTATAAAACAATGCTCCACACATAAGAAAATGAGTTCTATTAACGTCATGGCTTTTATAATATATTTTTTATATTTTTATTTATGTATTTTATCAATAATATATATAACTATTTTAATGGAATTTAATATGAAAA
>Ga0214192_1001448_pt1 | contig 13278 bp, 15 predicted proteins | sample TroBogEpilimnion_44_FD_153030 | JGI IMG/M metagenome (GOLD analysis project Ga0214192, IMG submission 153030) | Freshwater microbial communities from Trout Bog Lake, WI - 29JUL2008 epilimnion | ecosystem: Environmental > Aquatic > Freshwater > Lake > Epilimnion/Euphotic zone | place: Trout Bog... | reverse complement strand
CACGAATAAGTAAAACCCGTTTTTGTCCCTTTCCCAAAGTGAACACAAAGCGGGTTTCTAATATCATCCCACTTCTCCATATTGATGGCTTGGATAAGGTCTTCTCCCCACATTATAATTGAGTCTTTATCTAAGACCCGTTGATTTCCATCTTTAATATCGATTGAGACGTGTTCGCCCCAACATCCGACAAGATCAGTCATATTTATTATACTCTGGAACATTTTATTTTCATAAATAAATGCCCTACTCAATTGTGAAATCAGAAAGTCCAAAAGGTTGGTTTGTAATTACGAATTCAACCCATAAAGCACACTCGAAAAAGCCTTTTAAGACTAAAAGGGATGCTACGGCTCAATTAAGAGCACTTCAAATAAGAGCTCCGAAATAACAACTGGAATTAGTTTTTGTATATGTAGCGTATCAACAGATTGTAAAATTTAACTGCTTTTTGTATCTGTATCGTTTCCATCTCATATAATTATAAAGAATAAAATATTACTAATTCAAGGCGTTATGCCTTATGGGAAAGTCTGGGAAAGCAAAGGGAAAGGTTATATTTCCTTATTTAACCTGTGGAATGCCTTATGGGAAAGAATTAACACTTTTTTCAAAACTCTTTGATTTAGAAAAATAAAATCCTTAAAAAACTGTATAGACCCATACAGTTTTTTGATACATTATTTATAGCCAACACCGTTGGTTTTGAAAAAAGTGTTAATTCTTTCCCATAAGGCATTTACAGGTTAATTAAGTGAATATAACAAATCCCAGACTTTCCCAACAAAAATATTAACCTGTTATAGGTTAATATTTATTTTTAACATATTCATTCAAGATTATCATTAATATCTGTTGATATTTCAATCTCTTTCTCAACTACAATCTTTCCTAACCCAATAATAGCCTTTTTAATTTCAGTTTCTCCACGTCGGAACCGTTCCATATAGAATTTCTTAACAAATGCGTTGGTTTCGAATAACTCCTCGAGTGATTTCTTAATTCCTGCCTTCTCATCGCGTTGTAGAAAGTCAAAATAAGTGCTTGTCCTAAAACGTTGTGTGAAATCATTTAGAGACATTACGTCTTCTCCTGTTAATAGTTGATGTTTCTTCTCAGCCCCATCCAATATCTTGAAATTCTCCTTAATATAGTCCAGAATCTGGATTCCTTGGCTAAGATAAGCCTTCGATTGAATTTGAATCGACTTCGGAATAACAACTTTGAGATTAACATCAGTTTTTAGGAGAATGTTTTTTAGAATATTGAAATAGATTATAGCATACTCTTCTTTCCATTCTGGAGTTGTATAATCAGTATTCATTAGATAAATCCGATTATCTTCATCTACCTCTTCCGAATCCTCAACATAGATACTCTTGAAAGCAGTGAAAATAACTCTTCCAATCTCTGCGTTAGAAGGCTCTTCGACCCAGTTTAATTTAGGGTTGGTCTCCATAAAAAGAGTTCCGCAAAGATTACAATCTGTCTTGTTAGAAAAGCATTGTCTCGCATTTATCAAACCGCCTCCCGTCAATTCCTTAACAATAGAATTATCAATTTTCTTTTTTCCACTTGGCTCCTTGCAGTAGATAAATCTCTTCTTATCGCATAGTGCCAAGTTGGTATTTGCGCCACCACTCCGAGCCTCCGTGATTACTGATGTTGACATATTGTAGGCATAATCTCCGAATGTAATACTACCTAACCCATCGCAGATAACACCTTTCCCATTTCTGCCCTGACCATTAAGGATGACGAATTTCTGTGAATTAATACCTATAAGGCATCTCGCCAGACTACCCATAAAGACGTTATAAGTGTCAACATCTCCCAATATCTGCATCAAGAGATTGTTAAGAATCCCATTCTTCTCTGGATTTGTTGCGTCCTCCTCATTCCAATCATACCCTACAGACATAGTCATATAATCTTCTGGTTTATAGTTGCGGAATGCCTTAACATCTTTAGAAAAATCCCAAACTCCATTATTAAACCCAACACAATAAGGCTTATTGTCAAACTTTAGATCTGGTTTATTGAAATAGTTTGCAGAATACTTAACACAATCTGTCTGGAATTTAACACTCTTCAGGGATTTCATAAACTTGGTATAGAGTCCCATAGTATCCTTGTCGTTTATAGACTCCTCGTATTTCTTGACTTCTGGAACGACACATTCGCAGAATGCATTTATCAACCCAGAGTTTTTACCATCCAGTTGCTTCCATCGTCCTATCGGAGTAATACCATACCACGTTTCAGCAGTATATACAAACTTATCTTTACACAATCGATAGAATAGATTAGCAACCTCAACGTTTCCACCCTCGATTAGATCTACTAGGGCAATATCGGCTGTCGGTTTTACTTCCAATCCTTCCAAATTGATTCCATCTGACATCGGTTTAACCATAATTTTCAAGTCATACCCCAAATCCTCCTTAATAGAAGTCTCCATTAATCGAAGATGTTTAACTTCAAAAGGAAGCGATTTACCATCATTAATTTTCTTATAAACCATCAAGCCATCAAAGCAGAAAACTCCGACTTTATATCCAACACTCAATAAGTATCGATACATATTGACAAGGATTATATTCTCCTGCTCGCACAAGTAATAGTTTAGGGCGGAACCTTTGACATTATACTCCTTCTTTCCTTGTGCCCGTCTATGAAATGGTTTTCCAATATCAGACTTACAGAAGAAATCAGAAATCATAACAATCTCAGTCTCGAAAAGTTTAATCCAATCTGGCATAGCGTCCGGTGTAAATAGGGTAGTCCTTTTACCTCCGTTGATAATAGCCAACGGGATTGTCTTAGCCTCATCCCTCGATACGCTAACACCATCGTTATCAACAAGTTTCGTAATATCATTTAGCATTTCATCTCTGTTAGTAATATATTGTGTTAATTTCGGGATATTGAGGTTATTATCGAGACAGTATTTGTAAAGAATAGTAGGATGGGCATTAACAATGTCCAAGTCCCAGTAGAGGTCTTTACTGATTGTATGCCTAATTAACTTACTCATCGATTGTAATGAGTAAGAAGAGGTAAACATCCGACCCCAAGAAATCCCAGTGACATATTTATATTTTTGTTTCTCGTTATGTTTTCTATTTTCATAAAAGTCGTTTAACATTGTGAATACAGTTTGTTTATCTTGAATAGTAGTATAACCGTTTTTAGTATCAACAAATCGACCCAATTTTCCACTATCATATAGGATATTAAAATTATCCCTTATGCATTGAAGGTCTTTCAGGTCTACCTTCTCTACTAACTCCATATCTTTTGCTTCCAGCGTTGCCATTTTATATATACATTCATTTTTTTTAAGCCAATTTAAAAAAAAATAAAATCCGACTACTATGTAAAAAGTTTTTCTACTTTCATATGTCTAAGTTCTGTAAATGCGTCTCGTGTTGCATTTCCTCGTCGTGAAATTTCGCGGGCTATTTCAAGGCCTTTTCCTTGTCTATATTTTTTAATCGCGCGTTTTTGAGCATCTGATATAGGCATTCCTATTTATATATAGATTTATTTTTTTAAATGTATATATTTTTATTTCGAAATGTTAATCGGAGTTGTTCGATACATTTTAGCTCCATTAGGATCCGGAGTTATGAGGGGAGTAGATTGTCCGCTATTGTGTGAAGTTGTTTTCATTTCGAACCCGTAGCATTTGCTAAACTTAATATGTGTTATTAGACTAACGAGTAGACTACCAATCCCGCCAATGAGGGCAGTGAGAGTAATCGGATCTACCATTTATTATAGATATTAAATATATTAATTTTTAAAAAATAATAATCATTGATGGCTTAACATTTGGTTGTTTTTTTCGTTGGATTGTCGGGGTTAATAAATGATAGTCGACCTTTTATAAATCTGACCTCTCTCTGTCCATAAATATATTCGTGGAAAGCCTTAGTGTCGGTAATCGCGTTAATCAACATAACGACTCTGTTTCCTTTAGAAGCTTCTTGACTTGCTTTTTTAATCCATTTGGATACTTGACTATATGGAGGATTACAAAATGTGGAAGTCCCCCAATGAATAAGTAAACCATCCGGATCGGATGACTTCCAATCTATAGGACACGGGTCAAAATTAAACTCAAATTCGTTATCTAACTTCTCATATAGTTCTTTCGGAGTAGCCCATTTATCGGTTTTAGATTTCGGAAAGTAGGCCATTTATTAATATATAATTTTTAAAAACTCATTCCATTCAGAAAGAACGAAGGTTTTAACCGTTGAGCGGGGGCTTTCTGAGGCTCCTCATCGCTCTCACTCTCCTCCGATTCGGATTCCTCAGATTCTTCAGATTCGCTGGATGGTGTATCATTGACTTTATGAGCTTCCTCCTCGGCTTTTTTTGCTCGTCGTCTATCATTTGTTTGTTGTTGTTTGATTCGCAATTTTTCGCGGAAACTCGGATCCTTCATTTTTTCGGCATACAGTTCTCGTTGTCTGGCTTTCCGTATCTCATAGGCTGATAGTTGGCCACTGTAGGATTGTTGAACACTTTTCGGAACTAACGCGTCCATTTCTTTTCTCATCTTAGCGTAATGCAAAAATTCTTCCTTTGTTAGGGCATCGAATCCAACTGGTTTAGGCATATCTTTATTATATATATATAAAAAAAAAGATATAAAAAAACATTTTATAATAAATGAATACGATTCGATCACCTTCGAATTATACCATCAACCCACTCGGAGCTAATAACATATTGATTGGTCAATATGATAGCATTCTCGATTATGCAAGTTGCATTATTACGTGTAAAGGAGACCAAAATATGGAACTGATCCTATATCAGACAATCGATAAAATAACTGTTGATGAAACTATATACACTATTCACGCGGGTGTTCAAGAGGAAATTATAATTGACCTTAAATATCCCTACATAAAATCAACTCTCAGAAACCTAACATCTACAGCTCAAACATATCTTAATTACGAAATGCTCTATAGACAATATCCCGTATCAATCCCATCATCTGGAAATATTGGAAGCAATATTAGCGATACAAATGGCAACCCTATTATTGCGGAAGGGGGTATTTTACAAGTCGCTGATACAGTGGCCGAAACATCTCTCGCATCTCTTGTAGCCGGTTTGTCTTCAACTTTTAACGTAGATGTTGTTAATTTTCCAGAAATTCAGCCAATCTCTGGAGGAGTTAATATTTCCGATAGTGCAGGCTTTCCAATAACTACAATTGCAGGTATTCTTCAAGTCGCTGATACCGTGGCTGAAGGAAATCTAGCATCGATAGTGACTGGGTTATCAAATCCTCTTGTTGTCGATATTCACGCCAGCAATAATGATGCCATCGCTTCGACGTCTGGTAGTGTTAACACCTGTTTATACGATAGTGCTGGATCGGCTCTTAATATTACGTCCGGAGCTATTCATACCGTAATCGACAATTCCAGTATAGTTATCACTGGATCTGCCGGATCTTCGATAGGTGCTCAAAATGGCTGTATGAATGTCGGCTTATTTGATAGCACAGGCACGCCATTAACGCTTACGTCCGGAGCTCTAAATGTCCAAACTCAAAGCGGTTTAGGACTCGACTCAAGTCTTCAAACTTTAATTAACCAAAATTTGGATAACGGCGGGGCTCTTTGGAACAACGCGACACTTGTTCCAAATAATACTTCTTCGACAATGGTAAATTTAACAACAAAAAACTCTATTACCTATTCATATTTTGGTTCGTGTGTTCCTGATACTGTGCTTGATAGCCCTGTTTTAACAATCCAATATTCGGGAGATGGATCGACTTGGTTTCCGAGTCCTAACGTGATTTCTCTTAATGTTGGAGGGGGTAATTTTTCAATTGACACAATATCCGGAGCGGGATATGTTAATTGTGTTGTAAGTGGTTTAACAACGACCGCATCAATTACAATGATCCTGAATCACATCTAATATAGTGAAACAAAGTGGTTAAAAATCTAATGCGCTCCCATAGATTAGCCGATCGCCCCATCCAGCTAAATCCGTTATTCCTGTTAATGCTTTCTTAGTGAAAGATGATAGACCTTCATTTAGTGTTTTAGTATCCTGAAATAAAAACTTTTCAAGATCGGGGTTCATTCTCATTAACCCATTTGCCTTCATCATTATCTCAATCCATTGACCACAGTTCTTCGTTAGGGGGTCATATTGAAAGAAGTTATTCGGGTCTGTGCTTGCTTTTCCAGCGTCCATAAAACCTTTCAAGGTTAGAGTTTCCGGAATCTGGATGGGAAAGATTACGGCATTCTTTCTATCATTGGCAGAAAAGGGGTTAAGTTGTATAACTTGATTCTTTTCAAGAATAAAATCTTGTGTTCCTTGACCATCTGGAGATATAATAATTACTCTCATAAAAATATGAAATAGGTCATCTGGTCGTGTCTTGAGAATCTTATTGAATTGTCCGAGAGATATAATGTTAGTTAATGTCTTTACTGCTCCTGCTAATGGTTGCTTCATCACAAATATTTTTAGTATTCTCCATCCTCCAAACTTCTGTAGAAAATCGCGGATGCTTGGACTCCAATCTAACCGGACAGTTGTAGGAATACCGGTGAATTTACCGATAGCTTTTTTGACGAAATCAAATAATCCGGAACCTGTAATGTCTTCGGGATCTCTGTTATGCCACGTTTTCGTAATAACTCCCATCTTCTCTTTGTGATTAAGATGTTCCAAGTCTGGATGTTTTAACATCAAACTTCGGTATTGGTTGTAATAACTCATTTATTATAAGACTTTTATAATAAAACTTATTCGATTCTAACATCAACGCTTTGGTCATTCGCAAGTGCTGATAATGCTTCTCTCAAATCTGGCTTTTCATACATCACCCATCTAATCCAAAATTCAGGATTACGGAAGTCATTCCATTTTTCAGAATCACGTCGTTTATGATTTAGGATCCACAAGTCGCGGGATTCTTTTAATTTATGGTCAGTATAATCGGGCAAATTCTTTGCTCCGAAATGAATAGTTCTGCCCCACGGAGTTTTAACTGCATACTTCTTATTATAACGATTTGATTCTGTTAAATAATATACACTCATTTATTTAATAACTGATTTTATTTTTCTTAAATAAGAATTAGTATTTTTAGTCGTCAACATCTCCATCGGCGATACCCTTAAGATTTGTCTTCAAATAATCCTTAGAGACATCGACGCTATGAATAAATTTCTTAGCAAATGCTAAATCATCGTTTTGAGTATGAAGGCCGTTCTTATAATAGTCAGAGATTTGAATACTTCTAATAAGGTTAGGAGTCATTCGCTTTCCTAATACGTGTTCTGTTGCATTCTGAATAACATCGTTAAAATTGGCTTTAGAAAACTCTTTCCCGTTTGCCATCGTAAAAACAAACTCGCCGGCTTGTCCATTGTAGAACTTAACATAGTCATTAAAAATCTTTCGGACTTCTGGAGTAAAGTCGAATCTTAGACAATCACCATATGTATTACGAGTCTTATAAAAGCACCACACCATATCGACAACACAACCTAACTTATCAAGGGTGACATAGTTGAAGTTCTTATTGATATCCTTGGGTTTCTTGGTAATTGAAACGTATTTTAGTAAAGCCAAATCACCACCGCGAGGAACTAGATTATTACTAAAGAATAACATTGTAATCAACTTATCGGCTAAATCCTCGGGAGTCTTAACAACAAAATCATTAATCTTCTGTCGGATTTCCGAGAGCGGGAGACTATCATCAACTTGTTTTTCAGAACCTTTATTGTTTCGTCGAATGTCATACTCGTCATTTTTAAAGCGAGACATTGCCTTAAGATACGTATCAATTACTGACTGGTCGGCTCCTATATGCTTAAGAAGTTTAATAACTCCCGATAAATAGTCTTTCTTTGCCGAGAGAGTCGATCGGTCAATGCACGCGATGACATTCTCGGGATCGAGGAGCCATCGATGGTCACCATTCCAACCGTGGCCAAGACATTCTATGCATAATCTCTCAATCTTTCCCACATAATTAGTGACTGTAGATGCAGATAAGGGCTTATCGAACCGACTAATGACACTATGAGTAAACAAGTCTTTAAGGGCTTGAATTGCTTCGGGATTCCGTTTAACATCTTTAAAAGACTCACGCGTTTTATACGTTTGTTTTCTTGAAGATGGATTCATTTATTTAGTATATTATTTTTTATTGTTAATATATTTTATCAAGAATTAATATCTATTATTGAAAAGATAGATAACAATAATATAAATAGATAAGTATTGTTAATATCTATATATGAATATTGATAATATATATAGTATTATATATAGCATATTATGGGCTTAATTATAAATTTATAATTAATAGGGGTATTCTGTATATGATTAATACTATAGATATTAATAATACTTGTATATAGATATTATAGATATTCATCTATCAATATTATTGTTATCTATGTTTATCTAGTCAATATCTATTTTCAATAATAGATATTAATTCTTGATATATTTTATTAAAATACCACCAATAAATGACTGAATGCGAAGAGGAATGTGAATGTTGTGGAGATATTATAGATTATGATGACTGGTTCTGGGAAGACGAATACCATCTATGTTTAATTTGTTTATCTAATGCTCAGATGTATATCGGAGGTAGTTAAACATCTCACGGGTCAAAATAAAAAGTCGAAGGCGTTCACGGAAGCTTAGAAGCACCTGTCACGTCTTCAAGATAGGATGTTATGTTATTTAACAAAACAAGTGTGAGTAGACAGGCGTCATTGTCAGATTGTTGCAAATAAGGCGCTGAATTTGTCTTGAATATTGCGTGAAATTGCGCTAAACTAAGGTTTCTAAATTTACAGAACAACATCGCCCATCGTCCACACGTGCTTACTCCGTGTTCCTTGGATTGATAGTCTACATTATTATGTTCCCAATCTACATTTTGAAAGAGATTGATAATATATTTTGGAAGTGGTTTATCGAAAGGGGTGAACTTCAATTCAGATGTTGGAGTTAAGGAATACGAATCACAGTATCTATATTTACCAGTTTTATCATTCTGAGTTATGGCAATATAGTGTCCGTCTGTTTTGCTTGACACTTGAAGGAGAATAACAGCATAACCAAAACCTTGTAATAGTTGTTTGAGACTTTTATATTTTCCAAGATCGGAGTATAGAATAGGTGGCCTACCAATTCCTATTTCAATCTCTTCACCGGTTAAATCCCTCATTTTGAAGTGCTTAACGATAGTTTCTAAACTCATTTATTAATAAGAAAAAATTATTAATAATATTCGTATTAATAAATGACAACAAGAGAAGATCGTATCTATTTTCCCAAAAAGACCGGTCTTAAAAAGATTAAGAACTTGGCAGTTGGAAAGACAGGCGAAAGAGTCAGAAACGCCCCACCCGTAAAAGGTAAGAAGGTAAAAGACCTTTCGACAACAAAAGTTTCAACAGTTAAAGTCACTCCGGCAGAAGTGAGACAATACATCGCAAACCCCGCTAAATTCAAAGGAAGTTCAGAAGACTTTTTAGAAGCATTGGAGGTAGGAGCCGATAAAATAATGGAGGATCAGGCCAAAATCGATAAGGAACGTTTAGACAGAATCGAGAGAGAGAAAGCTGAACGTGAGGCTCCAAAAATTGAACCTTTGAGGATTGAGGAAGGACGACGAGGACGACCAATTGGAAAAACTCCACTTGTTCCATTGGCAAGCGGTGCTATGTCAGCAGTGGCTGAGGGAATGACTGCAAGAGAATTAAAAGAGGCTCTTAAGGCACGAGGAGTGAAAGGACTGAGCGGAAAAAAGAAAGAGGATCTTGTTAAAGCTTATGCTGAAATAGTCGATTCTGAGATGAGAGAACCGGCTCCGTTAGCAATTGAGGAATTACACGAGGAAGCTCCAGTAAGCCCAAAAAAGAGAGGCAAAAAGGCTAAAAGAGCTGAGGCATTCGCAGAAATTGAATTAGAAGAAGACCCAGCTATTGCGGAGTTGGAAGACCACATTCAGGAGTTATCGGCGATAGATGTTGAACCACAGGCAGAGTATCAAAAAAGGGCAGTTATTAATGAACTCAATACCCGAATCCGTAATATGAAACGAGCAGATGCGGAGAGGGAAAGAGAAGAACTCCATAGACCACAACGGGAAGTAGAAGAGCTCACAGCTCGTCAAGAGGCAGAGTATAAAGAACAACAAAGACAGCGACTTGCTGATATTCAGTCTGGACGTGAGAAAATAGAAAAACGCAATGCTTCTAAACGAGAGGAAATAGAAAAACGCAATGCTTCTAAACGAGAGATGGAAGAGCACGCCAGAGAAAGAGAAGAGGCAATGCGTAAATATGATCTTCAACAAAGAGCCGATGTAGCTTTTGGAAATTTGGCGAGAGAACAGGCAGAAGATGTAAACCCTTATTCAGATTATCAAAGAGGAAAAAGAGATGTTAAACGTCAGGTTCTCCCTTCGTTTGAATCAAACATAGGGAGAGAAGCACCAAGCCAAGAGGAGGATTTAAGCTACGAATCAAAATATCAACAAGGACAGCGAGATATCCAACATCAAATGGCTAAGATATATACCCCATATCAAGTGTCTCGAGACTATCCGGACAAACAATTTGAGGAGGATCGGGCATCTCGAAGAATAAAAGATATTCCTCGTAATATTGTAGGTGAGATGAAATCCGAAAATAAACAGCTAAACCCTTATCGGGAAGTTGAGATGTCAGGAGAAGAACCATATACCCAACACGTGGAGCCTCCGATGGATACTGGCTCAGGTCTTAATATTGATAGAATCCACGGTCGCGGTTTCTTTTCAAGCTTGCTTAGCCACGGCAGAAAGGCTCTCGAATTTGCTCAGAAGGCAAAGCAAGTTTACGACACTGGAAAGAAAGTCTATAATGAGACGCCAGCCCTTCAATCTGCCGTAAAGGGAATTTATGCGTCATCTCCAGCTATTCAGAATGCCGTTCAATCAATCGCTCAGAAAGTTTCCGGAGGAGGTTATTATGCCACTCGTGGTGTTGGACGACCTTCAAAGGAGATGTACGAGGTATCCCACGGAATCAATAGTCATAATCATCTCAAGAAGTTCATTAAACTCTCTCAGAAAGAACAGGCTGGCCATTATCTTGGTGCAAAGTCAGCGAAAGCCCTTAACGAGTATAAGAAAATTAACGGTGCGGGATTCTTTGACTCTTTGTGGTCTGGAATTAAAAAGGGTGTTGGACTTGTAGGCGATAATATGGACACGATTAAACAAGTCTACGGAAAGAAGGATGAGATTTTAGGACACGTTAACACTGCCCGTAAATTGTTAGGTGTGTGAGTTCATTTTTATTTTTGAAAATAAAAATCGAAGAGATTAGACTCCCAAAAACCCAATTTTCGGGACTCCGATATTATCGGCTAATTGCGATACTCCAAATCCAAACTCTGGAGCAATTTTAGAAGCCAATCGAAACGGGGCAGTAAGTCCAGATGTAAAGATTCCCAGTCCCTCTTTGAGTTTATCAAAGAAACCCGCACCGTGAACCTTATCTGTTATTTTTTTAATCCGCTTAACAGCCTGTTGATGTGTTTTAAAATCAATATGGCCACCATTGAAATATTTACCGAGAAGATGACTCGCGAGAGTAAGAGAAGCTTTAGGGTCTTTCTTAAAAACATCTAAAAATCCGTGTCCAATATTTTTAACAAATCCAAGACCTGCATTAACTAAGGCATTTGAAACACCTTGAATATTCACATCTCCAAAAGCTCCGCCGTGAACTGCTGGTATTCCTCCTCTCTGTAGATAATATAACTCTGTTGGCCGTGCAACGTGAGCGACGCTTCCGTGGTATCCGTGAGGAGCCAATGATTGAAACATTCGACGATTTTGAGCACTCTCGGCCTCCTCACCGCTCCATCCGGCCGGAACTATCATTCTATCTCTCGAAACGCCAGACAACGCATCATACGGGCGGTTATATATCGGGTGCTTATCTCCAATTTTAGTATCTTGACGAGCATAAACTTTTTGCATTTATTATATGTGGAAATAATAAATCTTTCTTTTTTAAAGACCAAGGAGATTGGCGAAAGGGATAATGGATCCAAGCAGACCTCCACCCTTAGTCATTTTTTTACCTCTCTTTAGTTTACCTCCAGAAACAGCACCTCCGGAGACGGCACCGCCTTTATACATCTTGGAGAGAGCCCCGAGACGTTCCTTATTCGGAAGGTGTTTAACTTTAGCATAGTGCGTTTTGACGAAATCAGTCCAAGCACTCATTTTATTATAAGAAGACTTATAATAAAATTTTTTTTAATTTATATAGGTAATTTTAGATAACGATTTACTTCTTCTTTTTGTGGATGCCAGCACCGGTCAAAATGCCACCAGTAGCATCTCGGGCTTTCTGAACAACGGCTTTGAATGTAGGATCCTCGGCGAGACTCTGGATACCGCGAGCGGTAGAGTTGATAACCGACTTGGCCGAAGACCAGAGAGAACCTCCGTATTCCTTGGGGTCTACAGCGCCCTCTGGAATATAAGAATCTCCAGACTTCAGAGCCTGATTAACCTCCGAAGCGGTCAAATACGCAGTCGTGAAATTGCAAGCATCGGGCATAACATAGCAAACACCGTCGGTAATAGTAGTCACGACAACTTCAAGATCAGTAATAGCACCCGTTCCCGTAGCCCAGTCTCCCGCTCCAATTTGAGAAGCATTGGCGAGCCAGTTGGAGTTATTCCAAATTCCGGCAACAGTCAAATTGATATTTCCAGAAAGGCCGGGGTACAGATCTCCTGACTCAAGAGACAGACCAAGATCTGCCGGAGTAAGGATAATAACACCTCCCTGCATTCTCCACTCTTGGAAAGACTGGTTAAGACCGTTCTTAACTGAGATTCTCCAAGCCTCCTGCATAGACATTGTCGAACAGAGACCAGAACGATTGTTCAGAGTAATCGAAAGACCACATCCGGCCGTGAAATTAGCCGTCGCCTGTCCTACCTGAAGATATGCATCAGCATACGATACGGCAAGAGGTGTACCAGAGTTCTGAGCTCTCTGTTGACAAGAAGGACGACACGCGATTATGATCTTAGAAGGCATATTCTGAAGACGAAGAGTCTGCGACGCACCGCTAATAGCAGGCTTCAGAGATGTCGTAATGCCTACTGCCTGACCGCTAAGAGCGTTGGTGTAAACTTGGATATTTTCATAAGCATATTGGAGCGTGCGGGGGATATTT
>Ga0214192_1001445_pt1 | contig 13285 bp, 7 predicted proteins | sample TroBogEpilimnion_44_FD_153030 | JGI IMG/M metagenome (GOLD analysis project Ga0214192, IMG submission 153030) | Freshwater microbial communities from Trout Bog Lake, WI - 29JUL2008 epilimnion | ecosystem: Environmental > Aquatic > Freshwater > Lake > Epilimnion/Euphotic zone | place: Trout Bog... | reverse complement strand
ATGGGTGCGGAAGATAGGACTGAATGCTCCCCACTCGACCCAGCGCGTGAATAGCTCTGCGTCCTGCTTGTCTTTCTTGCTGATCATGTTCATGTGTCCGCCTATGTCGTGGCTCCAGAAGCCGAAGCCGACATTGGCGGCATTGGCGGTGAAGGTGGGCTGGTAGCGGAGCGACTTCCAGTTGATGAAATAGTCGCCGGAGAAACCGATCTCATAGCGATGGTTGCCGAGGCCGCCCCAGCGGTGGAAGATCAGCGGACGTTTGCCCTGCCGCTGCATGTCGCTGAAGTGAACATAGTTGAGGTAGAAAGTGGGATTGACGCCTTTGATATTGGTCTTGCCCCACTGCTGCCAGTCTAGCCACCAGAAGTCCACGCCGGCCCGCTCATATGGATGCAGGAGGATGTCAAAGTAGTTCTGCGCAAACTTCTTATTGGTGATATCAAAGGGTATGGCCGGATGGTCTGTGGTGTCGACTCCCATAGCCTGAGCGAAAGCCGGATAGGCAGCCTCGTGCCGCTGCACACCTGCGGCAGGGTGTAGGTTCATGCAGGTCTGAATATGCTGTGTATCCGTCCAGGAGAGGAACTCGCGGTAGTCGGGAAAGTACTTCTTCTCCCAGGTGAAACCCGTCCAGCCATTGGGCTTCGGCGTATAGCTATTGAAGATCTCGGGACTTGATTTTGCGGTAAGGTGCCAGTCCATATCGATCACGAGCACATCGAGGGGGATATTGTTGGTCTGATAGCCTGCGACGATGTCTTTGAAGTCCTGCTCTGTGTAGGCCCAGTAGCGCGAGTACCAGATGCCGAAGGCATAGCGCGGAGGCAGCGACATATGGCCTGCGATCTGCGTGAAGTCATACATGGCAGATTTATAATCGCTGCCATATCCAAAGAAGTACAGATCCTGCACCTCGCCAGCGCTGCGGGCCTGCACCCAGGCCCAGTCGGAGTGATCGAAGAGAGGCCGCTCCGAATCATCGATCAGGCACCATCCGCTGCGTGAGAGTATACCGTCCTCGAGCTTAATTTTCTTCAATCCATAATAGCTGAACTGTCCCGAGACGCCATCAAGGGTGCGCGTGGTACCTTTGAGGTTCTTCCGATCCTTCATGCCGGGCCTCCATGTGAAGGAGTGGGAGGCGTCTTTATACTCTATGTATAGCGTGGTTGCGGTGAAGCGATCCGCGTCTTTGCGGTAGTGGACTGTGCTGTACTTCGTCCTGATGATCAGCCAGCCATCCTGGTCTGTGACCTGATAGGCCACAGGACTCAGGTGACGATGTACAAATGTGAGCGAGGCCTGATCGATGAATGTGCTGTCAGTAGCATACTCCATGCGGATGACATGATCGGTGAGGATGGTGAAGCGCGCTTTACCTGATTGCACGATGGACGCGGGATTCGGTGTGGGATCATAGGACTGCGAGAATGCTGAATTTAAAGCGAAGCTTAGTATGAATAGTAACAAGTAGATTTTACGCATGGTTTATCGTTTAAAGATCAGGCGTAAAGTAAAAAACGTTTGGGAGAATCAGGGGATTAAACACATAGAAGATGTAGAAATGCATTTGCTGGTAATGCGCTTCGCATTTGACAAATGCCATTTGATTTTCTATTGGTGCTCCTTTGTCGAACCACCTCCCCCGCTCCTACTTTGCCAAAGAAGGAAAGCTAATAGCCAATACGAAAACAGCTAAAATCAGTTTGCTATTTTGCTATATTAATATTAATTGCTAATTTTGCATTAATGTATCTGCCTAGACAAACACCTTGCCTGCAACCGTGAAAGTCGCCTTTGTAAATAAACCCGGGCGCTGGCTGAGCACGAGCGGAGAGATGATGTGGACTGCATTGCGCAGCATCCTATAGGAGCGCCGTATATTGGCTGGTGATGGTCGCGGAGTGAGGATGCGCTTCACACCATGTATGGCCACTGCGAAGAAATGCTGTATCAGTTTATTGCTATCGCGATTGATGGCAGAGAGGAGCGACAGGGGAATGCTTGACTTCTTGCCGCCCTGCTCCAGATAAGTGTAGCAGGCCTCTTTGAGATCGGGGTCGCTCATCACTTTGTAGAGTGCATCTGCGAGGATATTGATGCTGGCATTTTCAGCATATCGCTGCTTGTAGAAGGAGGCAATCGTGGCAGCGATATTATCACCGGAAAAGTCCTCGCGGATAGCGATCAGCTTATCTCCCAGGTGATGCACATCTGTGAGCGCGACCGTCATGCCACCGCCTGTGAGTGGATGCCGCATATTCAGTGAGTCACCGACGAGTACTGCGCCCTGCTTGAGGTTGGGATTGGCGGGTATGAGGTGATTTGGCATAACTTTAAACTTGCCTTCTGTGATGGCATCGTAGTACGAGGGCTGGATCTCCGGAGGCATCTGTGGTCCGATCTTGTCACGGAGATAGGCTGTGAGCTCTTCTCCCTTACGCGGCGGATGATCGGCAGGGAAATCGATGAGCACACGTGTCTCCGTAGAAGATACCGGATAGACCAGCACCGGCAGCGGCTCCGCAGCGATCACATGTCCATGATCAGGAAATGGCAACTCGCAATCATGCAAAATTAAACCAAGGAAATAACTGCTTACGACCTTACTGGTATCAGCCAGCTTGTCGCGAAATGCTGAGAAGATGCCATCGCAAACTATCGTCAGTTTGGCCTCGATGGTACGTGTGCACTCGGCACCTTTGGGAATGTATTGCACACCGGTGATCCTATCAGACTGCTCCGTGAGGCTGACTGCCGTGCCTTCGACCACGGTGATGTCGGGATGCGAGAGTAGTTGCGACCTCATCTGGTGTAGTAGTTTGCCATTGCGCAGGCCGCGGCCGGTCTGCGCATCAGGATAGCGGATGGAGAAGTGCCGGCCTCGCATAAACAGTGCATAGCCTGAGATAACCTGCGCATCATAGCCATCGAGCACATGGCCGAGCCCCATCTCATGGAGCTGACTGACGCCTCCGGGCTGCATCAGCTCCCCTACTATGCGGTCCTGCTCGCGCATGTCCTTCTCTATCACGGCGACTTTAAAACCATTGTTTCCCAGATAGGCCGCCATGGCTCCGCCCGCGACCCCGGCTCCGACTACGCATATATCGTAGTGGCCGACAGTATTATTCTCCATCATAAAATGAATGATTGTTTATCAAAAAAGTACTCCCTTGCGCAGGTCTATCTCCTCGAGCGGCTGTATCTTGCCGCGATAGCGGATCTTGTGCAGATTGGCTATGATGGTGTGGCAGCGCTCGGTAGTGAGGTCAAAATTCGGATCATCCTTATCGAGTTTCTTCAGTATATCATTGGCAAATTTCTCCATCACCTTATGAACACTCTCCATATCGACCGTATGCAGCATGAGCACAGCGGCGATGCCTTTCCTGATCTTCACTACTTCGCGATAGACATCGGGGTTGTTATAGATCTTCGCCAGTGTAGCGATCGCCATGACCTGCGGTATCGCACAGAAGCGGAACACCTGCGGATGCCTGATCATACTCAGGTACTCGATGGAGTCGCCCACGTACTGGAGTGCATCGGTCACGAGATCATTGAGGCAGGCGCGGGACTCGGCAGAGGCAGGGTCCTGCATCAGCTCCTCGAGGCGATGCGTGTATTTGCCCCAGATCTCTTTTGGCCAGAAGGAGCGGCCCAGGCTGAGGTCCTCGTAGTAGTCACGTGTGATGTTGGTCTTCTGCAGGAGCAGTCCCATGGAGTTGGATAGTTTGATCTGGTTTTTGAGATTGGGATCCTCTACGCCAGACACGGAGAATAAGCCTGACAGCCCTATCCCCACGATGCCCGCCACATAGTGGCAGTAGTGGTCGTAGTCATGTATGCTTACGAGCTTCTTCTCCGCAAAGTCCGCCATGCCATTGCCCATCTTTTTGCAGCTCTCGAGGATGACCGATTGATACTCGGGACGGAGCGACTTAAAGACGCGGATGACTTTGTCGAAATTGGCAAGGAGAACGCGGTAGTCATCGGAGTCGCCTACGCCTTTGATATGCCAGCCGTCCTCGACACATTTATGGTGAAAGTTGCGGAGCAGTGGCAAGCGCTTGTCAGCCGGATATAGCATATCATCCTCTACGGAGTCAAGGCCGCGAAGGATGAGATAGTAGAGGCATACGGGATCTCTCAACTCGGCAGGTAGCTGATTGATCACGATGGCGAATGAGCGAGATACTTTATTCAGAGAGGCGTAGCAGAAGTCTTTGTCGTTTAGTTTTCCTGCCAGCACTTCGAGAGGTTCTTTATTTATCTGGATATCAAAGCCTCCGAATTTCAATCGGAACATGGCTATTATTTCTTTAGGTCTGTGGGCTGATTTGATCAGGTCTTTTACCATGGTTATTTAATTTTTTAGGGTTTGGAAATTTGATTTTACCACAAAAATGCCCGTATCTTGTATCAGTGTATTTTAAGTGAACGGTTATTTTGTTTCAATCAAAGCTAGTTAAGTTTAAATCAAAGCGCAAATTTTTTCAGTAAAAAGATATAATTTTTAACTTTTATGTGTACTATGCAACAGATAATGAACTAATTAAATATGACCAAAACCACGACCTGGCAAAATTGGAGGTTCAATTCAGTGAATGGCAGAACATCCTGGCGGTTTGTTCCTCCTTCCGATCTTAAAGATTCAGATTGGACAGATGGAAATTTATCGCCTGCTCACCGGGATTTTCTCATTAAAATGTCTACTGAATTTATCTATGATAAAAAACAAAATCCTAATAGCGGCGATAGAGTTTATCGCACACAATATGAAAGCGCAAGCACTTTCAGGCCCTTTGGTGACCGAGCTATAGATGCTGCACGCGCAGGGATCAATTTCTACCAGAGTCTTCAAACGTCAGATGGCTGCTGGCCCGGAGACTATGGCGGTCCTATGTTTCTGCTGCCCGGCCTGATCATCGCGTCTCATATCACAGAGTCGCCATTCTCTGCGCCCGAGGCCACGCTGATGTCGCGCTATATGCTGAATCATCAAAACGATGACGGAGGCTGGGGACTGCATCTGGAGGGCGCATCGACGATGTTTGGCACAGTGCTGCAGTATGTGTCACTGCGCATACTGGGGATGCAGGCTGATGATGAGCCTGTCATCAAAGCCCGTCAATGGATCCACTCCCATGGGGGTGCCATGACTATTCCGTCCTGGGGCAAATTCTATCTCAGTATCCTCGGTGTCTATGAATGGGAGGGATGTAATTCCCTCTTTCCTGAGATGTGGCTGCTGCCGCGTAGTTTGCCCGTACATCCTTCGCGCTATTGGTGCCATACTAGGATGGTTTATCTGCCGATGGCATATTGCTATGGACACAAACTGATCGCAAAGAAAACTGAACTCACAGACGAACTACGAAAAGAACTCTATACGCAGGAGTACAAGTCTATCAAATGGTCTGAGGCGCGTAATCGCTGCGCAAATACTGATCTCTACTATCCTCAGTCAAACACACTGCGTCGCCTAAATGGACTCCTCAATATCTACGAGAAAATACACAGCAAAAAGATCCGCTCCCGTGCGCTTAATTTTACGCTGGACTATATTAACGCCGAGGATGCGCAGACCAACTACATCAATATCGGCCCCGTCAATCAGGCCATCAACTCCATCTGCATCTGGCATGCCTATGGACGTGACTCAGAACAATTCAAAAAGCATCGCGCACGATGGTCTGACTATCTCTGGCTGGCGGAGGACGGTATGAAGATGCAGGGCTACAACGGCTCCCAACTCTGGGATACCGCCTTTGCACTACAGGCCATTACGGAGGGAGGTTTCACGAAAGAATTCAGCGATCTTGCATCGCGCGCATGTCAATTTATTGACCGCTCACAGATACGCACCGAGGTAGCCGACCGCGAAAAATTCTTTCGGCACATTCAAGTCTGCGGCTGGCCATTCTCTACACTCGATCATGGCTGGCCTATCACCGACTGCACCGCTGAGGGACTCAAGACCATGCTGCTCGCCGATTCCAACATCGATCCTTTTCACCTCTATCAATCCGTCAATGTCATTCTCTCCTTTCAAAATAAAGACGGCGGCTGGGCGAGCTATGAGAACACGCGGGCTCCCACGTGGCTTGAACTGCTAAATCCTTCCGAGATCTTTGGGGGCATCATGATTGACTATTCATATACGGAGTGCTCGTCAGCATGCCTGCAGGCATTGATTAGATTTCAGCTCAAATATCCAAATTACAAAAAGGAAGAGATCAATTCAGCCATAAAGCATGGCATCGAGTTCATCCTCTCTCAACAAAATCCTGACGGCTCATGGTATGGTTCATGGGCGGTCTGCTATACTTATGGCACATGGTTTGGAGTCGAGGCATTGACGCAGTTTCTGGCTACACAGACTTTAGGCTCACGCTTCTATGACCGTATCAAAAATGCCATAGATCATGCCATCAATTTCCTTTTATTAAAACAAAATGAAGACGGGGGCTGGGGTGAATCATTTGAAAGTTGTGTGCAGAAAAAGTACATCCCATCTCCTACATCCCAGATTGTGAACACCTCGTGGGCCCTACTGTCGCTCATGGCCGCAGACTGCAAAGACAAAGGCGCCATCTCCTGTGGCATCGATCTGATCATGGATCGTCAGGAGACTAGCGGCGACTGGCCGCAGGAAAATATCAGCGGCGTATTCAATCACAATTGCATGATCACTTATACATCCTATAGAAATGTATTTCCTATATGGGCTATCGGAAGATATGTCCGTACACGGCGCTAGCCTAAAACTGTCTGTCACTGATCATTTGAGCAAGGGACATGAGCGGTGCTTTTTGCTCTGCGGAGACTGATGTTTTTTCGAGTGAAAGCATGGCCTCTTTGTATAGTTGACCTGCTCTGTCGAGTGTATGCTGCCGGGCACCTGTGGCATCAAACAATGATTTGACTGTAGCTATCTTTTTGTCTTCGTCAGTTTCATTGAATGCCGCTAGCAACTGTGTGCGCTGATCCGCATCAGCTTTGGAGAATGCAGTCACATAGAGATAGGTTTTCATATTCATCAGGATGTCACCGCCTATTCTTTTGCCGACCTTGTCCTGCTCGCCGTAGGCGTCGAGATAGTCATCCATGATCTGAAAGGACAGACCGAGCTTCAGTCCAAAGTCATAGACCAGCCGCTGATCCTGCTCTGTGGCGCCTGCGATGATGGCACCGAGTTGGAGGCATGCAGCGAGGAGCACTGAGGTTTTGTATTCTATCATCTTCAGGTATTCGGCCTCGCTCACCTCGGTGCGTTTCTCAAAATCAATATCAAGCTGCTGTCCTTCAAATATCTCTATTGCCGTCGTATTAAACACCTCTAGCATAGGGCCAATGAGCGTAGGGAGTACGGTCAGGTGTTTGTATACATAGGGTATCATGACATCTCCGGCCAGGATGGCGGCGTTGATGCCGTATAGTTTGTGTACGGATGGGGCGCCGCGACGGATATCGCCATTGTCCATGATATCGTCGTGGACGAGGGTAAAATTATGAAAGACCTCGACTGCAAAGGCGGGATCCAGCGCATGTATCACATCGCCGCCAAACATCTCACAACCCATCATGAGCAATAGCGGGCGGATACGCTTGCCTTTGATGCTCATGATATGATTGACCGGCTCGTACAGACCGGATGGATGCGTATGAAAATTATTATTACTGAATCTCTCGTCATAGAGAGCGAGGAGCTGCTGTGCTGAATGCATGATGCAAAAATGGAAAAATCAAATCAATAAATGCAAAGGAACAGCGAGAGCGCAGTTTAATTTTATTCGGGGAAATATAATCCCACGCCTAACAGCATTCTAATCCTCAGCACCTCAGCACACTAGTTAAAGCCTGAAATATTATGTAATTTCATATAAGCCACGTCAATTATAAATACGTGTCTGATGTGCTGCACTCTTGATCAAAATGAAAAAGAATTTACTCCTGCTTCCGGTTTTAATTTTGCTGCTGCTGAGCGGCCAGATAGTACATGCGCAGGTTACATTTACCACGACCAATACTGCCACGATCTGCTATAATGACGGTACACTCACAGTCGCGCCCTCCGGAGGGACTGGCCCATATACCTGCACCATACTCTCCGGTCCATCCAGTCCTAATCTCACCTATCCTATCACGATGGCTGCGGGTAGCTATACTTTCTCAAACCTACCTCATGGCAGCTATACTATACAGGTGACAGATGCTCCAGGAGCATCGGTGACGGGGACAGGTGCAGTGGGCGGCACGTATCAATTCCCGGTGTGTACAGCTGCACAGTCCGGTAATAGCATCGTCTGTAATGTCGTATCGGGCACCGGCAATGCACCCTACCTCTATGCCATATCCCATACAGGTCCTAACAGTGGATTCTCTGCCTATCAGTCTTCAAATAGTTTCACAGGTATGTGTCCGGGTACCTACTGGGTACGCGTGCAGGATGCCTGCGGCAATATCTATACGACCAGCGTCACTTATATTTATGCGCTGAGCTACACACTGCAGTGCGTGAATTTTTCTCACGGTACGCTCTCTCTGACAGGCGTAGGCGGCCATGCACCCTATACCTACTCAGTAGCAGGACAGACCAATCAAACCGGTACGTTCACAGGGCTGCCGGCATACTTTCTAGGGCAAGTGACAATTACTGATTCCTGTGGTGTGCAGGGAGTATTTCTAATAGCGCCGGGGTCAGGCAGATTTCAGGTTGGTTGCCCTTTTGACAGTAGTATTTACCTCAGCGGATATACGCCTACGCAGGGCCTGAGCCAAAATGGTACCATTACCTATGTATGCACGAGCTGCACTCCTGTGCAGAGTTCGTCAAATACCTCGGGACCGCTTTTTCAGCATGTCGGATTGAATCAGACCTATCAGATCATGGTCATCACGCCGGCCTGTGGCGGTGATACTATGTATACCTCGTACACTCCTATCCAGCCCCCCTCTTCTATCTCGGTGAGATTCACGAGCTGCAATACTTTCATAGCGCAGCTCTATGTGGCAGGAGTGGCAGTATATCCACCGAATATTGACTCTTTTGTCCTCCAGTCTTTCGCCACCAATGCGGACATAGAGGTCAATCAGACAGGGGTGTTCACTCACATTCCCGACGGCACTTATAATCTGTCTGCATACAGCTCTATCAGCTGTGCCCAGCCTGCGCATACGGTGGTGAGTGTACCTCATATGCCGCCCAGTTGCTCCTATATGATGATGAACTCATCCTGCCAAAAGTCCTGGGAGTTTTCGCTCGACTCGATATCAGGGGATCACTATACGCTGGTCTATACGCCGGGAGATACTGTGCGCGGTGCGCCATCGCACAATGGCATGCAGGCATTAGTCAATTTCTATAGCCTGCAGCCGGGGTCGCATACACTGATCTCGGATAGTGGCTGTACATGGCCGCTGTATTTTGATTCGATCCCGAGGACAGGTACTACTGCCTACTCCTCTATCTCGTGCGGCGGCACACCATCAATACACATCGCTGACACTCCCTATAATAACTGCAATACGGTGGTCGGATATGTCTACTATCGCGACAGCCTGATCGGTGAAGGTGTCACTCCCATCAATATGAATGTGCTGGACTCGGGCTGGTACACTTATAGGTTTTATGCTAGCTCGTATGCAGGAGATAGTTCGCTAGTGCGCTATGATACGATATGCCCGATAGACACAGGGCGTGTATATGTAGGCTATGGCAGTATCCCATATCCATTCCCCGCGACGCTGTATGAATGTGGCACTGCTTTGCCTCCGCTATACAGTATCTATGGCGGGCAAGTACCCTATACGGTCGAGATACCGGGATATGATACGGTGGTGCTTAATTCGAATACAGGGGTCTTTCCCACTGCAGCGCCGGGTGTATATAATGTGATCGCCTATGACAACTGCGGTATCAGCCGCAGTTTCAATTTCACCATACTTGACACCTGCGCAGCGGTGAACTGTGCGACTATCCATGCCGGCAATGACACTACAATATGCATCGGGAGTAGCGTGCTCCTCACATCTACAGTCAGCTATAGTGGAGGAGCCTACCAATGGTCGCCGGGTGCTGGTGCGAGTGCTGACACTCTGGTGAGCCCCACTGCGACCACGACCTATGTAGTCAGCTATACACAAAACCGCTGTCCTCAGGCGCGAGACAGCACGATAGTGACCGTGGTCAATGCGCCACGAGTCGGCGTAGGCGATACCGTACTCTGCCTCGGACATGCGGTGACACTGGTGGCGGTAGTTTCGCCACCCGGCGGTAGCTATAGCTGGTCGCCGGGAGCTGCGACAAGCCCGAGTATCACGGTGAGTCCTGTGACTAACTCAAGCTATACCGTGCAATACAGCCTACCCGGCTGCCCTCCTGCCATAGACAGCAGTGTAGTCAGTATAGCAGATACTCCGACTGCATCAGTGATGACCTATCCGGCCGTCTGCTACTCGCCTACCGGGCTTGCTATCGCGATAACCAGCCGGGGTACACAGCCATATAAGTATGCCTGGAGTGATCCTATGCACAGCATCACAGATACGCTCGGTGGCCTGTATCCGGGGGCGAGCTATATGGTGACTGTATCTGATGTCAATCTGTGCACTGCGACTGCGTCAGGACTGATAGGTGATAGCCTCGCGCCTCTCACCATCGTACTAGACTCGCTCGCCAATATCGGCTGCCCCGGTGCACAGAATGGGTATATATCTGTCAGCATACCTAACTCAACAAATGAAACCTATCACTGGAGCCCTGCTACCGGCGACTCTGTGCTGACTAATCTGAGCGCGGGCATCTATCACCTCACAGCTACGGATCCCGCAGGGTGTATGGACACGATGTCCTTCGCGATCACTGAGCCGCCTACTGTCACGCTCAGTATCACGCCGGATGACAGCACGCTGCGCGAGGGGGACTCACTATCCCTGTACAGCCTGCTCACTCCATACCCGGCAGGCAGCCTGAGCTACGACTGGACTCCGACTGTGGGCCTGAGCTGCTATACCTGTGCGCAACCGGTCTTTGACGGGACGGCGGGTGACTATCACTATACACTGATAGTCCGTTACAATGGAGTGTGCACGATCAGCGATACCGTGAGCGTGAAAGTATACAGCACTCATCAGATATATGTACCCAATGCCTTCACACCAAACGGTGATGGGGTGAACGATATCTTTCAGTCCTTCCCTATCGGTGCGCGGCAGATCGATCTGAAGATCTATAATCGCTGGGGCGAAAAATTATTTGAAAGCCTCGATGCGGGTAAAGGATGGGATGGTAAATATAAAGGTAACCTGCAGCCACCGGGGGTGTATGTATATACACTGGATGTGACTTTCAATGATGGCTATACTGTGCATGATAAGGGGAGTGTGACGCTAATACGGTGACACTTGAAATAATAAGTAATAGTGAATGGTGAATAATTGAACAGCCACTATCGTGCATTATCGGAAATAACACAAGATTGTAGGGTTGATTACTGCCTCTTATTGAGCTCATCGCGGATGCGGGCGGCGCGCTCATAGTCTTCGTGCTCGATGGCATCCTGCAGTGATTCATTGAGCTCTTCATCACTCATTCCTGCGTAGTTTGAACTGGTGCCGGGCGAGGTGGGAGCTGTGGCGGTGAGTTCTTCGATCTTGCGCTCAAGATCGCTCTCCGAGGCAGGCATTCCTTCCGTAGTGGCATCTGCTTCTACCCCGGCTTCTTCCAGGATATTCTCATTGACATATATCGGGCACTCAAAACGGACGGCCAAAGCGAGCGCATCTGAGGTGCGGCTGTCGACCTCACAGGTCTCGATAGAGTTTGAGAAAACAAGATTTGAATAAAAAACTCCATCGAGGAGTTTGCTGATATAAATGTACTGAAGCTCGAGTGCGAAGGTATCACAGACCGTCTTCATCAGGTCGTGTGTGAGGGGACGCGAAGGTTTCATATTCTCCAGCGCCACGGCGATGGCCTGCGCCTCAAAGCCGCCTATCACGATGGGCAAACGACGCGTGCCATCCACTTCACCGAGCACCACTGCAAAGGAGTGAGACTGTGTGACACTATGCGACAGGGCAATGATCTCTAGTTCTATTTTTTTCATTGATGCCGAAATATATAACTAAATCCCAAAACCGACAGGCTAAAATTTTAAGACCTCAGGAAATTGTAATTTATTTACGCAGAGATGGAATTTGATCGTGATAAATTCCGGTTTTTTGTTGATAAAAGCTCATTTACTTTGTACAATATGCCCCTGCGTTTTGACCTCAAGCACTTTAAGGACCTCAGCATCGATGAACTCTATGCCATCATGCGGCTGCGCCAGCGGGTGTTCGTTCTGGAGCAGAAATGTGCCTTCGTAGACTGTGATGAGTTGGACCAACCGAGCTGGCACCTGATGGCCTACACAGATGATGGCAGGCTGGCTGCCTACTCCCGGCTACTGCCTATGAATGTGGCCTATCCCGGCTATGCATCGATCGGCAGGGTAGTGAGCGAGCCTGATCTGCGCAGGGAGGGCTATGGACGTGAGCTCATGAGGGAAGCACTGAGACGCGCGTATGAGCTGTTTGGCAAGGTACCTTTGCAGATCGGAGCACAGCTATATCTGAAGCGTTTTTATGAGTCCTACGGTTTTGTGGCGGTGGGAGATATCTATATCGAGGATGATATAGAGCATGTGCATATGGTGATTGAGAGAGAATAGTCGCCAGATGTTAGACATTGGACTAGTGTTATCACTCTATGTCAATGACCAGGCCGTCGTAGGCGATTTTGACATTGGCGGGCAGAGTTGGCTCCATATCCGCGTGTTTGCCAAACTGGTGGCTGAGGTGCGTAAGATAGGCGCGTTCGGGTTTTACTTCATCGATGAGTGCGAGGGCCTCCTCAAGGGTATAGTGCGCGATATGATCCTGCGCACGGAGTGCATTTACCACCAGTACTTTTGATCCTTTTATTTTTTGCTTCTCTTCGTTGCTGATGGTCTTGGCATCGGTGATATAGGTGAAGTCGCCCACGCGGTATCCCCTGACGGGCAACTTGTAATGCATGACCTCGATAGGCGTGACGAGCACGCCGTCTGCCAGGAAAGGTTCAAAGCGTATGCGATGAAAATTGACCTTGGGCGCGTAGTCATAGCTCCGGTCTGTGAAAGCATAGGAATACTGCTCGCGGATCATTTCTTCGGCCCATTCGTCGCAGTAGATATCGATGATCTTGCCGAGGAGATAGTTGAAAGGGCGGATGTCGTCGAGGCCGCCGATG
>Ga0214192_1001444_pt1 | contig 13288 bp, 8 predicted proteins | sample TroBogEpilimnion_44_FD_153030 | JGI IMG/M metagenome (GOLD analysis project Ga0214192, IMG submission 153030) | Freshwater microbial communities from Trout Bog Lake, WI - 29JUL2008 epilimnion | ecosystem: Environmental > Aquatic > Freshwater > Lake > Epilimnion/Euphotic zone | place: Trout Bog... | reverse complement strand
GTCAACGTTAGCTGTTGCGCCATTACCATTTTCACCGTTACTCCCACCGCCCCAGCAAAATACTTCGCCTGAGTTCATAAGAACTACGTTACGGTCGTATGATTTTTCCCACTGAATAATACGTGGCATTCCGCCATCTGGAGTTGCATGAACGCCAGTTTGTCCTGTAATGCTTCCTGAACGCCAGTAATCATAAAATGGGAATGTTAAACTATTCATTGCCCATGTTGCGGTACCTGAGGTCGCTTGTCCTGCTTGTGGCAATCCAACAGATCCGTTAATGTCTGCGCCCCAACTCATTGCTTGACCGTTGGCTGCTACATATCCACCTGTTGGGCTGTCAGTTGTATTCTTTGTTGCACCGTTATAATAGTTTGGGCTATTATCAAATGCAATTCCTCTATTTGGTAATACCAATGTTGAATTATTTTGGTTACTATATACACCTAAATTATATGTACCATATAATGATTGTGGGGATAATTGAGTTCCTAATGCGCCTTTACGGTTCACTGGAGTCCAGAAACCACTATCAATAGGAGTAATTACTGTGCCGTTACCTGCATTGTTATTTGCTGTGTGTGCGGCAGTACAATAGTAGGCTTGTGTTACAGTACGACTTAAAGTATAGTTACCTGCAATTGAACTAGGTACTGATAATAAGCTAGCAGGAGTTGCATAAACTACTACGTCACCTACTGCATAAGATTGACCATTTGTCCATGTAGCATTGTTGTTAAACAATTGAGTAAATTGAGTCCAATATGCGCTTCCTGGAGTTGGAGTAGATGCCGCAACTGTTGTCCAACTAATGCTACCTGTTGAAGAGCTTACTGAGTTGCTTACTGTATATACTCCAGTACCGTTATTGTTTACACCTGCTGTAATTGTAACTGCATTAGTTACACTACTAACAGTACCAGCACTACCTGGTTGCATTGTTAATGTAGTAATATTTGCAAAGCTAACACTTGTTGAGTTACATGCAGTGACTACATATATACCGTTATATCCTAACGGAGTTACACCTTGGACAGTGATCGATGAACCAACTGCATAAGGAGCACTAGGTTGTGTTGCAAATGTTAATGTTGCGATTGCACCTGTACCAGTTGCGTTTGTAATTGTGATTGGAGAAGTTGAATTTGCAATAACTTGCCCTACTGCAATTGAACCGTATGCTACAAAACTTGTTCCTGATTGTGCGATTGTACCAGAACTTTGTGAGCCAAATGTGTTTGCAGTAAATGTAATATATGATCCTGAAATAGCGTTAGCATAACTTGTTGCTAATGTCATTGTTGTACTAGATGTTATACTACCTACAAAGTATGTTGATCCGCTAGTTAGTCCGCCACCACTGTTTCCTGAGATAACAATTTGGTTACCAGTAACTAATCCAGCTGTGCTTGATACTGTTACAGTTGTACCGGCAGCAGTTGAAACTACGTTTACGTTACCAGTAATTGGTGTTAATGCAGTTACAGTTAATTGGTTAGTAAGTTGACTACCAGTAAACTGGGCCGCTTGTGTTGGTTGAGTACATACCCATTGCTGTCCGCGATATGTAACCACATCATTAACGACGTTTGGAGTAGATGGGTTATAATCACCTCTCCAATCAAGTCTTAATTTTCCTAAATTTATTGTTTGTGACATTCTGTTATCCTAATTAGTATGTAATTTGCAAATTACCCGTTGCGTTATTTATTAATACACCAGTACCGCGGTTAACATACATGTAATCAACGTATCCCGAACCGTCTATAGAAGTGCCTGTTGAACCTACATCAGAGGTCCAAAATAAATTACCATTTGCGTCAACTGCTAAACCTTGCAGTACTTCACGACCTGATTGGTCAATATAGTCCTTGTTAGCAACTGATTGATATGCTTGAGTAGCAACTTGACTATAAGTGTAGTTGTAGTTTGCTAATGCATTTAATTGAATCTTACCAGGTGTTGCTTGAGTTTGATCCGGTAATAAGATGATATCAGATCCAGTTCCTGCAGATGTTGCAATAATGTTGCTTTGGATATAAACTTTACCTGCTGTTAACACGTTAACTTGCAAGTTGTTACTACCTGAACCTAACTGACTGCTGATATAAGATCTAATTGCTCTTTGTGTTGGAACAATGCTATCGCTGTTAGCACTTAATGTACCGTCTGTTGAGAACAAACTAACTGTTGCACCACTACTACCTAGTTGTAAACTATTCAAACCTGCTAAGTTGAATGAGCTAACATTCAATGTAGCCTGGCCTGTTGCTTGGTTAACTTTAAACAAGTCACCAACGCTGAAGTTACCGTCTTGGTCAGTACTTGTATAGAACACACGACCATTGTTTTGACTAACGTGTTGGTTAGTTGTTACATATTCACTTGTTAATACGTTAGGATACGCTGTACTAGCAAAGTTACCAGTACCGATAGCCAAGTAATCATGGCCTGTTAAACGAATCTGACTAAACTTTTGATAAACTGTAACTGTAGCGCCTTGAGTTAGCGGACTACTTGTTGGAACAGCTGAACCAAATGTAATGTTTGCCGCGCCAGTCATTGCATTAAAACTGTTTGTTGAAACTACTAAGAATGGGCTAGCTTGTCCTGTGATAAGCATAATGCTACCTGCACGTGGACTGTTAGATAAACCTAAGAAGTTTAGTGTATAACCAGTTTGTGGAATATTTGCATAACCTGTTGAGTCTGTTACACTAACGCCGTCTGTAATTGATACATATCCTGCGCCACGGTTAACATAGTTAACACTCTTAATTGCGCCTGCTGTAATAGTGCCTGCAAAAGTAGCTGTACCACTTCCAACTGGATCTACTACTGTAAATGTTGGAGTTCCTGTGTAGCCTTCACCACCGCTGATAATGTAAACACCGTTGAAAACAAATGTAGCTGGATCAATGTTAGCACGTAGAACAGCTTGAGTAGAATATCCACCACCAACTGCTACAATTTCTGGAAGAATTGTATACTGACTGCTTGAATCTAATGCTGTAACAATACTTGCTCCAGTTAATGATTCCCAACCTTGTGATCCGCCTGTTGTTTGAACATATACAACTTTAGTATATCCGCTTGGGCTATCAATCAAGTAACTGTTTGTAATAACACCAGTTTGTCCTGCGCCAGTACCGTTGATGATTGTAAGACGCATTCCTTGATATTGGTTGTTAATTGATGCCTTGTCTGTTGCGGCCAATGCAAACCATGTTCCGCTACCACTCACACCACCTGCACGTCCTGTACCAGTTACAAACTGATATCCTGAACCTGCATTAGTTACTGCAACGTGACTTAATGAACTTGTTCCAATGTTAGCAGTAATGCTTGCATTGGTGCCAAGTGTTGGCGCATTGTCTAATGTTAATGTTGGAGCTGTATAGTTTTGACCTAAGTAGTTCCAATAAATTGCTAGTACTTGTCCGTTACCAACTACTACTGAACCAGCAGTTGCTTGGTTAGCTAAGTTGTTTACAGTTCCTGAGTATCCTGTATCTGTTGGATCAGTATCAACTGCTACGTCACCAAATGTACCGTAGCTGTTATTACAGTTAGCGGCACGTAACACACCACCTGTTTGTGCTAAGAAGCCAATGTAACTATAGTATGTGAATACTGAAATCAATTCAGCACGTCCACCGTTTTGTGCCATTACACCGATACCGTTATCAATAACTTGTGTAAAGTCATTTGCAACAATTGAGCAATAACCTGTTCGTCCTTGATCAGCACCGTTGATGTATAAACCTACAGCGTGGTCGCCGAATGTTGAACAGTTTTGAATATATGGACTCTTACTTGTAATGCTACCTGCTGGATCAAGGGCAACGTATGCTCCTGATGCAGTAGTACTTGGCCATGTGCCTGTTGTCAAACGATAGATACCTGTTCCAGCAGTTGTATCACCGCTGATATATGTACTAGCTGAAAATTGTCCTGTCAATCCGCCCATTGTAATATTACGAATTACGCTTGCATTGTTTACTAAGAACATGCGTGAACGATTGTTTGGAGTAATACTATCATTGCTTGTACCTGTAGCAGGCATAACAATAACTGTACGTAATTCATCACCAACAATACTTACGTTTGCTGGTACATGAATTGGTAATTGTTCGTAATATGTACCTGTCTTAACAAAAATTGTTGCAGGACCTGTTGCGTTTGCACATGCATAGGCAATTGAGGCAAACGGTTTGTCAATAGTACGTCCGTAGCCTGTTGATAAACTATCAACACCGGCTGTGTTAGACACATACCAAACGTTGGTAATATAACCATATTCGCCCCAACGTGGTTGTAAACTTCCATCAATTTGTGTGCGAGATTTTAATACGTAACCATCTAATGCAGGACTACCTGATTGTGTACCAGATGCCATATGCAATCCAGTAACAGTACCATCGCTATAACGATATGCCAAGTCGCCTACTTCAGTTAAACTTGCGCCAACGCCGCCTTGACCAATAATTTGCCAGTAAACTGCGTTTGGAGGATAAACGTTACTACTTACTGCAACAGCAACGTATGTTGAACTTGTGTTAAGAACAACGTCACCTGGATAGTAAACACCTGCTACTGTACCTGTACTGCTAACATAGCTTGCAGTTGTAGAACTTGCAAATGTCACTGTAGTCGATGTGCTACCAGTTACAACATAAACACCATTGTAGCCAGCTGGATTAACTCCAGTTACTACAATATTTGAACCTGTATAGAACGGAGCACTTGATTGATTTGCAAATGTTAATGTTACTACGCTACCTGTACCGCTTGCGCCAGTCACAGTTAATGCTGGAGCAAACGCTCCGCGATGTGTAAAACCACTAACCAATAATGTCCAATATGCTGTGTTAACACCAGTAGTTCCAACAAACGGTTGTTGAGCTGAGCTATCTGCTGCCGCTACATAAGTGTTACCACCAAACTGTACAACATCACCTACTTGATATGCTGTAGATTGTTTCCATACACCACTGTTTGTATAGCCAGTTGTTACAACTGACCAGTAGCCTGGACTTGTGCTAGGTGTTTGTCCTACGTTAATACTAGTTGCACTATAAACATAACCACCGTAAGTTACAGTATCGCCAATTGCGTAAGTTGTACTGTTGGTCCATGTGTTTTCAAATTCTAAACCTTGAACAAATAATGACCAGTGAGCAGGAGTAAATGTAGAATCGGTATTGGCAGTAGTACAGATATAAATATCTGCACCAAATTTTACCAAGTCATTGATCAAATATTGTGTACTAGAAATCCATGTGTTACGATATTTTACGCCTGAAATGAACAATGTCCAATTAGCAATATCTGTAATCCATGTACTAGCACTAGTGTGAGGAGTTGAACAGTAATAAACGTTTCCGTTAACTGTAACTAAATCTCCAAGATTAAATGCTGTACTTGCGGTCCAACCTGTTGATACAAAGTTAGTACCGCCGGCCATTTGTTGCCAGTTTCCGATATCGTTTGCAAATATTGAGCTTGAAGTGTAAGCATTTACACACATGTAACTGATACCACCCGCTAATACTACATCGTCTTTGTAGTAAGGAGTGTTAGCTTGCCATGAGCCTTTCCATACGAATTTGATTCTACCTAGTTTAAATTCTGCCATTTTTTATTCCTCGATGTCTTATTTATTCATACAAGATGAACTAAATTAACTACCTGTTATGGTTCCCATGTTAATTGAGTATAGTGTACCTTCTGAGTCAGTGATGAAGCTTAGATTTGTACTTGTAATGTTTTCTGTAGGATTACCAGTGCTTTTGATAGTTCCTAAATTGTAACCGCCAGCGATCACGTGTGCTCCTGTGTTAGCCGGTGCTGTACTGTTTGTTAACAATGTTTCAGGATTTACAAAAGTATTAACACCAAAAGCATAGTTATATGGAACGTCAACACGTACACACAATACACCGTTGTTGTCTATGTAATAATACAAGTCATCCGGTGACCATTTGTACTGTTCATAGTTTAAACCAACGTAATTTGGCATGCGTGTAGTACCATCTACACCTTCAAAAAAGTCTACACCTTCTTCAAATTGGTCAAATATTTCTGCTTCTACTTGATTTTCTGTCATTGTTCCTAGACTGAATGTAGTAGAATTTTGTAAAGAAACTGGATCTGGATCCGAGTCTAGATTAATTTTTTCAATCTTTAAGAATCCATCAGCAGAACGTGCCATACCGTAGAAATATCTAGCGGTTTGATTTTGAAATTCTGCTGGAGTCTGACCTAAATAAAAGTTATTTGCCATTTTTCTATCCTTACACTATGCTAACATAGCTTACAATAGCATCAACGCTATTATTATTGTTTGCTGTAACTACCACTGCTTGGTTTGCACTTAAAATTAACTTTTCACTGTTTGTTATAAGTTTTAAACTACTTTGTGGAGCCATCATAATATTTTTTGCGATATATGCTTGACTAGTAACACTACTAGTATTATTTGTACCGTCTCCGTTTGCTGTGTATGTAAACAATTGAACACTAACTTGGATCATTGTATTTGTTGTATTTGCTAAATTTAACCCAATAACTGTGTAGACGCCTGAAGTAGTTGTTGATAAAACTGCTGTAGGAGTTACACCTATATTCTGAGTTGAGGTATTTAAAAATGTCGTTGTCATGTTTTACCCAAATATTAGTGCGGCTTCAATTGCAGAGCTTTGAGCTGAACTATAAGTAATTCCGCTACCTGAAGTTACACCTGCATTTTGCCAAGATTGTGTTGTGCCGTTGTAAGTTTCTACATACATTGTATCTGTGTTGAAACGAATCATACCGACGACTGGTGTTGGGCGTTGCGCTGTATTTCCAACTGGGATAATAATGCCGCCAGTGCCTTGGAAACTTACATATCCAGTGCCGCTTTCGGCAAATATTGTGTTACTATTAGCCACTGTATTGGTAATAGTGTTGTTATAAATTCTAAAGTTTCCTAGTGTTATGCCGCCTGAGCCACTAGTTGTTAAATTAATGTCTGTGTTGGCAGTAGTAGGAGTGATAGTGTTTCCACTAAGAGATAATGAACCTGCTAAAATTCCAGAAGTAGCATTTAAAGTAGGAACTGTTAACGATCCGCTAACATTTAAATTGTTAGTATAAACATTATTCCATTCTAAACTACCGCTACCTAAGTTGTATGTGTTAGTAGCACTTGGTATAATATCGCTGTCAACTTCACCGTTAAAAGCAATAGTGTCTCCTACACCAACATCACCTAATTGAATGTTTCCGTCAGCAGTAATTGTACCAGTAGCGTGTAAATTTCCGTTAATCAGCATGTTGCTGTTAACTGTTACGCTACCAGTTCCGCTTGGAGTGATGTTGATATTGCCAGTACTTTGAATAGTACTTCCAGATATGACAAACTGTCCAACGTCAATAGTACCTTGATATACTACACCGTTGCTTCCACTTGGAAGAATATTAATTGTACTGTTAGTACTCGAGATTGTATTACCAGTAAGCGTAAAACTAGCTAATGTAGCTGTTGTGTTTACTTGTAAATTTGTAGTTCTTGTAGTTCCAACTACTTGTAGGTCATTGGAGGGCGTAGTTGTATTAATGCCAACGCGGCTGTTTACAACATCTAAGTAAAGTAAGTTCGTCTCAAAGGCTAAGTTAACCCCATTGCGAAGGAGGTTGTCCTTTAAGAGCGGACCCGAAATTCGACCAACAGCCATTTACGCTCCTCTTGACCCCGTGTTTCACGGTTAACCACTTTTTCAGCTGAACGCTCTTAGCGGGTTTACCACTGTTTAATATCGCAAAAACCTGGTCAGCTTTTGCAGTAATAGTATTTAGCTGTTTCGAGTTTTTAGCCTAATATGAGGCTCCAAATCGTGTTGAGATCGTTGACTTGTTGGGCAGTGGCTGTGTTGTAATCCAGCCCTGAAATGTCCTGCCAAACACTTCCATTGTATATTTCTGTGTACCCTAATGATATATTCCAACGTGTTTGTCCTGTTACAGGACTTGCTGGGTAATTACTAGTTGTACCTGATGGTACTTGTACTGCTCCAGTACCTGCAAATTGTGTTACACCAGATCCAGTATTGGCAATAATCAATGGATCGTTGCTTGGATTCTCAATTTGCAAGAGATTTGTGTTTTCTAACGTAAAGATTACAGCACCGTTTTCAATAGTCAAATATGATAGACTAGATGCTGTGTTGTTAATTTGATTGCCTGTAAATAATGAAATTCCATTAAACTTTACAGTGCCTGAACCGGTTGGTGTTAATGCCTGGTCATTATTACTGTCACTAATAGTAGTTCCAGTAATTGAAATATTACCAGCATTTACTATAGGAATAACAGAAGATGATATGTTAGTAGCAACAAGTGTGCTAGAAACAGACGCAGAATTTACATTTAAATTTAACCATTTTAAACTATTGCTACCTAAATTATATGTATTTGTAGCACTAGGTATAATGTTACTATCAACTTCTGCGGCAATAAAAATTCTGTCTGAACTGCTGTCGCCAAGTACAATACTACCATCAAAAGTGATGTTTCCAGTAGCGTGGACTGTGCCATTTACTAGAGTATTGCTGTTGATTTGTGTAATTCCGTTTGATACACCTTGCTGAGTTACTGAGACGTTTGCAAGATAAAACATTCCTCGATCATTTCTAAATGCAAACTGTAATACATCTGAACCTGTACCCATAAGATTAACTGTATAGGTTGAATAAGTCCAAGATGCACTTGCCGGAGTAGAATATGACATAGTTGGGCCAGTGCCCGTCACCGGAGTTATGTTAGTTACTTTGACTCCATTCCAATATATTGCAAAATCAACTTCTCCCGGAACAGCGGTTAATGATGCATTTTCTAAAGTAATAATCTTTGAATTTTCTGTAGTAATAACATTAACACCGTCATCTGTAGTTAGATAGGTATCTATCACATTTGCCAGTGTAAATGTGATTGTTTGCGTTTGCCCTTGGGTAGTAGTTAGTGTTTGACTTAGATTAGATGTTTGAATATATGAAGTCAATACAATCGCATTATCGTTTGCATCGTATGTGCTAAACGAATAACTCGATAGTGCGGGCCCTGTAAGAGTCCATCCGGTTAATCCTGAAGTAAAAGACCCGTTGGCTACTTTATTTGCAGATGCATACGGATTCAAATACAGTACTGTATTAGGAGATACTGTTAAAGTATTTGTACCAAAACTTAAAAGAGAAGTATTTAAACTTCCTGTAATTGAAATAGTAGGATTACTTGTCTGGTTAGGACTGATTACTATTGGCTGATTTAAATAGTTTACAATTTGATTGGTAGTAATATCAAAACTATTATCAATCAAAGTTTCTGTATCTACGATAAGATTATCTGTTACAGTATTTGAGTTTATATCTAAAGTTCGAACAGGAGTGCTGTTGTTAAAACCAACAAACCCTCCGTTGACACTAAGGTAAACTAGCTGAGTTTCAAAGGCAAGATCATTACCGTTACGTAAGAGGTTATCTGATAGTAACGGGCCGCTTATTCTACCAAATTCGCGTCCTGGTTGATATGCCATTGTATTTTCCGGTTATTGATCAAAGCCGTTTAAGACTGTGACCACTTTGCCATATGGCACTGGTGTACTAAATTGAATATAATATCCGCCAGACGAAACTGTATTAGTTGCTTCTGTTAAAGTTAAACTAGAATTAGTTGCTATTACAGCATTTGTAACTTTATTAAGGGTAAGACTAGTTAAAACATCAGTAACTGAATCCAATGTATAACTAAGAACTGTTGTGTTAGCTTGAATACCAGTACCAGTTACAGTTGCTCCGACTAAGTTAACAGTTGGATAGATTGCTGTCTTTGCTGTAATGTTTCCAGCAAACGTCATTGTTGTTGTAAAAGTGCTTGCATAGCTAACAGATGCGTTAGTGCAGGCTGTTACAGTAAAGTTTCCATTATATCCAGAAGGAGTAAACCCAGTAACTACGATAGTTGAACCCACAGCAAATGGTGGAGCATTCTGTGTAGAGAAGGTTAATGTTACGGTTGAGCCGTTACCACTTGCGCCTGTAGCAGTCAAACTAGAATTTAAATATAATACATTAGAATTAGAAGCTAATGCTGTACTAGTTGTAATTGTATAAGTTTCTGACGAGAACGTTGGATTTTGTACAACTACATAATTAATACTGTTTAATTGTAAAACGTTTTCAACAACAACTAATAAATTTTGACCGCCCCATGTAGTTCCGCTAGCCACTACTGAAGGAGGTGCCGGACTTAATGGTCCAAATATTGTATTCAAACCATCACCTGCGCCGAGATTTTGTTGAACAATTCCAGTTGATTCTTTGAAACGTAGACTACGCCATACGCTTCCTTGATAAATTTCTACTTCACCGCTACCATCAATGTTAGTATTATAACGCATCATTCCGTTGACCGGATTAATTGGACGTTGGGCTGTAGTACCGCTAGGTAACACAACACTACCGCTATTAACAGGTGCCAATACTACGTTCGTGTCTGTATAATCTACATACACACTTTTGTGATTAGCAGTTCTGCGATTAATATTTTGTTGTTTTAAGTATCTCATTATACTGCCAAAGTGCTAATTGTAATTGCTACTGTTGCCCCATTACTTGCGATTGCTACAAGCGTGTCATTGTTACTTAATACTAATTTTTCTTGATCTAAACTTACAGTTTCTGTAGGTGGAATAGATAAAGAATTTATAATCATATTGCTTGAACTAGCTGAACCAATTGATCCGCCTGAGTTTGGAACTGCAAACATTGTAACTGTTACGGTTGTACTATTGCTAGTATTGCATAGCATTATACTTGTAATTGCATTACCCAACACTGGAGAAATTGCTGAACTTGTATAAACAGTTGTGTTTGTTGAACCGATTAATGTTGATGTTAATGCCATTATTATTCCTTATAGTAAAATACTTAGCGCCACTGCTCGGCTTCTACTAACTAATTCGTCTGGAGTCGGTGAAGCATTACTGTTGTTAAAATATATGCCTGACTTACCTGGGCCAACTGTACTGCTTGAGTAAATGTTTGTTTGATTAGATACTAAACTAGGAGCTGTTCCTTGATTATCTAATGTTAAAAATCCGTTAACTTCTACTTTTCCACTGTCGGCCGCTAGTGTAAGATTTGCAGTAGTGCTACCTGTATTTGTAATACTATTATTACTAACAGTTACGTTTCCAATTGTAAAACCTGCGCTGGCCAACGTTGCTTGAGTAATTCCTCCCAATTGAAATACGATGCTAGATCCAAACGCTTGCACACTTGCAGTTGCATCAACTAGCGGAGTTACTGTAGGATACCATAACGCACTAACCGCAATCGTTCCCGCGGCATTCTGTACATACTGTTGAACATATTTTCTGTTTGGTATATCATTGTCATGCAAAACTTGGTTTTCGTATCCTGCGGCATTGGCAATTGTCAATACATACGGATTGTTTTGCATGTCAAATACAAAATTACTAGTACTCGGAGTAAGGATGGTTGCTAAATTTAAACCTTCAAGTACACCATCACCTGTTTTTAAAACAAACGTACCAGTCGATGTTCCGCTGATAGCAGGACTGTAATGATTTATTGTTTCGTCAAATAAGAAATATGCAGGACTGTAACTGCCGCGCCATATTTGTAATCCGCCTTGGCCGTTTATTGGACTAGCTGTTGGAATACCTGCGCCATTATAAATGTTGTTTGGATCGTAATTGATCTGTACTAAGTTATCTTGAATACTGGCAGTGTTACTTTCAATAACAGTACGAGTACCCATAACATCAAGATTGCCAGTAATTGTAACCGTACCAGAACTACCCGGATCTAAAATTAAATTTCCTCCGGACTGTACTATAATTCGGTAATCACCACTGACGTTTAAGACTCTTGACATTTTTAAATTCCGTTAAAGTGTAGGAGAACTAGTCCCCTACATTGCTCATTAAGCGTTGTCTAATGTTACTGATGTATTTAGAACCGGAGTTGTTAAGTTCCAAGGAACTGCTTGTCCAGAAGTAAATTGTGTGCCAGTAATAGGAACCAAATATGCTTTGTGTCCTGTTAGTTTAGAAACTGCATAAATTCCGCCTGCACTGTCAGTAGCAATAATACACATTTGTCCTGAAGTCAAACTGTTTTCACCAACACCTGTTAATCTAACTAGTGTACCTGGATATGTACCACCTTGTTGGATAACACGGTATGTACGTGAACCTTCTTGTTTGATAATGTCGCAATCAGTATATATTGTTCCACCAATGTTAGCATTAACAAGAATTTGTTCGTAACGTCCTGTGTAACCACTTGATACCTGAGCTGCCAATGTAGCTGTAGCTGTAGCTGAACCAGAACTTACTGTTACAACTGGTGTGTAACCAGCGATTGTAACTGCATCTTTAACAGTATAAGTGAATACTAAACCTGTTGATGTTGAACCACCAACTGTAATACTGTTAGTACCTGCAACCGCATGTGCGTATGTATCAGCTAGTGTAACTGCTGTAGTTGTTGGAGCAACTGCTGAACTAACATAATATGTTGTACCAGTTGTTACGCCTGTTAAGTTACCACTTAGTGTACCTGTTACTGCAATCGCTGTTCCAACTGGAAGAGCTGTTGTAGTTGCTGTAAATGTCAATTGTCCAGCTGTTTGACTAACTGCGGCTAATGCGGCTGAGTTAAGTTGTGCTGTAGTTGATTTTAATGAACCAACACCTGCACCTGTTACTGAAGCACTTAATGTGATAACATCAGTTGCTGTGTTAACAGATTTAACATAATAAGTAGTACCGCCTGTTAAGCCACCAATTGTTTGACTTGGCGTAAATGACATACCAACAACCATTTGATCAATTGAACTAATTGTAACGTTACCGCTACCATCAGTAGATAAAATGCTCATTGATTTTGTATCTGCAGAATCAATATAACCATCACCTGCGTTAGTTACTGAATAACTTGTAATTGTAAATGATGTTAATGTGAATGTAGCGGCCGCTGTGAATGTGCTACCAACTGCTGTTAGTGCTGAAGCACCAGAAGTTGCACCAGTCCATGTACCACCAGAAGTAACGCTGTTAACTGTTGTAATAACACCTGAACTGTTTGTTGTAACGTTTAATACTGCTGTACCACCGCCTTGAGCATTTGTACCAGTTACTGAAACTGTAAATGTACTCGATACTGGATAGCCTGTACCACCAGTTGTTACGCTTGCGGCTGCGGCTGTTAATACTGCACCG
>Ga0214192_1001443_pt1 | contig 13290 bp, 15 predicted proteins | sample TroBogEpilimnion_44_FD_153030 | JGI IMG/M metagenome (GOLD analysis project Ga0214192, IMG submission 153030) | Freshwater microbial communities from Trout Bog Lake, WI - 29JUL2008 epilimnion | ecosystem: Environmental > Aquatic > Freshwater > Lake > Epilimnion/Euphotic zone | place: Trout Bog... | reverse complement strand
CTCGTCATGCAGCAGGCCGATGATATTAAATCCATTGACGGCGCAGTCATTCCAGGTGCGGGAGAGCAGTATGCTCGTGACACCGCAGAGCGTACAGGCACAGGTCGAGTAGCAGCGGTCTATCTTCACCGCCTTGTCCGATGCGATCAGCCCATCGAGGAATGGCGTCGTCTTTCTCCCATATCCATAGGCGGACAGATGGTCAGCGCGCATTGCATCGACGATGATGAGGATGACATTTTTCCGTAGGGGCTGTATTTTGTGGGCAGCGTATTCTTTGCGCTCCTGCTGGTCGGAGAATCCAACCTTGATCCGCCGCTGACTGAAGAGCGGATTATCCGTCACTCCCCACATATGATCAAAGAGCATCACCATGACTGGCTCGCCACCCTTATGCACGGTACGTTTTAATTTCATCGCCAGTGGACTAGCGAGTAGTAGTAGGACGGCTATCGCAATCAGTGGTTTTTTACGCAAAAACGGTGCATTACCGAGGTCAGCGCATGCACGCTCCAGAGGACGGATAAAAAGTAAAGTAAGCAGATAAGGCAGAAGACAAAACAGGCCAATGACGACCTCCGATTCACGAAGTGAAAATGGCAATGATCGCAGGAAGCTTCGGAAGCCTTTGATATAGGTTGAGAGTATTTTGACCGTGATGATGTCCCCCCACGAGCGCATACTGCCAAAGATGAGTACATAAAAAAGACTCAGGAGCAGGACATAGGAACCGATTTTCACGACCAGGTACCATCGCCGCGTCAGCAGCTGCCGGTAGATGAGCGCTATAGCCGAGATACAAAATACATGCACCGGCACCATCACCAGCATATGATAGCCTATGACCGCAGCCGGCAGGTGAAACATATGCTGCCAGAGGCAGATCAGTAGCAGCGAGACCGCGCAGAAAAATAGGATGAGCCTGTATTTCACGATACCGAAGATAGGTCTTTGGGTGGATAAAAACGTGCTGTGCTATTTATATTGATCTCCATATACGCGGGGCCACTCACTATGTGCCTTGGCCCGCATCAGGCTGAGCACAGGGATTTCGCTGCCGGCCAGATTGTTTTTCTCTGCGGGGTCGGAGACCACCTCATACAGCTCCTCCCATTTGTAGTCCTCCGTGAATATGTATTTATATATCCTCGGGCATGGCGCTGGAGCCAAAGTGTCACTCGCTGAAGTGTCAGACAGTATATTGGAACTACATGCGGTGTCGTAGCGGAGGATCATGTATTTGTTTTCAGAGATTTTTTGAGTGAGGCGAACCGTCTCATGGTAGCTGTACTCCGGTATCGTATAGTGCAGCAGCGACTGTCCCATCCAGCACTCCGGCTTAGGCAGGCCCAGCCTGTCTACGATAGTAGGGACCACATCTATCTGGCGCGCCATGGTCAGATTGCGATATAGGGAGAGGCTATCATCGCAGATGATCACAGGGATCGACAGCTGCTGTTCATATGGCACACCTGCGTGACCATAGGCTCCATGCTCACCGAGGCCCTCTCCGTGATCTGCCGTGATCACGACGATGCTGTTTTTCAGATAGCCCTTATGATCCAGCTCTTCAAATATCTGTCTGATCATATCATCTGCCTGAAGGACTTTATTATCATATTCATTTATCACTATCTCATTGTGTTCGCTTTTGACCCCTACGCCACTTTGATAGGGTGTGTATCTGGCGTATTTATCCTGTAGCATTCCCACCTTATGCGTCGACAGGAGGTGAAAGTAAAAGAAGGCAGGCTTATTGTCATAAGGTTTGATGTCTGCGATATCATCGAGCACCACCCTGTCATCATTGAAGTAATGCTTCTTTGACTCATGCCCGTCATAGACCCTGCAGTCTGCCGCATAGATCCGGGGCATCTCATACCAGTCCATGTGGGCACCCGACAGCATGGCATAGGTGCTGTATCCCCGGTCTTTGAGCAACCCTATGATATTGAATCCATATGGCGAGCAGTCACTCCAGGTACGAGACAGCAGCGTGCTTGGTATACCGCAGAGTGTGCAGGAGCAGGTGGCATAGCAGCGGTCTACCTTGGCGGCTTTCTTAGTTCGCAGCAGCTCATCGATGAATGGGGTGGTCTGCCTCGCATAGCCATATGCCGAGAGGTGATCTGCCCGCAGTGCATCCACGATGATCAGGATCACATTGCGGCGGGGGCGCTTGGCCGATTTTGTGGCATAGGCCCTGCGGACGCGCTGATCAGCCAGCCCCACCCGCATCCTATGCCGGTTAAACAGCGGGTTATTCGCCCGGGTCTGCGTCCCACCAAGGCACACGCTCGTGAAAGGCTCACTTATTTTAGCAGCAAAATCATGGTGTCGGCGCAACAGCAGAAAACCAATCAGCAGCAGGAGCGATAAAAGGATATACCTTATTTTGTGAACCCACAGCATGTCTGCCAGGTCGCGACTCGCACGAGCCAGCTTGCCAGACAGCAGATAGCAGATCAGGAATGGTGTTGCCAGATAGATTACGATAGCGCATATACATTGTGAGTAGGCAATGGGCAGGGAGTGAAGTACTGCCCGCGCATCTCTCATATAGGTACTGAGTATATGCAGCGTGACCAGGTCGCCGATGAGATAGATACTGCTGAAAATAATCGTATAAAATATGCCGACGACCAAAATCCAGCAGCCTGTGAGCAGTACCAGCAGCCATCGCCACCTGACAGACCTATAGATCAGCGCCGTGGCCGATAGCCAAAGTGCATGAGCCGGCACCATCAGCAGCAGATGTTGCGGCACCGAGATCCATGGCCGATGAAAGATCAAGGTCCAGAGACAAATGAGGATCGCCGACAGTGCCCAGAAAAATAGGATCAATCTGTATTTCACGATGCCAAAATAGAGCTTTGGCTGAAAAAACGTGTTGCAATGCCTTGTTTTTGAGCACAAGATGATTCTTGACATTAAAATTTATACGTATGATTTGTTAAATATCTCCTAAAAAAGTGGCTCCGGAGATTGCCTGAATGCAAAAAGGCATTAGATTTGTTTATACCAAAACACAATTGATTAAATAATAAAAACACTAAAGAAAAATGAAAAAGCTTATTCTTATGCTCGCCACTCTGGGTATGTTCGCTTTCGCAAACGCTCAACAAGCTGCTCCGGCTACTCCTGCTGCCGACCCTAACGCTCCTGAGATCAAATGGGAAACCAAGAACATCGACTATGGTAAAGTCGTCAAAGGTGATGAGAACAACTCCACCCGCTATTTCAAATTCACCAATACCGGTAAGTCTCCACTGATCATCTCTTCATGCCATGGCTCATGCGGATGTACAGTGCCTTCTTGCCCTACTGAGGCTATCCTCCCGGGCAAGGCAGGTGAGATCAAGGTACACTATGACATCAACCGTCCGGGTCAGTTCACTAAAACTGTGACTGTATCTTCAAACGCAAAAGAAAACAACGTCACTCTCCAGATCACTGGTGTGGTAGAAGAGAAGCCAGCTACAGCTACTCCGGCTCCTGCTGCTCAGCCAGCTACTCCGGTCAAGAAGTAATTTCTCAAACCAGATATTTTAAAGACGGGCTTTCCAGATAGGAAGCCCGTCTTTGTTTTTGTACCTTTGCGCAGCAATACTTTTATCACAGAGATCACAGAGCCAAGGAAGGAATACAGAGAGAACCTGGAGCAATGACATTGCATTTCACTCTGTGTCCTCTCTGTATTCCTCAAAAATCTTTGTGATCTCTGTGATAATCTGTATTAATTTTTGAGAAATGGCATTCAACAGAGACATACGTAAACTCTCCAAAGAGGAACTCACTACGGCTTTCGCAGAGATGGGCGAGCCGAAGTTCCGTGCCGGTCAGGTATATGAGTGGCTATGGCAGAAGTCTGCTAAGTCCTTTGACGAGATGACCAATCTCTCCAAACCACTCCGCGAGAAACTCAAGGAACAGTTTACTTTTTTCAATCTCGAGGATGCACTGGTCCAGCAGAGCAAGGACGGTACGCTGAAGTTCGGCATGAAGCTACACGACGGCCGCATGGTAGAGGGCGTGATGATCCCTGATGAAAACCGCAACACCGCCTGCGTCTCCTCTCAGGTGGGCTGCTCGCTGAGTTGCACATTTTGCGCTACTGGCATGCTGAAGCGCGAGCGCAATCTTGACTACGGTGAAATATACGACCAGGTCGTCATGATCAATCAGAAAGCCATCGAGACCACCGGCCGCCCACTCACCAATATCGTCTACATGGGCATGGGAGAGCCGCTGCTCAACTATGACAATGTGATGCACAGCATCAAGCTCATCACCTCGCCTCAGGGCCTCGGGATGGCGCAGAAGCGGATCACCGTATCGACATCCGGCATCTCCCGAAATATCATGAGGCTGGCAGATGAAAATATGAACTTCAATCTGGCCCTCTCGCTCCACGCGGCGACAGATGAAAAGCGCGACCAGATCATGGATATCAACCGCTCCAACAATCTGGAATCACTGGTCGAGGCGCTCAACTACTTCCACGACAAGACCGGCAATAAAGTCACTTTTGAGTACATACTTTTTGACAGATTCAATGACTCGATAGAGGATGCCAATCACCTGATCGCCCTCTGCGCCAGGGTGCCTGCATTTGTCAATATCATCGAGTACAACAATGTCGAAGGCGTGACCCTGAAGAAAGCCAAATCCGACCGCCGCGATGCCTTCGTAGCCCACCTCCGCAATAATGACATCAATGCCGCCATCCGCCGCAGCCGTGGCAAAGACATAGATGCCGCCTGCGGGCAGCTGGCTAATAAGCTCGAGAAGTAAGAAAGAATACAAGGCAAACGCGAAGGGCGCGAAGATCGCTAAGCTTTTGTATGAATAAAATAAGCCGCAACCTCTTGTCAATATTTATTATTCTTTGCGCCCGTAGCGTTCTTTGCGTTTCAATTGCATTTTGCATTCTCCGCGTCTCCCCGCCTCTGCGGTGAAAAAATCACTCCAGTTCCTTCATCGGATCCCAGAATATCTTTTTAAAGTCCACCACCTGATCATTCTTCACTTTGATCTTTTCTTTCTCCAGCAGCTCCTGCATCAGCGTAGGTGTTTTGAAATGATGTTTACCTGTCAGCAGGCCTTGTGAGTTGACCACGCGGTGTGCGGGGACTTTGGGTTTGACTTTGTCGACTGCATTCATCGCCCAGCCCACCATACGCGCAGAGCGGCCCGTGCCAAGGTAACGCGCTATCGCACCGTAGGAGGTGACCCGTCCCCTGGGTACGAGGCGGGCTACATCCCATACATTCTCAAAGAAAGAATAAGACTCGGCTGAGTACTTTACGCCCTGTTTTTCCTTTGGCTCTGACACTTTATCAGACTTTGGCATTTGGACTTGTTTTTGCAGTGATTATAATACATTGGCACACGGATGACACGGATGGAACGGATCAATACGGATTTTCATTTAAGTGCCACAATTCAAATTTAAAACTAAAATTATGGCAAAGGATAATTTCGCAGACCTGATAGGATCGGATAAACCTGTACTGATCGATTTCTCCGCAGAGTGGTGCGGACCGTGTAAGATGATGCCACCCATACTCAGCCAGCTCAAAGGCATGACCGGAGAGGGTGTCAAGATCATCAAGATCGATATAGACAAAAACCCATCTGTAGCTGCTGCCTATCAGGTGCAGAGCGTACCTACTCTGGCGCTATTCAAAAATGGTAAACTACTCTGGCGCGTATCCGGTGTCATGCAGGCCGCACAGATCAAACAAGCTATCGATCAGCACATATAACAGGATCAAATTCACCCTGCGTAAAACATTGACGTATGGCGCAACGCATGTTTGATCGAAAAGTACTTTCTTTATTATCCCAAGTGAATCATATGCTCACGCCATTATTCAAAGATCCGAAACTCAACGAAGAAATCGAAAAATACTGCCGACACAAATCGCTGGACAAAGACCAGACGATGATGTCGCCGGGAGAGGAAGTGGTTTTCGTCCCGATAGTCATCAGCGGCGCTATCCGTATCATGAGGCAAAATGAGGAAGGAAGCGAAGTGTTTCTATACCACCTCTATCCCGGACAGACCTGCGCTGTGGCACTCAACTGCTGCCAGGCCGGCCAGAAGAGCATGATCAGGGCTGTGGTCGAAGACCGGACAGAGATCGTACAGGTACCGGTGAGGCTGATCGATGAGTGGTATAAATATCCGGAGTGGCGGAGCTTTGTCAATAATACCTATGGCAGTAGATTCAGGGAGTTACTACAGGTCATCGACCTGATAGCATTCAATAATATGGACAAGCAGTTGCTCCACTACCTGCAAGAGCGCGCCCGCGCCCTGAATACGAAAGCGCTCTATATCACCCATCAGGAGATAGCAGAGGAACTCCACACGCATCGCGAGGCTATCAGCCGCCTGCTCCGTACGATGGAGGAAAAGAAAATGCTAAAGCTCGGCAGGCATACCATAGAGCTGCTTTAAGAAAAAATTCACTTGTGTAACAAATGTACCCGACTGGCTGCTCGCCCCGTCGTTTCTTTGTATTACCAAAATCAAAAATCATGAAAAACAACATGGGAACTCTGGACCGCGGGCTGCGAATCATAGTAGCTGCAGCGATCCTCGCTTTATATTTCACACATGTGATCAGCGGTATGGTAGCGACAGTAGGACTCGCATTGTCAGCGGTATTCATCCTGACTAGTCTGGTAAGCACCTGTCCGCTCTACCTGCCATTTGGCATAGACACCAGAGAGAAAAAATAGACGAATCGGTAAACAATAAAAACACATAAAAATGATCAACTCACTAAAACAACTTTTCGGTATGGGACCATCAGTAGACTACAAAGAATTGATAGCACAGGGGGCAGTGATACTCGACGTACGCAGTCCTGGCGAATTTAGCAGCGGGCATGCACGTGGCGCCATCAATGTACCTCTGGGCACTATCTCAGGATATGCGCAAAAGCAGAAAAATAAAGACCAGGTGATCATCACCTGCTGTGCTTCGGGCATGCGCAGCGCGAGTGCTAAAAGCGCACTCACGAGTGCAGGATTTAAGAACGTATACAATGGCGGCCCATGGTCAAACGTAAATTTCTAAATCATGAATAATCTCGCTAGGACTATACTCACCGGCTGGAATCTCTTTCGCATTATCTACCTGATCATAGGTGCGATGCTGATAGTACAGGCAGTGCAGAGCCATGAGCTTCCCTTTGCTATGGTTGGCTCATTGTTTTTATATCAGAGCATTTTCAACACAGGATGCTGTGGTGTGAGTGGGACAACATTCAAACAGGATAGTAAAGATAATCTACAAAAGACGCTGCAGGACACAGATTACACCGAAATAAAATAAACGATATGTCAAAGAGTAGTTTCACAGATCTCATCAAATCAGACAAGACCGTGCTGGTCGACTTCTCCGCCGAGTGGTGCGGTCCATGCAAGATGATGGCGCCTATACTCAGCAAGCTGAAAGAAAACACAGGCGAGGACCTCACGATCATCAAAGTAGATGTAGACCGAAACCCTGTCGCTGCATCCACCTATCATATACAGGGAGTGCCCACACTCATACTATTTAAAAACGGGCAAATGCTGTGGCGCAGATCAGGGGTGATGCCCGCCGAGCAGCTATTGGAAGTAATACAACAACATAAATAAAACCAAAATGACACAAGAACATCTGTATGAAGTCTCCGTCAAGTGGAACATGGATAGAAGAGGTACCATGATGTCATCCGAACTGGATGAGTCCCTGGACGTCGCTACACCACCTCAATTTCCTAAAGGGATCGAGCGTGTCTGGTCGCCGGAGCATCTTTTCACAGCCGCTGTCAATAGCTGCCTGATGACCACATTCCTCTCTATTGCGGAAAATTCAAAACTGGAGTTCAAATCCTTCGAATCAAAAGCCCAGGGCAAACTCGAGATGGTAGATGGCAAATACATCATGAGCGAAGTGATACTAAGGCCGGTAGTAGTCATATCAAATCCCACTGATAAGGAGAAAGCAGAAAGGCTGCTTCACAAATCGGAAGCCAACTGCCTGATCTCAAACTCCGTGAAGTCTAAAATCACTTTCGAGCCCACGGTCAATGTAGAGATCACTGAGCAGGTGATGGCTTGAACTGGAATCGCAGATAGTTGATCGTGCGTCCGTCGGCGATATGCTTCTTTTCGTAGTAGGTCTTGATGGCTAGTTCATCCATCTCCAGTGGGGCTGAGTAGATATTCTCCTTGTAGTATAGCAGCTCTGCGCCAAAGGCATTGACACTGTCGCGAGAGAACTGAAACAATGGCAGGTCGTCTGTTTTAAAGTTGACCACACCGTCTGGCTTGAGCACAGTTTTATACTTCTCCAGAAATGTATGAAAGGTCAGCCTGTGCTTCTCCGATCTGTCTCTCGGGAATGGATCCGGGAAAGTGATCCAGATCTCAGCCACCTCTCCGGGTGCGAAGAAGTTCAGGATATTCTCGATCTTAAATCTGGCGAAGGCCACATTGGTCAAACCGCCTTCTATAGCAGCTTTGGCGCCAGTGTGAATACGCGGGCCCTTGATATCTACACCGATGAAATTGCGTTCAGGATATTTCGCTGCGAGTGCGATGGTATAGTCACCCTTGCCACATGCGAGCTCGATGGTGATTGGCCGATCGTTTTTGAATATCGTGGATCCCCACTTGCCTTTGAGGTCGAGCTTCTCTCCTGCCGCGCTGTATAGATTCGTCTCCGCAAAATCCGGGCACTGATATACATTCGGCATCTGATTGATCTCCGCTATCTTCTTCTTTTTGTTCTTTCTACCTCCGGCCATGTATTTTTTGTAATCTATGAATCAGTAAATCTGTGCGGCGGCAAATATAAAAAGGAATTGATGACACGCGCCAAATACAATAGCACGCAGATGACACGGATGTTACGGATTTAAAAATAATTTGTATTAATCCGTATTGATCCGTGTCATCCGCGTGCTATTAATCACTTGAATGGCTTGTATTGAAGTCTCCCCGTTGGGAAGGTTTAGAGGGCTTCAATATGGTTTATCACCTGGATCGATGTACTTAGGCAGTTCGCCGTTATTGCGCTTATTACTGCGCGATGGAGAGTTGCTATTGCTGTTGCCGCCCTTGGTCGGTATTTTGAATCCGAGCGTGAGCAGTATATTGTGCGTCATGTAGCGGCTATTGATCGGATCGAGTGCTACTACATAGTTGGGGCTCACGCCGTCTTTGGAGTAGGTGAATACATACGCGAGGTCGACATAGAAGCTCTTAAACTTCAGCCCCAGTCCTGCGGTAGCGCTATGGATAGAGGCATCATAGCCCGCATCTGCATAGTTCTGTCCCTTCTTAAACGGCGAATTGGTATATGAGTATCCAGCTCTCAATCTCAGCTTTTTGATCGCACCCTCGACACCGAGCCTGACAGTATGGCTATATCCGTAAGTACTTTTCAGATAACTATTGAAGGCTCCGGTCAGGCCAGCCGCTGAATCCATGAAAGTATAGTGACTGCTGCCCAGATTCTGAAAGTCATAGTCTATGGACAGGAAGCCATGATCCTTGAGATAAAAGCTGGCACCCACGGTGCCTTTCATCGGAGTCCGGATTCTATAGCTGACAGGATCGGTAGATCCGGGGCCGATCTCAGTGAGCGGTATGCTGTCAAAACTATAGACCAGATCAGCGCTGTAGTTTTCTGTCATGAAGTACCAGGTAGGCAGCGAGTAGGCTACGCCAAACCTCATCCATGGCACAGGCTTGTATATCAGGCCGAGCTTGCCTGTCACGCCGATGCCGGACTCCTGCACGGTAGAGCTCAGGCTATAGGTCTGAAAGTGTGTGACGGTGTCAGTAGAGCTGGCATTGGTTTCAGACATGGAGGTAGAGACGGTATAGTTTAGCAGTTGCACTCCGAGGCTGAATCCGAAATACAGTTTATCACCCAGATTGCCGCCGACACCGAGGCTGATCTTGTTGATAGCACCGCGTGTGTTGAGCGTGCCGGCTTGTAGTACCGGCGCTTTTACATTGCTGCTGTAGTTGCCCGCATTAAACCCCTGTATACCTGCGAGGCTGAATATATAAGACTCCAGCGACCACTGGTCAGAGTGGTAGTGATTTGATATCGCAGCATAGTTATCGATCATCGAGTGATTCGTATTGGTCAGGCCAAAAGTCTGATTTCTGTCAAAAGAATTTTCCGTCTCAAAATTGATCCCCACGGTGATAAACTTCAGGGCAAATGGATTGGAAGAGCCGCCCTTAGAGTGGTCGGGCATTTTCTTTGTCAGCATCGCACCCGCCTGCGCGAACTGGAGGATGGTGTGCGTGGTGCTCTGATTAGTCCCGTCATAGTTGGACCCGTCCGCGGCCACCCTGATGCCGGGAGAGACAGATATATCGGACGAACGGTAGAGGCCGAGACCCGCAGGATTGAGCTCCATGCAACCCATGTCCGCTCCTACCGAGCTGAAGGCTCCTCCGGTGCCGGCAGTACGCGCCGTGCCACCCACATTGCTCCGGGTGAATAGTGGGATAGCATCCAGATTGGCGACCTGTGCCTGCGCTGCCATAGACAGCGAGCACGCTGCGATCAAAATATAGAGTCGATAGAGTGGTTTGTCAAACAGGACCATATTCATACATTAAAAGTAAGATAATTGGATGGGTTTTTACAGGGTTGGTTTAATTGGTGGCATTACTCCGATTTGATTAAATTGGCAGTACTTTTGTATAAACCCCTCCATGCGGTATTTATTGTTTTTCATCGTGCTTTCTTTTCAGCTATGCGTTCGTGCGCAGGATAGCACAGTGATCGCGCAGGATACCGTGGCTGTGATCAAAGATACGGTCATTTTCGCCGGGCAGGATTTTGAGGCATTTCGCAAACAAGCGCGGTTTGAAAATAAGCCTTACTTCATCGTCTTTGGCGCCTCCTGGTGTGCCCCCTGTCACCGTATCAAAAACGAGATCTTCACCAATTCGCAGATAGCCGCCCTCGCCAATCATAACTACCTCGCCTACTACATGGACCTCGAGAGTTTCGACGGAGCAGAAATTAATAGCAAACTATACAAAGTCTCACAGCTACCTACTGTGATCTTTTTCGACCCAAAGAGCGTAGAGGAGGACAGGGCCATCGGAGTTTTTGACGGTTATTATTTCTTCCGCAAGCTACGGGCGCACATACCGCCCACACAGTGGGGGCCGGATTGGGGGGAGTGACTTTTTGATGCGAAATGCATTATATATTCAGACAGAATAATAGTTTCACTCAGGCGTTAGCAAATAAATAAATGGCCATAGGTAAATGAAATACAGCTCCATCCTTCTCTTCATGCTATGTGCGCTGATCGCAGCGGCGCAGGATGATGAGATCGTGTTTGCTGTCCATAAGGCAACTGAGTACAGCATCTATCCCGATGTCAAAACGATATTCAATGACACTACTTATTCCCTCGTCCTCATAGGTCCGAAAGAAGCTCATATCTCCAAAGTCAGACTGAGCAAAGGCTGGGTGGAGACAAAAGATAGCTCCATATTCATTCACACGACCATCGCTCCGCACAATGGTGTAGGCTTTGATACATCCAGCAGCCTGCTGAGCATCACTATCAAAAACTCTGGCCGCCCTGACACTATCCTACAAAGACAACTACTCGTGATGGTCAGAAAAAGGCCTGTCGCTTCTCCTGCGCAGACGACCAATAGAGTTCTTCCTCCCGGTACTTATCTTTCCAATTACAGTTATGAATGGTCTAGGATGAGAAAGCCCCGGAATAACGGTACTATCGACAAGGACCTCGCCGTGGACAATGATAAAGAGATAAGGAAATATATGGGAATGAGATTCGAATACGTCGATAGCACCACTCGGAATAACTACGCAGGCTTCAGGCGGGTCGAGCTATTCATCACCGAGCGCGGCGTAGACCAAACCTATGTCAGCAACGGCAGCTATGTCTCCCTCGCCATGAGCAGAGCTATCAAAGCACAAAAAGGCAAGGGTAGCTATACCTTTGTGCTTCACAAAAAATACATCCGTGGCGACGCCAGCCGTCGCGACATCACAGAGACGGTCAGCTACCAGAGGCCCGTGAAAAAGAGATCGGATGAAAAAACAGCGAAGGAATAATTTTCATTCACCGCGGAGACGCAGAGACGCGGAGAATACAATGGAAATGCCAAGAGCGCTGCACACCTCCAAACCTCGGTTCGTGTCCCCACGAACCGAAACGAAGCGCCACAAGACGGTACGTAGACACGAACCACGCCCTTTGCGTTACATTTAACTTGTATTTCTCCGCGCCTCTGCGCCTCCGCGGTAAAAACGAAATTACAGCGTCTTCGAGAAAGCAAACAATTTGCCATCTTCAAATTTCTCGGCCATCAGCTGAATGCCTATGGGCAGGCCTTCGGAGTTTTTGGCGAGCGGGAGTGAGATAGCGGGTGTACCTACCAGATTGGCGAGTACAGTATAGATATCCGCGAGGTACATCTCCGTAGGATCGCTGGTCTTCTCTCCAAATTTAAATGCCACAGACGGAGCCGTAGGCATGAGGATGAAGTCATGCGTCTTAAATATATCACTGATCTGTTCGCTGAGTTTACGGCGCACCTTTTGAGCACGCGAGTAGTAGGCATCATAGTATCCCGCGCTGAGCACGAAGGTGCCGAGCATGATGCGATTCTTTACCTCCTTGCCAAAGCCCTCTGTACGGCTCAGCCTGTAGACGCTCTCCATATCCGTGGAGCGCGGCGAGCGGTAGCCATAGTGCACGCCATCAAATCGTGCGAGGTTTGAGGACGCCTCTGCAGTAGACAGCACATAGTATACAGGTATCAGGTAGTCCGTGAGGTCAAAGCTGACCTCCTCTATAGTATGGCCTTTGGCCTTGAGGTCGGCTATTACTTTTTCCACCTCGACTCTCACCTCGGGATTGATGCCTTTATGATCGACTGTATTTTTGAGTACGGCGATTTTTGCTTTGCCGGTGAAAGTCTCTTTAGAGTATTCCGCCACTGGCCGGGAGGAGGCTGTGCTATCATAGTCATCAGCGCCGGAGAGTACCTCCATGATGAGGGCATTGTCCTCCACGCTATGCGTGAATGGCCCTATCTGATCAAATGATGATGCATAGGCGATCAAACCATAGCGCGACACACGGCCATAGGTAGGTTTATAGCCTACCACCCCGCAGAATGACGCCGGCTGGCGGATAGAGCCACCCGTATCAGAGCCCAGCGAAGCGTGACAGAGATCAGCCTGCACCGCTACAGCCGATCCGCCCG
>Ga0214192_1001439_pt1 | contig 13318 bp, 7 predicted proteins | sample TroBogEpilimnion_44_FD_153030 | JGI IMG/M metagenome (GOLD analysis project Ga0214192, IMG submission 153030) | Freshwater microbial communities from Trout Bog Lake, WI - 29JUL2008 epilimnion | ecosystem: Environmental > Aquatic > Freshwater > Lake > Epilimnion/Euphotic zone | place: Trout Bog... | reverse complement strand
CTACAATAATGCATCTGAATGCTTTTTTTGTATTCCTTGCAGCAGGGATAAGTGCAGTGGTCTGGAATATTTTACTGGTTTACGGCGGTTATCTGCTCGGTAAACACTGGCAGAATATCGGTGAATTTGTTGTGTTGTACAGTGTTCCGGTAACGGTGCTTTTTGTTGTGTTCATTGCTCTTGCTGTAATGAAATATAGAAAGGAGCGACATGTTCCACAGCAGGCAAATAAGTAACCCTTATGCCGAGGAACTTACATCAATCAAGGAAGGAGAACGAAAAATGGAAAAGAAACACATTAAAATCAAATGGTTGAGCGAGCCTGAAGCTCATGACTATCCCGCGGCACAATCTTTTTTAAGCATTCTTTTTGAAGAATCATTTGCAAAGAAGTTTGTGAAGGAGTTGAAAAAGGCGCCAATCTCTGAATTCAAAGCTAAAGATATATTCAGGGCATCTGCGCTATCGCTGCTTGGCGTCAGCAATTCTCATGTTCAGAAAGATCAACAGAAAATAGAATCCGGTCAGGCAATTGCACCCCTTCTTTTAGTGCGGGACACCACTAATGGCAGAGTCATCATTGCCGATGGATATCATCGGTTATGCGCCATTTATTCCTTTGATGAAGACGCTGTTATTCCATGTAAAATTATATAGTAATGCATCCCGATGGCACCACCTGATAACTCATGCCCGGTTATCAGTGTTTTTACCGGCGTCCTTACAACCATCAAGGTTGATGCAATTGTCAATGCTGCCAATTATTGTTAACCTGACACCCTTCGTTGAAGAGATGGTTCGGCAAAAAGTAAAATCCGGCCTCTATAGGATTGACGCCAGGGTTCCGAGCAAATCAGATTGACCTGTTTTAGTGATGACTATCGATTTGAACATACTGCAGAAAACGCTCTGTCATGCGATGTGCAGCGAAATACGTGTAAGAGAAAAGACGCCAGAACTTCTGGCCATAGATACCCCTTTTACTTTTTCTGACGGTGATCAGTATCAGCTTTACATCAAGGTATTGTCAGGTGGAGTTCTTCGACTAACCGACATGGGGCATACTCTGATGCATTTGAGCTATGAAAATGACATTGACAAGTTCCGAGAAGGTACCAGAGGTGCTCTTTTCGAACAAAGCATGGCTGAAACTTCTGTAGCGGAACAGAATGGCTCATTATTTATTGATTCGACGGTCGAAAATTTGGTCACCAATATTTTTCATATGGGGCAGGCGATTACTAAAGTCAACGATTTGAGGTTTTTAAAGAGGTCGAGGGCTGAATCCACATTTTATGAGGATTTAAAAGAGTCCCTGTACATGATAGTTCCACCTGAAAAATCTTTTTGGTATTCCCAACAAGGACAAAGCAAAGCTTGTAACGATCATCCTTGAAAGACTGCTGCGAGCGCATGCAAACTATGACAGCATTCTTGTTTTTTTAGATCAGGGGGCTTGATCCCGACCTGATCTCGCACGTCTTACGAACGCTGGTGGGGAAATGATCGCGTCTCTCGAAGCAGAACAGGATTTTCGACGCAAGTTACAGCGAAAAGTGCAGATGAACTGATGGTTTTAGTGCTTACATTTGAATTACAACCCGTCCCGGCCTGAACTCGGAGGATAAATATGGCAGGAGTGGCCGAAATAACGCATTCAGCCATTCGCATTGGTCAAGCACGAACGGCAGGAAAAGGATGGGCAGTTTTTTTTTGATGAAACGGCAGACCGCAAAGGGTGAGTTTCAGGAACGTCGGGGAATAGCAGTGCCATACTGCTTCGCCTGATTCAGATATGTACCCAGGAAGGTCGTACAGCATCAAGAGCGAGAGGACGAAATTGAGCGAGACAGCAAATTTCCAGGGATGATTCGAAAGCACAGATGGCAACAAAGATGAACAAAGGGATCGTCGAGTTACTACAGATACTTTGTATTTGTCGAGTAGAATGGCGATGTTTAATGATGATAAAATACATTATCAGTATTAAAATACTTAAAGATAAGTGATTTTTTTGATCAAAAACCTTGCAGCTTTTCTGTAAGCTCTGGTAACACCGTAAAACCATCTTCGATCAACAGCAACCAACAGAAGGGACGTGAGCCCGAAAACCTGCAGAATTATGGTATGGAAAGATTGTAAAGATGTTTAGGCTAAGATCCAAGCAGGAGGTCTGTCAGGGATTCTCAATATCTGACGATTCACACCAATCCATGAAAATATTCAGATCGTAAGCTGTTGCTCATTGCAGTAAGGTTTTTTTAAAGACTTTTTCGGGGTATTGAGTTAGAATACATCGGATGCAAATTTTTTGTAAAACCGGCATAGCCATAAAAAATTACTGTACCTTACATATTATAAAAGCATTTCTGAATTTGCATGAAAAGTCTGGTACACTTTCATGGGGTACAGGCTTTTTTTCATTGCTGGCCGGACAACACATCTCTGGACGTCGGCCTATTGAGTCATCAGTGTAGTATTGCTCGATCGTTGATTTACCAATCAAAAATGAAGGTACTATGAACTGGCTTAAAAAAATCCTCAGCCATAAGCAAGATGGCAATAGTCCTGATTCATCAAAAAGGGAATCTTTCACTGAGAAGTCTGGTGAAGAATCTAAAGCGAATACTCCAGAACAACGTGGTCAGGATCGCCAGATCAGAGTGTTTATCTCCTCCACATTCCGCGATATGCAGGCAGAGCGAGATGTGCTGGTGAAGAAAGTGTTCCCACAACTCCGCAAACTCTGTGAAGAACGTGCTGTTGCCTGGACCGAAGTTGACCTGCGATGGGGAATCACCGAGCAAGAGTCATCGGAAGGACAAGTATTGCCACTCTGCCTTGCTGAAATCGAGCGATGCCGTCCTTACTTTATCGGACTTTTAGGTGAGCGATATGGTTGGGTGCCTGAACCGGACACGATTTCACGAGATCTCCTCGAATCCCAACCCTGGCTGAAAAAGAATCTCCATAAGTCCGTCACCGAGCTGGAAATCATTCATGGGGTGCTGCAAAGTCCCAAGATGCGCGACCGTTCGCTCTTCTATTTTCGAGATCCCGGTTATCTTAAGAAGTTACCCGCTGACGCTAAACTTAATGACTTCCAGAGTGAGTCTGTAAAGTCATCGGAGAAGCTCACCGAGCTTAAAAACAACATTCGCGCTGAATACAGCGCTGGTAAACTGGACTATCCGCCCCGAGAAAACTATCCTGATCCTGAAGTTCTCGGCGATCTCGTCCTTGCCGACTTCACCGCACTGATCGAGAAACTCTACCCGAAAAGTGAGACACCAGATCCAATCGATCAGGAAGCCACACTGCACGATGCCTACGGTCGAAGCCGTCGGCTTGCTTTTGTTGGTCGCGAAGAGCTGCTCGACAGAATGGACAAACACGCAGCAACCTCCGGTGCGAAGCCTCTGGTGTTTACCGGAGAATCAGGATGCGGAAAATCAGCTCTTCTGGCAGAATGGACGGCACACTGGCGGGAAAGCCATCGTGATGATCTTGTTATCCAGCACTATATCGGCAGCACCTCCGAGAGCGCTGACTGGCAGGGTCTTGTTCGCCGTGTGCTTTCGGAGCTGAAGCGAGCGTTCAATATTGCGGAAGAAGTACCGGTCCAGCCGGAAGCTCTCAATACCGCAATACAGGATTGGTTGGTGAAGACAGCAGGCACACGTCGGATAGTACTGGTGTTCGACTCGCTCAATCAACTCTCAGCCACAGATGCCACCGCCCGTCAACTGGGATGGCTTCCCTTTGCATTTCCGCCGAATGTCACTCTGATGGTGTCGTCGCTTACTGGTGAAAGCCTTGATGCGTTACGTAAACGAGCCTGGCCGGAACTGCACGTTCCGCTTTTCGGCGTCGACGATATTGCTCCAGCAGCACTGGCCTATTTCAAGATTTTCAGCAAGAAACCCTCAGACAAACTCCTTGCTGAGCTGAAGCAAGCTGCATCAGCTACCTGCAATCCGCTTTACCTGCGCGCGGTGCTCGACGAGCTGCGCCAGTTCGGAGAGCATGAGAAAGTGGAAGTTCGTGCAGCAGATTACCTCAAATCACAAGACCTGCCAGGGCTCTTTGACCGAATCCTGACCCGTTGGGAAGAGGATTTTGGTGCTGAACTTGTACGCCACAGTCTGAACCTGATCGATTGCGCAAGGTTTGGGCTCTCAGAGACAGAATTGCTTGACTTGCTGGGAAAGAACAATGCAGAGGGAGAGCACGAGCCACTGCCACGTCGATACTGGACGCCGCTTTTCCTTGCTGCAGAAAACGCACTGGCCCAGCGGTCAGGGCTGTTGACCTTCGGCCATGATTTCCTTCGAAAGGCTGTTGAGACAAGGTATTTCAAGTCGCTGGATGAGTGGGATGATGTCCGACTGGAACTTGCCGACTGGTTCGAGACCATTACGGAACCAACTAACCGAAAGCTTGACGAACTGCCCGCCCTGCTCCGAGACACGGAGTCGTTCGAGCGACTGGCCAGGTTTCTTTCTGATATACCGACTTTTCTGCGAATGCGCGAACAGCCTCGTTTGAAATGGGAATTGCATGGGTATTGGCTGGCACTTGAGGATCGCTTCGATCCAGTAGAAACCTATCAAAAAGCTCTGGATGCCATTGAAGAAGACCTTCCTAGTGATCGTCTTGCCTATCGTTTCAGCCAAGTGGCGCTGTTTCATCATGATGCCGGCAGGTATGAGGCAGCTGAACCGCTCTACCGCAGGGCGCTGGAGGGTTGCGAGCGGGTGCTGGGCAAGGAGCATCCCGATACGCTTGGGAGCGTGAACAACCTCGCCGCATTGCTATGTAGCAAGGGCGACTACGCCGGTGCTGAGCCGCTCTACCGCAGGGCGCTGGAGGCAAGAGAGCGGGTGCTGGGCAAGGAGCATCCCTCTACGCTCACGAGCGTGAACAACCTCGCGGAATTGCTTTATAGCAAGGGCGACTACGCCGGTGCTGAGCCGCTCTACCGCCGGGCGCTGGAGGCTCAAGAGCGGGTGCTGGGCAAGGAGCATCCCGATACGCTCACGAGCGTGAACAACCTCGCGGCATTGCTTTATAGCAAGGGCGACTACGCTGGAGCTGAGCCGCTCTTCCGCCGGGCGCTGGAGGGTTGCGAGCGAGTGCTGGGCAAGGAGCATCCCGATACGCTTTTGACCGTGAACAACCTCGCGGAATTGGTACGTAGCAAGGGCGACTACGCCGGTGCAGAGCCGCTCTACCGCCGGGCGCTGGAGGGTTTCGAGCGGGTGCTGGGCAAGGAGCATCCCTCTACGCTCTCGAGCGTGAACAACCTCGCGAAATTGCTCCGTAGCAAGGGCGACTACGCCGGTGCTGAGCCGCTCTACCGCAGGGCGCTGGAGGCAAGAGAGCGAGTGCTGGGCAAGGAGCATCCCTCTACGCTCTCGAGCGTGAACAACCTCGCGAAATTGCTCGATAGCAAGGGCGACTACGCCGGTGCAGAGCCGCTCGACCGCCGAGCGCTGGAGGGACGAGAGCGAGTGCTGGGCAAGGAACATCCCGATACGCTCACGAGCGTGAATCACCTCGCTCGTATCTGTCTGATGACCGATCGCTTCATCGAAGCGAGAGACCACGTTGCTCAGGCATGGAGTGCCCGAGCCGTGGCCCAACCATACATCGTCGCACGCCTCTTCTGGCTCCGCATTGTCACCAGACTGCTTTGCGATCCACAATCAACCGTTGACGATGGCACATCAAAAACAATCCTCACCCAGCTCAAGGAGTGCCTTCAGAATGATACGGTATTCATGGAATGGACGATGGAGCCGGTACTGAAACACCTCGAAAACAAGCTTGATGTTGAAGCATTGCAGTTTCTTTCAGCCCTTGTTAAAGCCATGAGTGACCGCAACAACCTTTCAGCGCTGGACCAGTTTGCCCTTTGGCGTGAAATTGATCCACAGTCCTTGGAGTAGCTATGCTTCGTGGACCCTTTGCCGGTCAAAACATACAGCAGTCCTTTTCGGCAGGGTCTTTGGGGAATCTCACGCAACCAGTTCGGGCGAGTTAAAGCTGATAAGTGCCCACCATTCGGATGTTTCATGATTCACCGTCTGGATAGCTTGATGAACAATATTCCTGGCTTCATCCAGAAGATTTCGGGTCTCATTTGCAAAAGTTAGCAGTAACCATAATTAACCGCCATGATGTTATCCAGTCATTCCTACCTGAACGCGGATAAACGTTATTTTACTTCTTTCGGATCCTCGGCTTGTACATAATAGTCAGGAGCATATTTCGCGGTATTTTTGGAGTTAATTTCCTCTTGAAACTTTAAGGCGTCTTGAAGATTATCAAACGTTCTCGTTTCAAGTATTAAAGGAGCTTGCATTATATCCCTTTCCCAGACTTCTACTTCGAATGGCATCGTAACTCCTGTATGAAGAGATTTATTGAATTGTAAATATTGCAATCTTATTTGATGGAAACCTGAAGCCTCAACCACTGGAGTGAGACATGACATTCTGTAACGTTCATGCAACAAGCTCAGGCGAGTTGAAGCTGATGAGGGCCCACCATTCGAATGTTTCAAGATTGACCGTCTGGATGGCTTGCTGAACTATCTTTCTTAACTCTTCAAGAGTTGTGCATTTTATTGCATTTTCTTCAAGTCTTTCCAGTTCGATGGCCATTTTGGTTGAACGTGCTGCAATGCGTTCATATTCCAACTGTTTGCCGATGGCATGGATTGCCGCACCCCATGCTGGTAATGTGATTGCGAGAAACGTGCTCCATTTGCTGAAAGAAAAAATCTCAGCACCTTCTTCGATATGACCATGTCCTATTCCGAACAGGTGTAAAAAAGCCATTGCCAGCGTTACGCAGAACAGGGCGATAACGGTCCTATGCAGTTTATGCTCGGCATGTTTTTTTCTTTTGGCATTTTTCCTGTGCCATTTTTTTTGATCAGTCAGCCATCCTTCGATGACAAATGTTTTGAGCGCCTCGAACGAAGGAGGGGCAGTGAGGTTTGCGAGAACGTTTTTGACCTGGGTGGCAATCAGGAAGTCTATCCACGTTTTTGGTTTGTTGTAAAATGGCAGGGTTTCTGGTGCCGGCTTCGAACTGGAATCGGGATTTTCTTGTACGACGATGGTAAACATGATAGTGCGAAGCTGTTCGGCAAGAAGCCGGTAATCGATCCATTTTTCATGCCAGGATAACCTGCGGCAGATCATGAGAGCAACAAGAACGCCAGCCATTGCGCAAAGCTCAAATGAGATCATCCAGAGATGATGCGGAAAGAACATAACCTGGAAGACCACTACAGAAACTGCAACTGCGGCAAAAATATGGATGGCTTTGCTTGCCAGAACATGCCGCTTCTGGTAATGAGCAGCAAGCTGGTCGGCGCGAACATAGGTCGGTATGAGGTGATCGATAACCGGATTGAGATACGAGTCGAATAGAGCTTTACTTTTCGTCGGCTTTTTAAGGTCCTTTAAGCAATCTGAAGCTGCCGTTTTATATGTGGTTGCGGGAAGCGAAACATCTCTGACAAATTCAGTGAAATGCACATAGTTCAAGGATAGTTTTTTTAGCGTATCGGGCAGAGGATGTTCCTCATAGAATGGTTTATTTTTATCCTGTTCATCCTTGTTTTTCGGCGCGACAAGCAGCGTTGCCGGAGCTGATGGATTATCCGGATCAATACGTAAAATAGTGCGGCCCCACGTGAGCGCATACTTTACAATATCGGCAGTCCCTCCCTTTCCTTTCGCTTCATCACCATCCCAGACAGTAATCAGTATCTCACAGGCATCGACAACTTCCTTTCCAACAAGCAGGTATTTTTCGTTACGTTGATCATCGTCGAAATGTTCCAGTGTTTCCTGACTGCTCTGATGTTGATAGATGGAAGCTTTCAAAAGCTCTTCGAACTCTTCCTTGTCAGCTGGTTTCTTGAAGTCTCTGCGATATTCATCAATATTGAAAGGCAGGAACACTTTCAGCTGAGAGTTCGGAAGTTTCAGGATTGAACGGGCGACCATTCGGTCGGCACCTTTGGCCAAAGGAGAAATGGCTGTCCATTTGATAAGAATATCCTTTTCCTTTACAAACAAACCATCAAGATAGGTAACCAGCCGGTCCACTGCCTGCGCAACTGCGTCTTCCTGTGTCAGGTTACGGTGACCGGTGACTCCGATGCGGAGTTCATAGGAATGGTGATCTGGCTTGCGCTGCATAACGGTTCAGGTCACGGATTATTGAAGCTGTTTATCTTTCTCATCAGAATTGAGCTTGACAATGGTATAACCTGCTTTACCGAGCATAATCGACGTGCTTCCGATAATCTGCCGGTCTTTCTTTCTCTCCTCGTCCTCCAGTTGTTCCCAATCGATAAGCAGGGCATGTTTTTTGTTGTTTTTGTCAGTTACTGGGGCATATATCCAACCGTCCTTGAATTTTGCCTCCATCCATCGGTCATGTTCAAGTTTAGCCATTTTTTCCAGCACTTCGTCCTGAAAGAGGTAATCAGGTTCATTGTTGCGTCTTGGCACCATGGCATATCCATGAGCTGCAAGTTTGTTAGGGATGTCGCGCACGGCACCGCGGTTCTGCTCCTTTTCGTGTTCTGGCAACTGCTCGTATGGCTTAAGTGAGCTATGGGTTTTCGGAGTTGCTTTATCATTGGTAACTTCTCCCAATACATAACCTTGATCTTTTAAATTCTGGCAAAAGAACTCGTGATTCATTTCTGCCAATGTTTCGAGCAGTTCTCCATCGAGTTCCAGTTTATGAACCAGTGAAATAAAGGCTTGAGGATCGACATGCAGGCAGAGCTGCTCTTCCGGGGGAAGATAGGACCGGTTGAAGTGCGTTGCACGTCCAAGTCTGCTCATTGCAATAATCGACTCCATTGAACGGGCTCCGTGTTCGTACTTTTTGATGTGGAGCAAAGCGCGCAGGATACCGGCATCGATACGCAGTATCTTTTTTTCATCGAGCAACTGAGGCGTCAGGCGTTCGAAAAGTGAGCGAAGGAGCAGGGCTCGGCGTACAATAAAGTAGGGATCATCGGTTCCATCAGCTTCCCGCCGGTTCGGGCCGAGTACATTGAGGAAGCCTTTCAGACGACTGAGAAAATCAGTGCCTTTAGCCTCTTTAAGATCTTTTTGCTTCGTGAACTCATCGATTGAAGACGATGTTCCTCCTGCAAAAACAAAAATGGCTTTACCGATGGGATGGGTGAGCTGTCCCTGCTGAAACTCTCCGTCCTGCATAGGGGCTAAAAAGAATCGCAGCCATCCAAGTGGATTGCCATCAAGCCTGGTGTCGAATTCGTCCCAGAATACCAGTGGGATTTTACCGGACAGACCAATATCGCGAATCTGATGAAAAGCATCGATCAGTTCGTCCGGGCTGTTGAACTGGGAAAGGTTGAAGGTCAGCGTCTTTTCAGCAATGCTTTCAGGATTGGCAACTTTGGCAATTTGCTTGACGGCAAATGATTTTCCGGCACCGGGAGGGCCGAACACTGCAATGGATACAGGTCGCTCTTCGCCACGGGTGCAATATTCAGCTATAAGGCTTGCGACGCTTCTCAGTGACTCAATCTCCCGTCGATCAACTGTATTGAGAAACCCGAATTTACCAATCGGAACATTTGTCAACGCGGTTTTTGAACCTTCAAGAACAATGCGCTCGCTGAGTGCTTCAAGACCGTCCTTAAACTTGTCGCTGAGGATGGTCCAGGATGTTTTCGCCTCCTTATGATTACCATCAACTGCCGGCAGTTCAGCAACTGCAAGCGGAGATTCTTCACTTATCAGCTTTGCAACAACCTTTTCGGTCGGAAACCTCAATCGGGGAGAAGTGCCTGATCCAGCATCGTAACCGGACTTGTGCAGATTACGCAAAGCACTGATACCTGATTGCACGCCTTTGGTGAAATCGGGATTATCGGAATCGAGCAGTATTTCGCGCACGATGCCGGCAATCAGAGTAGATGTTTTACCGATCATCATGCCCTTTCCCCCAAACCATTCCCCCTCCATCAAGACGGGGTCAAAAATGAGCTTGGGTTTTTCATTTTTCTTGTTACGTCCGGGGAGTAACAATGCACCGGTGGGACCGAATGATACAATAATGCCGGAGGCATTTGTCAGGCCATTTATCTCAGGGTTATGGTCGAGTTCCCATGTAAGCTCCTGAGCAGTACGTTCCCATGAAATCCGTGCACTGACCTGCATTTCCGACTGCCGCAAATCGTCAATGGTAAGAACAGCAATAAGCTTGTCAGGGCAGGTTGATACAAGATGGTTCCATAATGCTCCCTTTGCGACGGGGGGGGCCATTTTAACAATAATCCATGGTGCATCATCACCCGATTTTGCACTCTTGATTGCTTGCGGCCAGCGATCGGGTTGATCCCTGAAGCCCAGGTTGCTGTCGTCAATGACAATAATGTCTGCATGTGCGGTACTGCCTGAAATGTTCCTAACTGGAGCAAGTTCAGCACCATCTTTTGAAGGGTGGTCCAGGCCGAGAAACCGCTCAATCCTCCAATGGGGATCACCAGGCCCTGGTTTCGTCGGGTCTTTTTCATAATATGGAGCCCAGATTGCATGACTATGAATGGCATTGGGATCGTATGGACGTACCGGCTCTTGTACCTCTAAATCAGGACTCGTCACAACAATGGATGAGTCCTGCTTGTCGTTCAGCTGAATTGCTATTGTGGAAACGAGATCGGCAAGAAGTGCAGCGCTGCCGTACTGCCAGTTGATGCTGCAACTGGACTCTCCCGTCCAGTCGGTCGGTTCACGGAGTTCTTTCGTGTGGTGTGCGATGTTCCAGTCAATGGTAACATCACCAGTAACAACAACAGATAAGGTATTTTTCTTTTCCTGCATGGGGCATTGTAATTAAGTGTTACAAACAGCAGTTGATATCCGGGGTATTCACAACGGAACTTTTTTTGAGACTTAGAAAAGCGGTAAAGGATACATAAGTGTATAATACAAAAAAGATTACTTTAACGTATTCGCCATATGTTCGGCTAGCACTGATGTTTTGGAGGTTAAGATTCATCTCTTCGATTGTCTCTAATTTGAAAGAGAACCTGTTTTTTTCTAGTGGCGAAGCGAATCGAGGATGTCAGCCAAATAACTCAATGATGTTGGAACAGATTACGGAATAACTATTTGTTGAGCGCTTACCGAGGCGACATCTATATTAACACATATTGCATTGCTCAGGTTAGGTGTTGAATGTTTGATAAATATTCTTTCTACAAATAATAGCTTGAAGACAGTTTTCCTAAAATTACTCGAATCGCCCCTTCCAAATACACTTCCATTTGATCTGGTTTTTTTCGATCTATAAAACATAACGAGGTATCTTTTCCGACACTAACCCATTGAGTCCATTGTTCCTTTGTCACAACTGTTATATCCCGAAGCTGTACGGTAGGCATTTTTTTCCCCATACCTATCCCTAACTCAAAGAGTAACCAACCAAGATTAGGATTAAATCTAGTCTTATCCGTAGCTTGCATATACTCTTGATGCTCTGTATCAGTGATGGAAAAAATAATAATTAACGCATCAACTGATGAAAATCGGTTTAGCACATCAGATGTAACAATCTCTGCACTTTCATCGGATATCTCTATCTTTACTCCGTATTTTCTTGCTACTCGTTCGAATATGCTTCTAAAAGTTTTATCTTTTTTGATTTCTTCTCTACATGATAAAAATATGCGATACGGATTTGCGAAGCTTATCTCTATTGTTTCATTAAATTGAATTTTTCGTTTAACATCTTGTTGAATTATTTTTTCAAATCCTCCAATGCGAGAATTAATCTCCCGTGATATATATTCTAAACATGGATGTGAAATCCCATCACAAAAACCTAATATTTCTATTGCCCCTGTCTCAAACCTTCGAGACTCTCTTTTTGAATAGGATATAATATTTTTAATATTAAAAACAAATTTTTCATGACGTCTTAAATTTTCATAATTAGCAGATCCTGAATTATTAAATGGTGCTGATATAGCTAATTCTTTAGTTAAATGACATAATAAACCATTACTTCCATTGTTTGATATATCTTTATCTTTAACCTTTGCATCGGAAACACAAGTATATTTATAACCTATTTTAACAAGTTGTTTCTGATGATTATCATCTTGCAAAGAGACTAGTCTAATGTATTTGCTCATTGGATGAAAGGTAGCAAGAAACATGGCAGGAAAATTTAAATTAAAACTTTGAGCAATACTCCGTGAACTACATTCTCCTTGTATAGATGACTTTAATAGTTTTTCGTTTAGAGCATAGTCAAACCGTAATGGCTGTTCAACTAAAGAATATAAGTAACACATTGCTTGTGTTCGTAACCATTGACAACTCAAGGCATTAACACTACAAAATTTAAATTCATCCTCAAGTGCATTTTCTTTATTTTCTTGAATCAGTTTACTTTTTATTATACTATTTTTTTCTGTATCAGACCAGAGATAGCAGCCTCCTGTATCTTTGTCAGGATGATAAAGGAATCCAGATCCAACACAGGCTTTCTCTGCTGCTGCATCTTCTTGCTCAATGCTTTCTTTAATCTCCAAAACTCGTAGTAAAACTTCAACAGAATAACCTGTTATTGCGCGTAGTTTATTAGGATCCTTAACATTTATTGATTGAATATTTTTAGCTTTATCTCTCAAGTCATAAATTTCAACTAAAATATTGACACGCCCATTATAATACCCTGACGTATTTTCTGATACTGAGATTATATTTGCACATAGCCTTGGATTAGCTAGTGTTTCGAATAAAGACTTTAGTTTTCCCGGCTCATCCTTTATTCGAGCTTGAATTCTGATAGTGCAAGCCCAAGAATTAAAAGGGACTGGAGATAACAGAATTTGGTTAACAGGTTGCTCCTTGTCACGAAGACCGATATCATAGCCAATGTTAGGAATAGTCGTTCCCCAACATCGAGAACCATCGTATGTGCCTACTGGATGTAATAGCTTTTCTGGAATATGAAAGCCGTATTTTGTAAGTACTACAATTTCACTATACTCCATATTATTTCCTTTATAATATTTTTATGATTATTAAGTTATGTTGATAGCTTATTGCAGTGTAACAGTTTATTAGGGTTCTACTCACGAACCAGAAAAATAGCATGATAAACCATTTACAGCTCTCTGAATTTGTATAACATGGGTATATAATTACCGGTAATTATTATTATAAAATATTTTTACCTTACATGTTTTCGATTATTAAACAAATTCAAAAACCAAAAAGAGTCAGGAATAAACTAT
>Ga0214192_1001438_pt1 | contig 13320 bp, 7 predicted proteins | sample TroBogEpilimnion_44_FD_153030 | JGI IMG/M metagenome (GOLD analysis project Ga0214192, IMG submission 153030) | Freshwater microbial communities from Trout Bog Lake, WI - 29JUL2008 epilimnion | ecosystem: Environmental > Aquatic > Freshwater > Lake > Epilimnion/Euphotic zone | place: Trout Bog... | reverse complement strand
TGTAAGCCTTTGTGCCATCAGGAGAAAAACCTATGTCCTGTACATTCACACTTGTGCTACCCAAAACAACTTTGCTGACTAAACTATTGTTGGCAGTGTTAAACACGTAAAGGGTGTCGTTATTAGCACTATTAATGATATAAACCCTTGAACCGTCGGGGCTAATATTGGTAACATTATTGTTATCATTATTATTGGCACCGGCAATTATTGTGTGAAGGGTATCCACTATTGTATTAGTTGCCGTATTGTAAACAAATGCATCTCCATTCGCTTCTGCCCCACCATTAGTATATATTTTAGAACCATCTGGACTAATGGCAATGCTGTAGACATAATAAAAATCATCTGCATACAAAGTGGAGCTAACCGTATTATTTGTCGTATTAATTACACTCATAGTTGAACTGTAAGAATTGATAACATATAGTTTCAACCCATCTGGTGAAATGCAAATTGCAGATAAACCATTACGACCAACAGGAATAGTAGCTGTCACGGTATTAGTAGCCGTGCTGATTACACTAATTGTACCGTCATTCTTGTTACTTACATAAACCTTGGTACCATCGGGACTAAAGCATACCCCAAAAGGATTGTTGCCCACGGGTATTATCGCTACCACTTGGTTGGTTGCTGTATTCACTACCTGTACAGATTTTGCACCACCATTCGGTATGTAGGCATAGGGTGCATAAATTGTAGCTGTAGGGTAATTGGGGCCGAGATTAGCCATGCTATTAAAATTATTTGTAGGAGCATATGCAGTTCCATTAGGCGTAATAACAGTTGGACCACCTTCTGAATTGGCAGGTATGGTAGTAGTAATACTATTATCGCTATTAACGGTAAAAGGAAGCGACATGGGAGTCAATGCTCCTTTTCCACTTAAAATTACTGAAGTGGTTCCTGTAAAATTTTCGCCAAATATGGTCACTGTTGTAGCCTTACCCGGGCAATTGCCTGGCGGATTGAAGGAGTAGATGACCGGGGCTGGAGGTGCTGTGATAGTTAGGTTTAAAGTGGTTAAACTATCGCAACCACCTGCATTCAGCGTATCAAAAGTATAAGAACCACTAGTGGTGTAAGTTGTACCATGCCAGGTGTAACTACCCACCGCCGACTGGGTGAGGGTAGCCGTAGTAGGGCAACAACTTACTACATTAGCAAGAAAATTTCCGTGGCTGTATGGCGTTCCAAATCCTGTGTACGTATTGAGGGTTGTATCGGTAATATCAGTGAATGTTCCACTGTTATTCACCACATATATATTATTACCATCAGGAGATACACAGATGCCTTCTCCTGTGTTACTTGTACCATAAGTTCTAGGTCGTGCTAAAGTTTGGTCTGAAATAGTCACCATATATACGGCGTTTTTGTTTTCTGTGGTAACATATAAATACTGATTATCGGGGCTAATTGTAATACCGTTAGCCACAAAACTTGAAGTAATAGGAACTGTAGTTGCCACAGAATAAGCATCGGTGCTAAGATTTCCAGAAACAAAAGTCACCCCATTTGCAGTTGTTACGTAGAAGTTTCCATTATTGCTCAAATCACAAGTAATGTATCTAGGATTGCTACCCAATGTATAGTTACCAACCAATGTATTGGTGGTGGTATTGATAACGCTTATATTGTTGCTACTATTATTCGCTACAAAAAGCCTGCTACCATCAGGGCTCAACGCTATACCCATCGGGTGTGTTCCTACTGTTACACTTGTAATCACGCTATTGTTAAGCGTGTTTACAATAAATACTTTTCCAGTAGTGTAATCTGCTACATATAATTTATTCCCATCGGGGCTTAAACAAATGCCATATAAATCATCCCCGAAACTGCCTACATAAAAATCAGCGATTTGAGTGTTCGTAGAGGTGCTTATCACGCACACATCCCCAAGGCCTCTGTTAGAAATGTACACTTTGGTACCATCTGGACTTACGGCCACATCATTGGGAACTGTTGTGGTGGCTATACTTTTGACGATAGAATCTTTTGCTAAATCAACCACATTAACTTGACTATTCATAGTTGGTATGTAAGCATACAATTTATAACCATGATTGTGCGTAAAGGCTTTGGCGCTAGTGCCAGTAACTGTTGTGGTAACAGCAATTGCACCTGTTGCATTTGCAGGAACTACAGCCGTAATTTGGTTGTTGTTCACAACAGTAAAAGAAGTAGCAGTCACTCCTCCAATAGTCACCGAAGTAGCACCCGTAAAGTTATTCCCAAAAATAGTAATTGCAGCTGTTACACCTTGGCAATTTCCTGGCGGATTGAAGGAGTAGATAACCGGTGTTGGAGGTGCTGTAATCGTAAGGTTTAAAGTGGTTAAACTATCGCAACCAACTGCATTCAACGTATCAAATGTATAACTACCACTGGTGGTGTAAGTAGTGCCATGCCAAGCATAACTACCCACCGCCGACTGGGTGAGGGTAGCCGTAGAAGGTGCAGTAGAAGGAGTAGGTATAGCCGTATACCCTGTTACCCAATTGGAGCTTGTGCCCGATAAAGTAAAGTTGTATAGGGTACCATTATTGGTAACGGATGTAACTATATTATATAAAGTGGTATGCCCTGCATTATTTGTATTAACCGACGACTGATTGAAATTATAGTAAGCAACCAAGCCTGTTTCATTACCAACCAAACTGGTATTTAGCGTACTACGAATGGTACACTGCGAAACTGCAGTATTGTAAATCCTTAATTCATCCAATGTAAAATTCAAAAACAATCCGTTCGTACAGTTAGAACCAATATTACCAATGGTAAATGCATCTGTATTGCTAATATTGGCAATACCAGCTCCTGTAGCTGTACCTGCGGCAACACCATCCACAAAAAGTTTTAAGGTAGCACCCGAACGAACCAATGCTACATGGTGCCAGTTCCCATTATTAACACTAATAGTAGAAGTAAGGCTATTGGCATTCGTACCGCTTGCATCCTGATCTACATCGGCAGTAAGATATCCGCCCGAGTTGATGCCAAACTCAAAATAACTTTCATGACCGCAAACACTTCTTTTCGATACGATGTACCCACCTGCAGTGCTAGTGGTCTTAAGGTAACACTCAATGGTAAAGTCTGATGTACCAAAGTTGCCTAAGGTAGTACCTACAGTAACATAGTTGTTGGTACCGTTGAAGTTTAAGGCACCGTTAATTGATGGACTACAATATCCCTGTGAACCTAGAGATAGTGTCATAAAAAATAGTGCAAATACTTTAGCTAAAAAAGTACCCATTATTGTTCTGATATGCATACAAATTATTTTGCAGCGAAGTACTTACAATAATAGTTGTTGAACAATCCGTACTGGTACTGATATTTGGGGAATTTTTAAGGAATACTTTTAATTAAGCAGTAAATATTTTAAAAGAAAATATTTAGTAAATTATCCACTGTAATTCTTTAAAAGATTTAAAGGTTGTTATATTATCTTAAAAACAAAGATATGAAAGAAGCAGCTGCATATTTTAAAGTCAATAACAACTTCCAACAAAAAGTCCCCGGAGCATATACTCCGAGGACTTTTATATTTTGTATACTTTTTGCGTTTTGCGTTAAGCATTCTGCATTAAGCGTTTTCTCTTAGCACCCACACCCGCACCTGCAGCCAATAGAATTAAGCTTAGACCACCATCAAAAGGTACGGCACCTGTATTACCATAATCCGGAGGAACAGGAGATGTGCCTGGAGCTCCCGAACCAGGACCACCAGGGCCAAATTGCGCATTGGCACTAATAGTTAAAATCAATCCCAAAGCAAGTATTGTAGTTGTCTTTATTATTTTATTCATCTTGATATTTTTTAATTTAATTATTACTTATTTAATAATCATTTCTGTATGATATGATTTTTCTTTCCCTTCAACACTAACGGTGTATACCCCTACTGGTAAAGAAGGAACAGACAATTGATCAAGTGAACCTACAACATGATTTATAGTTTTAATCATTACCTGCTGTCCTGTTGCATTAAAAATCTTTACAGTATAGTTACCTTGTTTTAATTCATTCAACTTAATGGTAAATGTTTTCCCCGTCACTGGATTTGGATACACAGAAACAATAGTATTTTCTGAATTAACCAATATGCCATTTTTACTGCTTTTGAAAACGATACTAAATCTATTACTATAACTATTATCTAAAGAAATAAATGATATACCATCTCTTGCCAATACATCTGAATTAGTATTTGCATCATGCAGATAGGCTACCAAACCAGGCACGTTAAATGCGGTATTATCCATCTTTAACTGATATGTTGTATTTGCTTCCAATTGGCTTAATTGCAATACTATTTTATCATCAACCGATGGTATTGATAATCCTGCGATACTTACATCAGTATTAGCAGTAGTAATAAATAAATTCTCTCCATCATTCAATAACTTTTTGGAGTCTTTATCGCCAATTGTATTGGTAAAATTTTTATTAAACACAGCTACAGTTCCGTCAATACTGGTATGGGTACCTCCTATTGTTTTCCACAAGCTAATAGCAAGATAGTTTGGCTGAATTGTTCTAAAAATAGCCGTGTGAGCACTATCTACTACTTTATTACTTTCATTGATAGCTAATGTAGGTGTTGCATTATTGGCATTTACCACAAAAAAGGCCTGCCCAGGTTGTATGTACTGATTTAGTTTAGAACCACCTTGATTGCTGCTTACATGCGAAACTGCATTGTAGGTTACATAGGTCGCGTAACCATTATTGAAGAAAGTAGGATCAAAATACCAGTAACTACTACCAATATTTTGCGTACCTGCATTGCTATAAATACTTTCCCAATCTATAGGGGCGGCATAAGGATTTGCCAACATACTATATGCTCCATTACCCGCTGTAAGCTTGGTTGCACTACTACTGTAAATTGCATTGGAAACGCCAGCAGTAGAATAATTTACATCACCATATATTAAATTCCCTGTTGTTCTGATAGTAGTATTATAGGTTTGTGCAACAGGATCAGTAGCATAGCCAAAATTAGGAATATTTCTGTCTCCTCTTATGGATACTCTATATCCCATAAATGGATCAATCGTAGTAGTTCTGGTATTTTTTACAGAATCCCAGGTACTATTGTTATAGGTAAATAAAGAATGGTTACCCAGGGTTGTTTTATCCAAACCTGTAGTAACATCTATGCCAGGTGTAGCACTTTTAACCCCTGTAATATACACCCCAAAACCAGGAATATTACGTCCACCTTCCTGCCAGTTACTATAGAAAGACCCCGCATTAGCTACTGCAGCGCCAAGATCTCGGAATGCACGATGACCTTGAGGTATAAATCTTTCGACCGTTGCGGTTCCATTAATGGTACCACCTACTACATCCAATGCAGCAGTATTATCTATTGAAGTACTTTTTAAAGTAAGATGATTTCCGGTATTTAGTATTCCAGAAGCTACACTCAATATACCGTTTACGCCTAACCCATTGGCAAGGGTAACAGCGCCACCTCCATCAACAGTAAAATTGTACAACATAGAATCGGTACCCGTTGTACCCATTCTGATAGTATTGTTATATGCCGAAATAACGTATAAAGAAGAGGTTGCAGAACCTTTTATGACCCCTGTACCGGTAACAGAATCCAAGATAGAAAAATTCATACCATTGATGGTAACACTTCCACCATCAATAAAGATATTGTGTATTTGTACATCATTGGTTAACGATGGTTGATTTACTGGGGCAGATGGAATTACTGCATTACCTGTATAATTTGCTGGCACCACATTGGCAAGCCAGTTGCCAGGATTGTACCAGTCTGTCGAGATAGCCCCTGTCCATATCTGATTATCCGTAACGGTAAAATTAAACTGAACACTTCCTGAATTATAGTTACCTACAGCAGCCTGATCGCAGGTAATAGTACAAGAACCATCGCCCACAATGGTAATTACATTGCCAGAAACCGTTGCTACAGTTGGATCGCTGGAGGTGTAAGAAAAACTACCCGGACTAGTAGAAGTAGGATTAGTAATAGTATAAGGTGCACTACCGTAGTTTTCAGTTACATCTGGAATATTACCTATAGAAGGTGCAATACCATTTACAACAATATTGGCGGTAATAGCTTCAGAACTGTAGTTTCCACTAGCTGCCTGAGTAGCCGTTAAAGTAGCATTACCCGCACCTACAAAGGTTAAGACATTTCCGCTTACAGTAGCTATAGAAGGATCGCTTGTAGTAAATGTAAAAGAACCACTACTATTGGATGTAGGTGCCGTTAAAGTAACAGGAGCATCGCCATAATTTACAGTGATATCATTAAAAGTTCCAAAAGTTGGAGCTAACTGATATACTGTTAGCGTGGCTACTTTTGTACCCGTACTAAAATTGCCATAAGCTGCCTGTGAAGCGGTAATTACGCTGGAACCTGCCGCTAAAATAGTCACCAAACCCGAAGTGCTATTTACGGTAGCAACACTGGTATTAGCCGAAGAAAAAGTAATAGCACCAGTACTGTTCGAAGTAGGCGCTGTAACAGTAAAAGGAGCATCGCCATAAGTATGTGGTGCAATACTAAAACTACCCAAAGTAGGTGCTTCGGGCACAATAGTTAACTGAGCTGTTTTGGTAGTTGCCAAAAAACCAGTAGCTGATGCCTGATGTACAGTAATAGTAACTGTTCCTACTCCTATCAAATTGCAGGTAGCTCCACTAGTACCCGTACAGGTAGCAATACTATTATCCCCACTGGTAAAACTAAGCACACCATTACTATTGGAAGTAGCTGATAAGGTAAAAGAACCTGAACCATAAGTGTGGTTGGATATCGAGAAAGTAATGTTAGGTGTTTGAATACTAGCCCAAACCTTGCCATTAAAAGAACAGACTAAAACCAGTAACAGCGTAACCAGTTTTAGTGTTTTTGTAATACTTGTATGCATAATAATTATTTGTTGCAAAAGACCTCTATTAATATGATTTCAACAATACGTACTGGTACTGATATTTGGGCACTTTTTAGGGAATAACTTTAATTTAGTGGTTAATATTTTTAATCGCTTTCAGGATGATGTGAAATAGTCCAAAAAAAACTACAGCATTATTAAGCTAAAAGTTTTGAATACAGTTTATTGCAATAGCTTACGGTATTCTCTGTAATTGTATTATCTCTATTGAATAGAAGCAGGGGGTATTGTCATCAAGTTAAAGCATACCATTATAAAGGCCTTAATAAATACTCAACTCAACTACATTAGGCTAAGTGTGAAACTGCTGTGCCGTCTTGCCTACCTGGTTCACCTGTATTTTATTCTCACGACTCACAATATATTTCACGATTCACTTAGAAATCAAAAAAGAGTTAGATTAATAACTTTTGCGAATCAAGGATTGAAAGTCCCAATAGGGACTATATATAGGTAGTAATTCTATCTTGATAAGAAATAAGTGCCGTAGGTACGACATTATTTTTTTAGACCATGTTTTTAGTATGCAATATTTCGTCCCAATAGGCCAATGTCATTAAGTTACGCTTGTTTCTTAGTGAGCGCTGAAGGCGCAAAAGACGAAAGCAATGGGCTTCACCCATTGTCTTGTATGATTTGCAATATTCAAAAGGCCTGAAAAGCTGAAATCCTTCCTTAACTTAATGACATTGCCCTAAAAGGACTTGTACCAAACAGCTTTCTGATTATTTTCTACCAATATTCAGTGTCTAAGGCCAATGTCATTAAGTTAAGCTTATTTCCTAGTGAGCGCTGAAGGCGCAAAAGATCAAAGCAATGGGGGTAGCCCATTGTATTGTATGATTAGCAATACTCAAAAGGCCTGAAAGGCTGAAATCCTTCCTTAACTTAATGACATTGCCCTAAGGCACTAAGCTACATCAATTTCAAACCTTGATTCGTATAACCTCATATTTTAAACAGCCTACCTCATGAACCTGATTTTATCTACGTACCAGTACTGATATTTGGCTGTTTTAAAGTATATTTCGTAAGTGCCGGTACGTAGAATGTTCTTCCCTCCCTAAATTTACAATAAATTATTAAATTAATAATAATTACAAAATAATGAATAACCATTTACAAGACTCAATATCAATTTATAATGTTTTTTATAACAAAGATTAAAAAAAGTGTGTTCTGCATTTTGTTATTCTGCAGCATGATAATGTACTCCTGTAATGAAAGTGGAAAAGAAATTATCAAAAAAGAAAATCAATTTGAATTTGAGTTCCATAAAATCAACAAAAGTTCGGAAATAGACAGCCTTAAATCAATTAAATATTTAAACTTACTCAACAAATCACTAGATTTTACCATTAAAGCAGATAAAATTATAGATAGTGTTTATGAATATTTATTTGAGCACTGGTTAGCAAACCCAACGCAATTTAAAAATTTTCTTTCCATTTTGAACTCTACCGCTAATAATCTTTCTGTTACCAACCATGTAAGATTAGAAGCGTCCTTATATTTATCGTTATCCTATTGTATGGAGTACAAAATACCACAAATGGATAGTATGCTTTCGAAACTGGTGACTCAGCAAAATGAAATGGATGATATTAATAAAATTTTATATTATAGAGTTCTATGTTTGAATTTAAATATCAAAAATCAATTAAAAGAGGCCACAACAGTATTTCAGAAAGCAATTGACCTGGAGTTAAAAAATGTAACAAATAATAGTTGCAATCTTGGTAATATTTATTGCAATTATGCTTCTGTATATCTAAAATTAAATGATAATAATAAAGCACTCGAACTATTGCAAAAAGCATACAAACTATTATCAGTCAACAATTGTAATTCAAACGATTTACAATCAACGATGATCAATATAGGAGTGGCCTATATCAATCTTCATAAACTGGATAGCGGTATAATTTATTACAAAAAACAATTACCCCTTATTACCAATAATTCTATGAGAAACTACACCATGTGTTTTACTAGCTATTTAAACATTGGAGGTGCTTATATAGAAGAAAAAAATTATGACTCAGCAAGGTTATACCTAAAAAAAGCTGCCCATATTTCTGATAAAATAAAAGATGAAAATCTTATCATTCTCTTAAATACTTTCGCTGCTATTGCTGATGCTCCTATAAAAGATGTTAGCAAACAAGTTGAAAAAATAAAGGGATATGTAACCCTTTTTTATAAAAACAACGACTTGTATGATGTTCAGAATGCTTATGAAGCATTAAACAAAATAGCTTCTATTAAGCACCAGGATAAAGAGGCTTTATACTATTTGGAAAAGTTAGACTCTATAAAAGAAATAGTAACTTCTGCAGAAAATAAAAAAATGGTGAGCGAACTCGAAGTGAAATACCAGACTGCTCAAAAAGATTTAAAATTAAAAACGCAGGAAACAGAAATAGCACAAAAACGGAATTGGATAATTGGGCTCCTTTCATTGTTGCTGCTTACTGCATTAGCAACATTATTATTAAGCTTTCAATTTAAATTGAAAAGCCGTAAAAAAGAAGTTTTATTACAACAGCAGTTTACGAGCCAACTAATTGATCAGACAGAGTTAGAACGAAGCAGAATTGCCCGTGATTTGCACGACGGGGTAAATCAAGAATTAATGCTATTAAAAGAAATGGTTAATCCTAATGTCAATTCAGTCCTAAAAATAGACTCTATCATAAAAGAGATAAGAGACATTTCTCACAATCTTCACCCAGAAATGCTGGATAAAATAGGCCTTCATAAAAGTCTGGAAATGCTCTGCGAACAGATGATGGAAGCAAACCACCTGTTTATATCCTGGGAAATAAGTTATACCGCTCAACTAAATAAAAAAGTAGAATTGCAGCTTTTTCGCATTGTTCAGGAAAGTATAAAGAATACCCTAAAACACGCAGCGGCTAATGCAATTAAAGTATCACTTTTCGAAGTGAATAATCAATTACAACTGGAAATAAAAGACAACGGAAAAGGATTCGATGTTGCAAAAATTTTAGCCAGTGGCAATAGTTTTGGATTGAACTCTATCATAGCTAGATCCAAATCTGTAGAAGGTACAGTAAGCATCAGCTCAATACCGCATCAGGAAACATTAATTAAAATAATACTACCAATATGATGCAGAATATATTAATAGCAGACGACCATCCAATAGTAGCAGAGGGCTTACAGCACTTATTAGAAAAAAAAGGGCATAACATTAGCAAAGTTTGTAATAATGGATTAGAAGCTTATAACTGGATATTGGTTAATAAGCCACATATTGCACTGTTGGACCTGAATATGCCAGGATTAAATGCTATTGAAATAATGGAGAAACTCCAAGGCAACAAAATTAAAACCTACATCATTATTTATACCATGGTAAATGATGCCGGTATTTTTACAAGAGCAAAAGAATTAGGGGTAAAAGGATACCTACTAAAAGAATTTGCTATGTCTGAAATTGAAGAATGTATAAAGACTGTACAAAATGGACAGATTTATTTTAGTACACATTTAAAAACAAAGTTATTTATCAACAAGAATAATGAAATAGATAATGTAAACCCATTACTCACTTTTGCCGAAAATAAAATTCTTCGTTTGGTAGCAGATCAAAAAAGCAACAAACTAATAGCGGAGCAATTATTTATAACAGAAAGAACTGTTGAAACCCATAGAAGGAACATAATTAAAAAACTAAAACTACCTCCAGGCAACAACTCTTTGGTATTATGGGCTACAAAAAACTGGAAGGAATAGACATTGTTAACAAATATCAGCTTTTTGCAAATTCAATCAGATCTCCAATATCACCCTTATCCCAGTAAGAGCAGGGATCGTTACAAAATCAGAAGAATATATTTATAGCAGTGCAAATCAATATTTTTCTAGTATTAAACGCCTAATTAAAATAGAAGTTTTGATTCCATTCTGTTAGTATATAAACAATGCCTTATAAAATTTTATACCTGTTTTGTTAAGTATTACACAACGGTTACTTGTCTTTTTCATTCTAATCATATAGTTAGCAAAGTATTAAATACACTCACTAAATAAAATCAGTATTTCATTAATCACTGAAATTATTATTTGTATCTATTAAGTCTTGCTAAACCTGTTATTTTAGCTATAATAAATAATTATATATCAATATATATAGCTGTTTAAGTCAATTGTTTAGAATTTATTATTGCGATTATTTGAAGCGAGTCAAGGCAGAATCTGCAGATTAAGTTAGATACTAAAGCGAAAAATCTAATAAAGTGCAGCACAGATGTCGCCCTCTAGAATATCAAATGATTAATTCAAACAGCTTCTTATTATATGCTTTAAGTATAAATTTTACTAAGAAGGGTAAAGCGTAATCTAAATAATTTGAATAGATTTTTTGCGAAAAGCACCGAAATTCAGTACCTTTCGCAAAATTATACTTTTAATGAACGGGAAAATAGATATAAAACTAAGTACCTGGATTGAAAATTTACAAGCAAAAGGTAAGTATGCATTTTCACTTGCTTTATTGCATAGTGCAATGCCTGGCATTTCTAATATAGCAATTAAAAGTGTTTTAAACAGGCTTTCTAAAAAAGGAAATATTATCTCTATTCATAAAGGCTATTATTTAATTATTCCATCACAATATAAATCCAAAGGTGTATTACCTCCTGTTTTATATTTAGATGCTTTTATGAAAGAATTAAATAGACCATATTATTTGGCTTTACTAAATGCAGCAACTTATCATGGGGCATCACATCAACAGCCTCAGGAATTTTTTGTAGTTACTTCATTTCCAGTATTAAGACCGACTCTTAAAAAAGGTCTGAAAGTAAATTATATTAGCAAACAACAAATACCTGATTCATTATTAGAAACTAAAAAAACAGAAGCTGGGTATCTAAAAATTTCAAACCCAGTTCTTACAGCAACCGATCTAATTCAATTTGAAAAAAGAGTAGGTGGCTTGAATAGAGTAGCAACAGTTTTAAACGAATTAATAGAAGCCATAAAACCACAAGATTTTAATAAAATAATGACTAATAATATCCCAATCACTGCTTTACAACGTTTAGGCTATTTTTTACAAAATGTATTTCATAATATCGAATTAGCTGATGCATTGTACAATAATTTAAATACTGAAAAATTATTTAGAATACCCCTAAAAGCTTCAGCACCAACTAAAGGTTTCTCAGCTGATGAAAAATGGAAAGTAATTATAAACACACAAATTGAAATAGACGAATGATACCACAGGCATATATTACAGAATGGAGCAATACAGTACCTTGGCAAACTAACGAGCAGGTAGAACAAGACTTGGTAATTTGTCGTGCTTTGGTAGCCATATTTTCCGATGAATTTCTAGCTGCAAATCTTGCATTTCGTGGTGGCACTGCTTTACACAAATTATATCTAAAACCTCAACCCAGATATTCAGAAGATATTGATTTAGTACAAATAACCAGTGAGCCTTTTGGACCGGTAATAGATAGAATAAAACAACAATTAGCCTTTTTAGGCGAAGCAAGAGTCAAACAAAAAGAAAATAACAATACGATAGTGTATCGCTTTGAGTCAGAATTTGCACCTGTACAAGTATTAAAATTAAAGGTAGAAACCAATTGCCGTGAACACTTTACAATATTAGGCTTGAAGCAATTCCCTTTTCAAGTAAACAATACCTGGTTTACTGGCAATTGTAATATTACAACCTATAAACTGGAGGAACTATTAGGTACAAAATTAAGAGCCTTATATCAGCGTAGAAAAGGAAGAGATTTATTTGATTTATTCAAAGCATTAACACTTATACCAACAATTAACGTAGCTGAAATAATACAATGCTACAAAGAGTATATAGCTTTTGTAGTTGACCAGCCACCAACACAAAAAATCTTTTTGCAAAATATGGAAGCTAAAATGTCAGATCCCGACTTTTTGGGCGACATTACTGCTCTCATAACACCCCTAGAAAAATATGACCAACACAAAGCATACGAATTAATAAGAATAGAACTGTTAGAAAAATTGTAGCATTAATTCATATCAACAAATAAATGCACATGATATACCCACCCCAGAGTTACGATGAAATTGTTGCTCTGATGGGTAATTTAGAAATGTTTATAAATAATAACGATTTAACTGATTTAGATCCATTAGTAAAAATGGCATTAATTCACCATCAGTTCAAATCTATACATCCTTTTTATGATGGCAATGGTCGTACAGGCAGAATAATTAATATTTTATATTTAGTAAAAGAATACCCAGTAAGAGCAGGTATCGTTACAAAACCAGAAGAATATACTTATAGCAGTGCAAATCAGTATTATACAGGTAAAGCAAGTTTAATTCC
>Ga0214192_1001437_pt1 | contig 13325 bp, 6 predicted proteins | sample TroBogEpilimnion_44_FD_153030 | JGI IMG/M metagenome (GOLD analysis project Ga0214192, IMG submission 153030) | Freshwater microbial communities from Trout Bog Lake, WI - 29JUL2008 epilimnion | ecosystem: Environmental > Aquatic > Freshwater > Lake > Epilimnion/Euphotic zone | place: Trout Bog... | reverse complement strand
TAATTGCTAGCGCCCTTCGGTACATTTAAGATTTCTTCTGGAGTCACAACCTGAATTTCGCCAGTCGATGGGTCTAAGTTGCATAACGTTCTTTTATAAACAATATATGGGCATTTTGCCAAAATGTTCATTTCTAAATGTTGTTCAACATGTCCAATTAAATCAAAATTATCACTTGTTTTTTTATCACAAGTAATTTGGTTCCAAGTACAATCATGGACAATGGCACAAACCATTATTTCTTCTGATATTTCAACCATTAGTTCGTATATATACGCTTTACCCGCAATCATCGCATCATGTAGTTTAGCATAGTCGCTACCATAATCTTTTACATAAGCTGAAGGATATTTTACTGGATTAGTTCTGTGTAATTTATTGATACCATCAGAGGTAACTCTTCCGCTAAAATAATTTTCAGGAACAGATTTAGTTAATCCAACATTTATACCTATACCGGGTTCTAGCCCCATACGATCCGTACTAATATTATTTAATTGATCCATAAAGGGAAATGTTGAACGTCTTGTGCCAACTTTGAGTTTGTTCCATTCTTCATCGTATGTGCCTCTATCATCAATAATAGAAGTGTCCAAATGTTCGCAACTTCTAAAAAAATGAACATATTGTTTTTCGCCGGATGTTGATTTTGTAAATCTTGAAGTTGGATTAAGTTTTTCTTGATGTGCCAAATAATCTCTCAAATTCATAACTTGATATTTGCCGCCATTTTCAGGTGTATTGCACTCTGCGTTTCTTTTTAATCCTTTGTCTAAACAATCTTTGTTAATACCTTCACTATCCATGTGTTTTATTATAAAATAAGTCTATATAAAAATAATTTTAGTGTATTTTTATTTCTTATTCATGACTAAAAAATTGAAAATAAATGATAAATAATAAATATTTATAATAAATTTCGTTGTATAGTATGGATTATGAAACTGCGGTTTTGAATACTGAAAATACAGATAAAATAAGAGAAATTGTTGCATATAGAATCGTCATTCAAAATCTGAAAGACATTGAAAAATATGTAAATTTGGAATCTCTTCGCATAATTGAATGTGTTTTATCTGCATACCTAGTATGTCTTTTTAATGCTCTTAACAAAAATTGCTTTTTATTTATATAAATTTTTTAAAATATGATTTTTATTAAAAAATCATATTTAAATGGTTATGTGCCACAAAGTAAGAAACCTTGCACCTTCCGGGGTCTTGGATAATAAAAAGTAGATATATATTAATAGGCATATTTACTTTTTATTGTCCAATTTATTAAAGTAAACTTTATAAAAATCAAGTTAGTGCAATTTTTTAACAATGTCTGCGTTCTTATTGTTATTAAATTGAGCAGAAACATTATAAATTTCATTAATTTATTTTTATGGATTTTGCAATAATATTTTATTATCATAAGGTTCAACAACAACAACACAACCAAATGGTATTTTACCTAAATTTTCAAGTGAATTTCCTAACTTTCCATAAATAATAATTTGTTCGAGTGATGGTGGCAGATTATTAATTTTCATATTAATTGAGTAAAATTTTAACATTGTAATAGTATCAGGAAGATTATCCAATGATTGATTAAAATTTCTACCAAAACAAATAGTTTTTAAAGAAGGCGGCCATTCAATATTATGTATAGGTTGATTGAAAGAAGAGCCGAATTCAATAGTGTGTAATTTAGGCGGCCATTTAACATTGTCTATGGGATGATTGAAAGAAGAGCCGAATTCAATAGTTTCTACCACATCGTGAAACACTATATTATCGACTGGACCATTAAAATATGAAGAAAAACAAAAATCCGGGTTATATCGGTGTGGATAACATTTTATACAACATAGTATTATGATTATGAGCAGTGGCATTAAACATAGTAAAAATAGTGGTGAGGATGATCCTTCATTATGTGCATCTGTGATGTCGACAGTACTATTGTCCATTTTGTGAATATAATTATATTTATCTTTATCAATATAGTTAATAATTAACAACAATCCATTTATATTTTCAATTTTTAACCAATCTATTATATGCCTCACATATCGAGAAATCCAGCATACCTTGTATGTCTTGAGAAATAAGAAAATAACTTCTTTAATACTCTTAACAAAAAATGTTTTTATTAGTCCTTTTAATTAAAGTACACTTTATAAAGGTCGAGTCAATAGTTAGTTTATATAAAAATAAAAATATGTGGATTGGTCTATAATAAAAATTCAATATAAATTTATGGAAAATAGTTTATATTAGATATAAATGTGGAACAAAAAATGTTTTATGAATCCATTGTTATTGTTTGGATTACTCACATTGATAAGTTCAAATAATCTTTTGGTTATAAATACAGGTTTAAATTATTATGGAGGGTTAATGTATCCGGAATGTTCTGGTCAATGTTTGGAAAATATTTTTTGGAATGACAATTTATCCGTCAATGAACTATTTAATATTTCTAGTGGAGGTAGATTTGTCTTGGATCAATCAGGAAGTCAAATAATTCAAACAGAAATGAACTATGAATTATCAGTTTATAACTGTGACGTGGCGACATTAACTGATTTAATTTTAAATCATGTGAGACAAATAGGATATGAACCAAATAATTATAAGTTTCAAGTCATTATTATACCAAATATAAACAGATGCAATTGGAGTGGAGCAGCTTTTATGTGTTATTTTTCTGTATTGTGTACTTCAATTGTTACACAGGCAGAAAAAGCTTTAATAATGCATGAATTGGGTCACGGTTTAGGTTTAAATCATGCATCAACCGCGAATAATGAATATGGGGACTATTCATGTTTTATGAGTAATGAAAAAAATCTCATACAGTTCAACACACCTCATAAATATCAACTGGGGTGGCTAAATTCAAATAATGTATTAACTAATCCCGCTGAAGGAACTACGGTTAAGCTTTATACTTCTTCTTTAAATTCAGAAGAAATTGTATTAATTCGACACTTCCAGAATGTATTTAATACCTATTTATCCTACAGAACCAATCATTCAACCGACAGTAATTTACCAGTAAATTGGCAAAATAAAATATATATGCATACACAAACATCAAATTTAAATACAAAAATTGCAGGAATTTATGACAAAGTAAATACAAATGTGGATAATAATTATTTTATTATTGATATAACTGAATATTATGCATTAATTTTTGTAGGTAATTGTGCATCTCAGCCAAAGGTAGATAGGTCAGATAATGAAATTTATATGACTAATCAAAACTGTATAAAAACTCTGTACGACATTTCATTGTGTGAAAATACTTTAATCGATTTGAATACAAATGAAACTTTTATTCTTGAGAATTTATGCAATAATCAATTTATAAGTATTGACGATATCACTTTCAATAATTATTATAATTTATCTGTTAACACATTATCCGCATCCATATCTTACACACCATCAAATACATATTCTATAAGCGCGTCAAATACATATTCTACTAGCGAGTCAAGTACATATTCTACAAGCACATCAAATACTAGGTCTATTACTAAATCAAGGTCTATTACTAAATCAAGGTCTATTACTAAATCAAATACTAGGTTTATTACTAAATCAAAGACAAACACCATATCAAAAATAAATACATTAAATAAATCTAACAGTACAACCTTTACCAAGTCTAATGACGTAACATTTAGTAAATCAAATAGTGGAACATTTAGTAAATCAAACGGCGGAACATTAAATAAATCTAATAGTACAAGGATTACTCGGTCAAACAGCGGAACATTAAATAAATCCAATAGTATAACGTTTACTAAGTCTAACGACATAACATTTAGTAAATCAAATAGCGGAACATTTAGTAAATCAAATAGCGGAACAATTAATAAATCAAATAGTGGAACAATTAATAAATCAAATAGCGGAACAATTAATAAATCAAATAGCGGAACGATTACTAGGTCAAATAGTGCGACTAATAGTAAGCGCATTACAAATTCGTCGAGAAATACGTTAACAAGAACCGCGAGTAATTTATCGAAACCCCCAAATATAAATTCATTTAGTGGTTCGAACACTAAACAAAATAAATTATTAAGTTATTGAATGTAAATTATTAAATTATTGAATATAAATTATGTTGAATACAACTAGCCTTGTAATAATTTTATATTAATTTTTAACTTTTTTAATGGTTTTAATAATTAATATAATGTTTTTATTTAATAATGACCATGTTAAAAATGTATAAATTCGTATGCTTTTATATAAAACAAATTAAATAAATATAAATACAATAAAAAATATGAGTGATACGGAAAATAAATTGGAAGAGATTTATAACAGTTATATAAAAAAGTGCGAAAAAAGTTGCACAAAATGTTTCAAATCGGGAATGATATTGAACAGCGATAATTATTCGAGTTGTGAGAGTTGTTACATAGGTACGAATTATTCAAAAGACAAGTTTGAGTTTAGTAAAAGTGATGTGTTTAGATATATTTGGAAATGTGAAAATATACCAATTTATACAACTTTGGAAGAAGTTATAAAAATAGATGAATTGACAAAAGACGAAAAAGACAAAATATTAAAATGTTACAAAAACGTGGTTAGTTATTACAAAGAATTGAACACAGAACCTACATGGAATTTAATAACAATACCAATAAACAATAAAAATATGGTATATAGAATATGTCATGACAGAAAATTAGAATTTATTTGGTGTTCTGGTGAAATAAAAAAAATAATAGTAGTGTGTACTAATGAATTTAAAGAACAAAATATTTTAATTGCAAATTATTTGAAAGAAACATATCCTTTAATTAAGTCCAAATTAATAAAAAAATTTGGAGACATAACTAAAATAAATAAAGAATTTATATATTATTTGGCAGAAACATATAAAAAATTTAGGTCAAGTTGCGAAAAAAAATGCAAAACATGTAAAAATAATAGATTAATACCATATTTTACGACAGATGATGATTTTATATTTGGTTTTTGTTTTAGATGTTATAAAGGAGAAGATTACAAAACTGATGCGTTGGCACTTGAAGGCAAAATATTGTTTGAAAACAGATTGGCATTTAATGTAGGAAATATAAATAAATATGAAGAAGCAATGTATAATTTTTTAGAATATTTGCCATCATTAAAAACAGTAAATAGAATAGAATGTTTAGAACCAGCATTAAAAGAAAATAATCCCCATTTAACATGGAAAGAAGTGAGTGAAATGATGTATACGGAAGAGTGAAACATTTTATATAATTTTGTTGAGCCACAATAATTCTTTTACTGGATGATTAAAGTTCATTCTTAAATGTTCTGAATTTATATAGATTAATCCATCGAAATCTAATATTTCTTTTTCAAATTTGTATATTTTACATCCAAAAGGTATTTTTAATTTATGGACTGTGTAGTAATTATTGTCAGTGGCCGGTATATTGAAAAAATAATTTTTATTATTAAAACGTATTTCTTTTACGGATACTGGAAGGTTGTCTAAGAAAGAGGTCGTACCACCGTAATTATTATATAATACATTAATAATTATTTTTTCCATATCTTCTGGTATATTGTCAAAATTTGCCTGAAAAAATATTTCAAAGGTTTGCAATGAAATCTCGCTCATTATTAATTTTACTATTAGTAACGAACAAAATTTAAATTACTTTATTAAGTCTGGCTGTTGTGTTTATTTAACATGCGCATCATAATTAATTAGATTATTGTAAATTAAAATATATTATGATGTCATAAGATATAAAAATTAGCAGGTGTTATCAAGATAATCTTTTTTATAAGTTAAATTTTTAGAATTTGAATGTTTTACTACGTTCCAAATTTGACAGAGAATTGCTTTATTTTTGTGTATTTTATTTTGAATGTCAATGGGATTATTTGAAATTAACAATTTATAAAAAATTATAATTTTTGGCATTAATCTGTCAATTAATTTTTGATTGCACAATATTTTTTTATATTTGAAAGATATATCTTTATCAATACATCTTTCCATACTATCACACACTTTGTTAATTAATGATTTAATGTCCGTCAGCGAAATATCATTTGCTACATTAAGTGTTCCATAATCATTCAACATTTTAAAAATAAAAATAATAATATCAAGATCGCTTTTACCTATGAATCCGTATATTTTGCTAATGTATAATTTGTTAATTACCATTTTATTCACCACGTCTTGTTTATATTTAACAAAATTATCTAACAATAAATATGTATCTTTGGTAGTCACAATATTAGATTTTAGTATGGACAACAATTCTATTTTTATAGTTTTGTATTTGGAAGTATATATTTTTTTTACTTCTTTCATGTTTTCATAATAAATTTTTCCAGAAATAAAATTGTAAGTGCACGGACATTTATTTGCATTAAATTTATCTATTATTTTTAAGGCTTGATTATTATTTACTAACAAACTATAAACATATTTAGCTTTTGTCGAATCCAAAGTATTATCAAATACGTCTATCCAAGAATCCACATAAAAAACCCAATAATCTAAACTTTCCCTATAAAATAGATTAGTTGCACTAGATTTTATAAATAAGTTTATATCTGGAATATAGATATTGTTTGTAATATGCCATAAATTATTTCTGTCTATAGACCAATAACTGACAGTCATTCTATTTCGATAAGTATCTAGTTTTGGTACATTAGTTGTCGTTTTGTCGTATGGTAATTTTTTAATTGATTGTAGTGGACAAAATATTTTATAGTTGAACGTGTGTTTATCGTCTAATTCTGGTTTATATGAATTATATGGCATTGGTCCTATATAAATATTTTCTTCTCCGCTCGTTCTTCCACTCCATGCATCCACTACTTGCGTATTTTTTGGAATTGTTTCACTGTTAAAATTTTCATCATAGATATTTTTTCCATTGAATTTATTAAAGTTAGTCAGTAAACTAATATCAAAATTTGTTTTATGATAAATTGAACAAGATACTGAATTTATATTAATGTATGATTGTTGTTCTTGTTCTTGTTCTTGTTCTTGTTCTTGTTCTTGTTCTTGTTCCTCTTCCTCTTCTTCTTCCTCTTCTTCTTCCTCTTCTTCATTTTCATCTTCATCTTCTTGTGTATTTTCCACGATAGTTGGTTCAATATTGTTTTTATTAAAAATATTTTGTTCCATAAGTTTTATTATTTGGTTCATTAGAATTTTTAGTTTTTCGTTATCAATAAATTTCATAACTTCGGTGACTTGTTGTATAAAAAATACACTTGCATCATTATATACTTCATCAATATTAGAAATAATAATATTGTCGGACTGTGTATAAATACTATTTCTCAAAAAAATAAATTTGTCTGATATTTGTGGAAGGTCTTGTATATGTTTTTTTTCAAAATATGTTCTAAACAGGGTCAATAACGTTTGTTTATAAAATAACTGTGATTGAGCATTTTTATATTTAAATTCATTATACAACAAAAATTCGATTAAGTTTAGTCCAGAAGTTTTTAATAATTTCGAAAAATTATCATTAAAACAAAAATCGACTGTTTGTCCGTTATTGATATTTCTCATTCTGAATATTCCTTGAGCGACATCTCTATATCTATTAAATGTACTTAGTGTTATTAGGCCTTTGGCATCAGCATAAATCTTTGTATCTATTCCAGTTATATGAGATTGGTCAAAATAGTAAAATCTGTTTTTGAGCGGTATACTGAGGTTATTATATTCTATTTTAATTTTGCTTTTCAACAATCCTATTTTTTGATGTTCTTTGTTTATATAAACTACACATTCAATATATGAATTATTTTCCATTAATTTATCAAGTATTTTTAGTGCAATATTATCACTATCACTATTTATAAAAAAAGAACCTGTGTCTATAATACAATGATATCCATTAGTAACGGCATAATTTATAACGTCGTCTTTATTATTAATATTAGATTGTAGATGGCTGGGTCTAGTGAAACCAATGATACTAGCCACAATTGCACCATCTCCATTTTTTTGTTTAATGATATCTTTTATGGCAAAATTAGTTAATTCAATAGGTTTATGAATAAAAGGTGTGCCTGTAAACCCAATACGATGAGGAGAAAAAGAAGATTTAATTATATCGATAAAAGAAATGTTATTATAGTTATTATTTTTTTTAATAACTTTAGGATATAATAATTTCAGCAAATAGTGACTTATTGGAAAATTTTTGATTAACACAGGTATGTATTTTTGGTCAAAATCTAATATTAAAATCTTTTTATTGAATGGTGGTAAATTTTTACTGGGAATTGTATCAACGAATTTTAAAAATAGTTTATAGCCAGCATTTTGTTCGTTTGGTAAATAAGAATTTTCACTATATGTTTTGTAAATGTGATTTAAATAAATTTGCAAATCTAAATTTCTAATTCGTCTACTTGAACTATCATAATAACAAATTGTTGTCAACGCTATTGTCATAAGATTATCAGAAAATTCTGATTTGGCAGAAGGAACTTCATTTGAGATAAAGGGAACAGCTATAAATTTTTTATTAAATTTTAAAATTTTTGAATTTTTGTATATATCAAGTCCTAAAAATGTAATATTGTCCATGTCATTATATTTTAGTCCAAAATGTCTCCTATGCAATAATTTTAATATACTCGGAATCAAGATATAAAATTTATAGATATTATTGATTGAGTCGTAATCAATTAATTGTAATATTTCTTCCAAACGCGCTTCTTCTATTTTAATTCTCATTATAAGATTATTTATGACGGTGGCAATATTTTCGGCAAATATATTTCTCACAGTGTAAATAAATACATCGTTAATAATTTTAATAGCGTCTTCTTTTATCACAATGCCTTGAAAAATTAAATGAGGTTCAGTAGAAAAATTATAATTAGTCAATTCATTTCTGTATTTGACATATTTTGGATTAAAATATAAATTATAAATAAAGTCATGAATTAATTCGAACATATTATCAAAATTTTCTAATTTAGAAGGTTTTTCGATTATAATATTCAATTGACTTTTAAGTGGGTCAGATACTTCGTCTACTTCATCATAAATAAAGAAATTATTTGTCATATTAATCTGTTTTTTGGGTGAAATGATTTTTGCATATTTTAACAAAAAATCAGAAACAATAGTAATTTTTTTATTATAAATTTCTGGTAAGTCTTGTTCGCCGTCTACTATACCCAATAAAGTATCATCCAAATAATAAAATACATTGTTAAAATTTTCGTATGACTGTTGTGTTAAAGATTTTGGCATAACATGATATATTTTATTATCGGATTTTATTTTACTATCACATAATAAATTTATAGTCAACACTGGAGCAATAATTGAAGATTTACCTTCACCCATTAACATTTGATGTAAATTTGGCGATGTTTTAACATTTTCAAGTAAAAGTTCTTCTTTTAATTTATTACAGAAATTAAGTTGGTCTTCACGAATATGATATCCAAACAAGTATTCAAAACATATTACGAGACTATTAAAATCTTTGTTTATATAAACGGGATTAGTTTTAATTATTTTTATAATTTTTGTTATGTCATAAAATTCTCTTTTTATTGACAATGCCGAAATTATTTCTTCAAGAGAGGCACTATATTTATTAATTAATAAAGCAATATTCATGTATTTATAGTCAAATTCATACAACACATTTATATGAATCATATTATCAAATCTTATCATATTTTTCTCTATGTTTATTTTATTCATTTTTACTAAATATTTATCTATTTCTTGAATCAACATATCTTTTAATTTTACTAAATTAATATTATTAACGACATATCTAACTTCACATGTTTTTGTTTTATGAAAAGATTCATAATCTTGCACTATATTTCTAGCGTCACAAATGTACGACTTCGGTAAATCAGGTAAATTACTAATATTTATTTTTTCTTTGTAATATTCGGCTTTAGTATCGTCCATTTTAAATTGAATATTTTTAATAATGTCTTTACCAAAATCCCATTCAGTATTATTTATATTTACTACTCTATTGACTGGATTTTTTTTTGGAATGGTATATAGGTAACTATGCTTATTTATATTTGAATAATGAACATACGAATCTTTGCTTTTAACAATTGTTTCTGTGTAACAGTCTGTCAATGAATAATTTTCAAATTGTAATATGACTGTTATAAAAATATTTCTCGCGATTGTTCTTATTAAGGAAGACGGTTCATATATTTGGGCGTACATAGCTTTATATTTGTCACATAAATAAGCGCTGGTGTTTGTTGCAAATGAATAATTTTCAATATTGACAGTTGTTTGTCTAATTTTGTCAAAATTAAAATATTCATAATAATTTAACAATGGTCTTGTCAGTACTGTAAATTGTTTTTTATTATCCAAGACAAAAATTCCTTTAAAAAAATTAACATAAGGTTCAAGTAAAATATAAAAATAATTTGTATATATTGTTTTACTATTGAATAGATTTGACAATGTTAAATCTATTTTATCACTAGTATTTTTTTTGTTATTTTTTTGTAAATTAAGCAATAAAATATTTGCCTCTTGATATTTGTGAGCTTCGAGTTGTTCCCTTATAAAATACATTAACAATGAATTATTTGATTCAGAAAATAGATTTGTGTAATTTACTTTTATAAAATTTAATGATGTGTCATTTTTATCCATAATCATAACATTGTATCTTTTGTTTATTGTCATTAACAAACAACTGGTATTATAAATAAATCTATTAATAAAATAATAATTTGGCAAAGTTACTATTTCGTTACCATTGAGCGTTAATTTATGTGTCGTCAAATCAAAAATAAATGTTAATCCTAGTTTAAAACAAACAAATTCTACTCTGTTTTCAATTAATATTGGCACTAACTCATTATAAATATCTTTATTTATGAATTCTTTCATTTTATTGGAAACTAAAAGTTCTCTGTCGTTAATGTTCATATTACATAGTCTAAATAATTTAACGTAAGCACTAAATAAAAAAGGATAATTTATTAAATCTAAAATTTCAATGACTTTATTACCGTTAATATAAATTTTTGGAGTTTCATTTAGTTCGACAACTATTTCATAATCTAAAAACTTACTTAGATGTTTGAGTTTATTTGTGGAATCAATAAAAAAATCTAGTTGGTTTATAAATGAAAAATTAGATTCATAAAATAATTGTAATAAGCTATTTTTTTCTCCCTTGTAAGATTTTTTTATATATTTGTGCATATTACTGTCACCATTAGTAAAATCGAGAGAAAAAGAATAAAATACGTAATGTTCATACATATCATTTATTTTTTTATAAACAAAAGACAAATTTTCATATTTTAATTCTTTGTGTTTTTTAGATTTTTCATTCCTGTCTATAAAATAAGTAATTTCATCATTTGAATTTTTAACTTTATATTTACTTATTTTATCAACGTACTGTAGGTTGCCAAATGATGATAAAATAGAATTATTGTAATAGTTATAATATTTGACCTTTATTTTATTTTCATATTCGATTAAATTTTTTTCGGCCAATTTAATAAGATCATCAATAGATTCACATTCTTTAACTTCTTCCAAATCAGCAGGTTCTGAACCCGCTGCCAATGGTGTCATATCACATGCTTGCACAATAGAATCTATTTTTGTGCGTAATTCTCGTCCCTTTGCCAAATTATTCATTTTTTCTAAAAATGTGTATTCTATGGAAACTATTAATTTATTGTAAGTATTGTTATGTAATAAAGCATTTTCGATTTCTTTATTTCTACTTGCTAAAAAGAAGACGCTATCAATTAATGTATTATTGACACAATTAAAATTATATTTTTTGTTAAATTTTATACTCTTATCCAGTTCTGTCAATAGTTCAAAATAATTAATTTCATATTCAAAATCATGAAATTTATTTAAAATGAATTTTAGGAATAAATTAAATTCGTTTACTATAATGTCAAAACTATTTACGATTTCTACTTTTTTTGATATTTTTTTGTTAAAAACGTTAAAAATATTTAGTATTAGTTGCACTATATCATAAATCGTCTTATATTCTGTTTTTTTAATTTCTTTTTTTTTAATCTTATCAGCAATTTTTATAAATATTGATTCAAAATATTCTTGATTAAATAACAATTCATTTACTTCATAATTTATTTTATCACAAATATTTGTTATATATATTTTATCTGTATCATTTTTATCAATCGAACCAATCACTATTTTTTGTGAGTCAAATTTATATACATTACTCGAAAAAAAATATTTATGTATATCGTCAATTATAACATTAATTTCTTTATCTTTTTTTAAAAAGTCTTTATAATTACTAAGAGTAAAATCTAAATTAATTAATTTATTTAAATATTGTTGTTGTGTGTTATACTTGTCTAACAAATGATTAGATTCTTCTAAATTACAACTATAAAACAACCAGTTTAATTGCAACAATGTCCAATTTAATGTCGTTGGTGAAATTTTGCGTTTTTCCATATACTCAAAAAAGTTTGAATTTGATTCAAAACTTTGTTTTTTAAATTCCTCAGCAAATATATTTGAAAAATGTTTAATTGGAAATTTACCTTCAAAATATGGAGCTATTTTAATATCTATAGTTTTATGTGCGATCGGGTAATTAGTAGGATAATGCGAAGAACCTCTTATTATTTCTTGTACATTATTGGACAAACCTTCCGCAAGGGATATTTCGTGATATTTTTGTTCATAAATTATACGACTATCATTATTACGTATTGCTTCCGTAAATCGTTCTACTTTAGCAATTTCTCTTGGTTCCAATTCATGTTTATGGGCAAATAGCAAATATTTATTTGTATTTTCTATTAAATCATCAGCAATTTCCAATACTAGTTTTGTATCGTTTTCATTAGTAATTGCAATATTTTGTATCAAGTGACTAACCGTTAATCTTATATTTTTGCGAGAATGTTCTTTTACTTTAATATCGTTTGTATAATCATGCAAAAGACCAGTAATTTTTATAAAATTAATTAAAACTGTATCGTAAATAGTGATGTCCTTTGGTTCTTTGAATGAAGAAGATCTACCAAAATTCATAGTTGGGGATGTTGATGAACAATTAAAGTTCACACTTAAGTTTTGATAATGTTGGCAAAACTTGTAAATAAGGTTTGGAGTGTCTCCCAGTTCAAAATCAATTTTTACTCAATCTATGAGAAATAAGTAAAAAAGTATATAAGAAGCCTTATTATACTTAATTATACTCTATTATAACAATGATTACTTAATGTTATTACTATAATAAATGGCAATAATAATATTATCATTCTTTTATATTATTTTATTGA
>Ga0214192_1001436_pt1 | contig 13333 bp, 1 predicted proteins | sample TroBogEpilimnion_44_FD_153030 | JGI IMG/M metagenome (GOLD analysis project Ga0214192, IMG submission 153030) | Freshwater microbial communities from Trout Bog Lake, WI - 29JUL2008 epilimnion | ecosystem: Environmental > Aquatic > Freshwater > Lake > Epilimnion/Euphotic zone | place: Trout Bog... | reverse complement strand
AGTTACACAATTAACTGTTACTGGAAATGAAACAGTTGGAGGCACACTGGCAGTAACAGGTCTAGTATACGCAAATGGTGGATTGACTGCTGGAGTAACTACTGCTACAGCATTAACTGTTACTGGCGCATCTACATTAAACACGGTATCTGCTAATACAACAACAATTACGGGCGCATTGTCTGTCAGTGGACTTTCAAGTCTAGGCCCTGTAACAGCCAGTACAGCAACAATTACACAAGTTAATGCGACTACATTGTCAGTAACTGGCTTATCTACACTTGGCGCATTAACAGCAACTAATTCAACACTAACACAATTAACTGTTTCAGGACAGAGTACATTAAACAGTGTATCAGCAACTACATTGACTGTTACTGGGTTATCTGCGTTAGGTAGAGTCACAGCATCAACAGCTACATTTACACAAGTTATTGTTACTGGAAATGTAAATGCTGGTAGCGTAACTGGACAAAATTTAACTAACCCATATGGTTTAGTTTATGTGGATGCTTCAAATACATTACAATCAAGTACTGCTACTTGGACAACAAGTACTGGTGTAATCAACGGTACTATTACGTTGGCTAATACAGCAACTAATCTATCTGGAGGCAGTGTTGGTAGTATACCATATAATACAAATATTGGCAAAACTACTCAACTACCAATTGGTATAGAAGGTCAGTTAATGGCTGTTGTTGCTGGATTGCCGCAATGGGCCACACCAAATAACATTACTGTTAATACTGCTACCAACTTTAGTGGTGGTGGACCAGGGGCTATTCCATTCCAATTAGCAAGTGGTAATACTGCCTATGATGATTTATACTTTAGATATGAATATTCTGGAAGCACATCATCATTATTAACTGTACAAAATATTATTGTTAAAAGTGGATCAAGTGCTACAAGTCAAGTAACAGGTGCTTTACAAGTTATTGGCGGTGCTGGTATTACTGGATCAATTTATGCTGGTAATATTTTCAGCAATGGTAACCAAGTACTTGTTGGTAACGGAACTGGAACAAATTATGTAAGTAGTGTCAGCGCTGGAACTGACATAAGTGTTACTACTATAACTGGAGCTGTGGTTGTTAGTGATATTAGCACATTACAAAGTGTTACTGGGCGTGGCAACACAACTACAAATTCTATTAGTATTACAAATGCGACCAGTGCTACCAGTACAACTACTGGCGCTCTAACTGTTGTGGGTGGTTTGGGAGTAGGTGGTGCTATCTATGGCGGAAATATCTATAGTAATGGCGCACAGGTATTAACATCAGCAGGCGGTGGTGGATACGTTAGTAGCGTTAATGCTGGTACTGATACAGCAGTTACAACTAGTACAGGTGCCGTTGTTGTATACGGTACTAGCACATTACAAAGTACTACAAATCGTGGCGCTACTACTACAAATAAAATTCAGTTTTTAAATACTGCTTCTAGTACGGCCACAGCAATTTTAAACTCTGTTGATATTCAAGGTGGACTATGGGTTAACAAAGATTTAACAGTACAGGGTGTGATCAACGCTTATACTGCTACGGTTACACAAATTTATGGTAACAGTGGTCAATTCTTTGGAGATCTTACAGGTTCCGGAGCATTGTATGCGGGTGTTGCTTCTGGATTTACACCGCTGCCAGGAACTGTATTACAACTTACTGGTAACATCGCTGACTACATTCAAACAAACTTCCAAAATATTGGAGACGGCGCCACAGCCAGCGCTGACTGGGTAGCAACCGCTAACAATGGATCTAACTATACTGGCTTTATTGATATGGGTATTGCCAATGGTAGTTGGGACGGTAGTCAACAAGGTAGTATTGGTTGGGCAGCTGGCGCAAACGACGGCTACTTATATGTTGCTGGCGGCACTGGTGTTGGCAACGGTAATTTAGTTTTAGGATCAATCAGCACAGGATCGCAGGTAAAAATTAGCGTAGGTGTTCCAAGCACAGGTTCTTGGGTAGCAGTATTCAACCCTGCTGACACAGTATCAACCAGTACTACTACTGGTGCTGTGATTATTAAAGGCGGCATGGGTATAAGCGGCGGCATTTATGCTGGAGGAGCAATTACTGCTACATCCATTACAGTTGGATCTATTGTTGATTTGAATACATTATTGGTTCAAAGTACAACAGCATCGACTAGCACAACAACTGGGGCACTAATTGTATCAGGTGGTGTTGGCGTTGGTAAGAGCTTGTATGCTAGTGCGTTATATGATTCTGGATCTCGTGTACTTACAACAGCTACAGTTGGCAGTTATGGTGTTACTAGTATAACTGCTGGTACAGATACAGCCATTACAACCAGTACTGGAAATGTCACCATTTACAACACTAGTACATTACAAAGCATCACAAACCGTGGGGCTACAACAAACAACGCAATTTCAATAACAAATACATCAAGCTCGACTAGCACAACTACTGGAGCATTGACTGTTACTGGTGGTGTTGGTATTGGTGGAAACTTAAATGTTGGCGGAAATACATCATTTACTGGCAATGTGACATTTAATGGTACTGCTACTTATGTTTATAGTGTTAATTCTTATTATACACAAAACTATCTTGTACTAAATGCTCCTCCACAAGGTCAGCAAATGACTTTTGACAACGGTAAAGACGTTGGTATTATTGGCGAATGGTACAATACTGCGGCTAGCACAGCTACAGCCTATTTCTTAGGCTGGAGACACGGTACTGCTAGTTTAGAATTTTTCTACGATGGATATTTGAATGGTAGTGGACAATGGGTAGGTAACTATGGCGATTTTACTGGTCGTAATTTAATTTCTTTAGGTAATACTAATAGTACCAGTACAACAACAGGTGCCATTACCACAGTGGGCGGAATTGGAGCAGGCGGCAATATTACTGCTGGCGGAACTATTCAACACAGTGGATTGATAATGACTTCTGGTACAAATATTGACCAGATTTACACCACAAGTACTACTCTAACATTGAATACAAATTGGCAAAATACCAGTGTTTATGACGGTAATTTGCCCACAGGTAGTTATATGGTACAGTGTATTGCCAACGACAGCGCACAAGGGGGCGGGGAGGTAAATACTTACTATACTGGAGTGATGAGTTGGTATAGTGCTGTTGATAGCGAAAATTCTTATGATGAAATTACGCTACACAGAGCTGGGGCAGCAAGCGGCGCTGGAGCAATTTTCCTACAAGTTCAAAGAACAAACGGGGGATATATGGCTTTACAAATCGCAGGCGATACTACAAATACTAGCCCAAGTACATACACATTTAGTTTTAGAAGAATGATTTAAGATTTGGTTACGTGTGTAATCATTTCCTCTGATAAAAAGGGACGAGGACATGACATTTAAGGTCAAAGACGGGGTATCGATTGCTGGTACGTTATTTGTAGATGGCAATCGCAACATTGTAGCGCAGGCTGTAACAGCCACAAGTATAACGGCCACTCAGGCTGTCAGCATCACCACTACCACACAGAGTGTTAACACATATACAGGTGCGTTAACTGTTACAGGTGGCGCAGGTATTGGTGGTAATTTATATGCTTCCGCAATCTATGACTCAGGAAATCGTGTTCTTACAACTGCTACAGTTGGCACTTATGGCGTTACCAGTATAATTGCTGGAACAGATACCGCAGTATCGGGCAGTACTGGTGCTGTTACTATTTGGAATACGAGTACACTACAAAGTATTACAAATCGTGGAAACACTACCACAAATCCAATCTATGCTAACGCATTATACGACAACAATAATAGAGTTGTAACTAATGTTACACCTTCTGGTAGCACATACATTGGTGTTCAAAACATAGTAAGCACAGGAACTGCTACTTCTTTCACTATTACTAATTTAGGTGTTACTAATCTTATAGGCACATTGAATTTAGGAATTAGCAACAGCACTGGTACTATAACCTTAACTAATTTGGGTGTTACTGCTACAATTGGTTCTAGCTACATTGGAGTCAGTGCTAATACTGGCAGCGTAACTATTACTAACTTGGGTGTTCAGACACTAACTGCTGGTACAGACACCGTCGTGACATCAAGTACTGGCACTGTAACAGTTTACAACACTAGTACTTTACAAAGCGTTACCAATCGAGGAAGTACTACAACCAATGCTATAACTATTAATAATGCCACATCAGCCACAAGTACAAATAGTGGCGCACTACAAGTTATTGGTGGTGTTGGTGTCGGTGGAGCACTTTATGCTGGACCAATATATAGTAACGGGCAACCAGTATTAACCAGCGGCGGTGGTGGTAGCGGCTATGTTATTAGTGTTTCTGGTGGCACTGATATTAGTGTCAATACAACAACTGGTAACGTCATAGTAAGTGATACAAGCACATTACAAAGTGTCACGAATCGTGGCAGTACAACCACAAATGCGATTAATATTACAAATACAACATCTGCGACATCAACAGCATCAGGTGCATTAAAAGTTGTTGGTGGTGTTGGTATTGGCGGCGATTTATATGTTGGCGGTAAAGTTGTTGCTCAAGAATTAGATATTCAGTATACAACAATTACCACAACATTGGTACAGTCTCCTGACATTTTTATGATACAGAACACCACTGTATCAACAAACACTACTACTGGAGCGTTACAAGTTTATGGTGGTGTGGGCATTGGCGGGAACTTAAATGTTGGTGGCACAATTACACGTAACGGTATCAGTGTTGGTTATGGATATACTGGTAGTTTAGGATACACTGGATCACAAGGTTACGCAGGCAGTGCTGGCTATAATGGAAGCCAGGGTTACTATGGATCTACAGGTTATTATGGTTCATCGGGATATAACGGATCAGTTGGTTATACTGGTAGTGCTGGCTATAATGGTAGTATGGGCTACTGGGGTAGCACTGGTTACTATGGATCGGCTGGATACAATGGAAGTGTAGGTTATACTGGGTCATCTGGTTACAACGGATCACAAGGTTATTACGGATCTACTGGATATTATGGTTCGTCGGGATACAATGGATCAGTAGGATACACTGGTAGTTCTGGCTACAACGGATCACAAGGCTATTGGGGCAGTGCTGGTTATAATGGAAGTGTAGGATACACCGGTAGCTCTGGCTACAACGGGTCACAAGGTTATTACGGATCTACTGGATACACTGGTAGCTCTGGCTACAACGGATCACAGGGTTATTGGGGCTCGGTAGGTTATACTGGTTCAGCTGGCTACAATGGATCAATGGGTTATTGGGGTTCAGTTGGTTATACTGGATCCAATGGATATCACGGATCAGCAGGTTTTTATGGTTCAGTAGGATATACTGGATCAGCGGGCTACAATGGTTCAATGGGCTATTGGGGTTCAGCTGGCTACAATGGATCAGTAGGATATACTGGAAGTGCTGGCTTTAATGGCAGTATGGGCTATTGGGGATCTACTGGTTATACAGGATCAGCTGGCTACAACGGTAGCATGGGCTATTGGGGTAGTACTGGATATTCTGGTAGTGCTGGTTATACAGGATCAGCTGGCTACAACGGTTCAATGGGTTATTGGGGAAGTGTTGGTTATTCTGGTAGTGCTGGATACACAGGTAGTCAAGGTTATGCTGGTAGCGCTGGTCCAAGCAATATTATTAATGCTACAAATACTACATCAAACACATTGTACCCAGTCATGGTTGCCGCAGAAGGTTCTAACCAAACTGCGTTTGCTAGTACAGGCTTTACATTTAATGCCGCCACAAACAGTTTATATCTAACTGGTGACTTGTATGTTGACGGAACACAAACTTATGTCAACAGTACTGCTATTTTAAGTGGCGATAAAGTATTGGCACTAGCAACAGCAACAGGTTCTGCTTTGCTGGCAGCAAACAGTGGTATCGAAGTTGGTACTACTGCTACACCATACGCAAGTTTATTGTTTGATGGTACATCAAACTGGGTGGTTGGAGGTAGTGCTGCTACAGGTATTAAAGCCGCTAGCATTACCGATACAGGTTTGTCTACTCCAGGGCAAGTTGTTTATGCTGGCACCAGTGGACTTTTAAGTGGTAGTTCTAATCATTTCTGGGACGCTACAAATAATAGATTAGGTATTGGTACATCAAGTCCAAGTTATCTTTTAACTGTAACCGGACCTACAGGTTCAACTTACGTAGGTAACAACGGTAATGTGTTGGGAATGACTTATGCTGGAGCAAATTATCTATCAGCAAGTACTGCTGGCGGATATTTTGTATTCCAACCTAATGGCGGTGGTACTGGAATGACATTAGATGTCAACAGTAATTTAGCTATCAATTATACGTTAGCACAACTTGGCGCCAAATTAAGTGTTAACGGTGGTGCTTATATTAATGGTATCACAACAGCAACAAGTCAAGTAGTTGTAAATCCAACTGGAACACCTACATCGCAATTATATGTAAATCAGTCTGTAACGTTTGCATCTGCTTTTGATTTAAATGTTCAAAGTGCTACATACTATCTACAAAGATGGTATAACAATGGTACATTGATTGGTAATATTGCTACCAATGCTAGTAACGCATTAATCTTACAAAACGCCACAACAGCAGTCACATTATCTCCATCCAATGTTGGTATTGGGTATGCGACTACACAAAAAGGCGAATTATTAAGTGTAAATGGTGGCGCTTATATTAATGGCACATTTACTGCTACTGGTGTCTCATATTTTGGTAGTAATGTTGGTATCGGTACTGCTAGTCCTGGATCTTTGTTAGATGTCAACGGAACAGCTCACATAAACGGTGTGGTTAAATCAGAAGGGCTTGCCGGATCTGGTGGTTATCAAATCTTATATAGTAGTGCTAGTGCAGCAAGCCGTACTTGGTGGTGGCGTAATGATATAGTAAGTTACGGTGATATTTCTTTACAAACAGCTACAACTCAAGGCGGATCAACTTACACAAGTAGATTATATATAGATCCAAATGGTAATATTGGTATTGGAACAACGAGTCCTGCTGTTACGTTAGATGTAAATGGAAGCATCGCAATTCCAAATTATACTCAGGCATATCAAATTAAAGATACCGGCGGTACTGGCAGATATGTGATGTACATGTCTGGGTCTGTATCACCTACATCGGGTAATGGCTTATATATTGGTAATCCTTTAAGTTCTCCAATTGTATTCTTTACAAACAATACTGAATATATGCGATTAGATGCTAACGGTGCTTTAGCATTTAATGGAGCAACCAACTACGGTAGTTCTGGACAATACTTACAAAGTAACGGTGATGCTCCTCCAACATGGGTAACACCTAGTGTATCTAGTTTTTCATCAACAGCAAATACTAACGCATTTGAATATATTGTAGGTGTTAGCACATCTACTGCTAGTACAGCAACAATCAGCGTAAATAGGCCATTGGGCTTTAACGCAAGTACAGGTTATGTTGGTATCAACACAGCAAGTCCTGCTGACCCTGCTGGATTTAACGTACTGGCTGGCGGCCTATTGGACATTTATGGTCCAATGTATACAAGACAAAGTAATTTAAGTACAACTTGGTTTGGTGTAGGTATTCCAAACTCTGGTGGTATTGCTGGTCAAACATATTTGGATGCTGTGGGACCAAGTCAAACAATTAACTTTATGATTAACAATAGTACAAAAGTTACTATTGATAACACAGGTAATTTGGATGTTGGTTACACTTCGGCACAGAGCGGTGCTAGATTAAGCGTTAATGGCGGCGCCTATGTTAACGGGGCATTTACTGCTACTGGCACTATCTATTCAGGAGCAAGTTTCCAAGCTGGTACTAGTGTAACTGCTGGTTACTATCAAGATGCTTCCAACGGAGCTTATCGTTCTATTGTTACTTCAGGAACTTCGGGATATTATTTCCAAAACAATGCGGGGGCGACCACATACATGTATGTTGGTTTAACTGGCACATATGCCGGCAATGTTGGTATTGGCACAATTACTCCGGCTAACCTATTAACTGTCAATGGTACTGGCGCATTAGGATCAACATTCCAAACAAAGGTAACCAACGGTACACAAACCCTAGCATTAGGTGCTAATGCCACTGCCGCTGAAGTACAGAGTCAAGGGGGTGTTCCTTTATACATAAACTACGGTGGTAATAATGTTTGTTTGGTAGCAAATGGTTCTGGTAGTGTTGGTATTAACACTCAATCGCCGAGGTCACTATTTGAAGTACAGTCAAACAGTTCAACAGGTTTCGATGGTATAAGAATCACTAACACTAATACCGGTGTCAATACAACCAAGTTTGCTAGAATCAATTTTAATATATCAGATACAGTAGGTACATTAAAAGATGTTGCTTACATTCTTGCTGGGCCGTATAATCAAGATTCCAGTAATGGTGATTATCTGTCTTTTTGGACAAGAACACTAGATGCGACACCAACAGAAAAAGTTAGAATTGATAATAACGGTAATGTAGGTATTGGTATAACAAATCCAAGTTATCAATTGGTAGTCTCTAATGCCGGTGCTCAAGGACTTGAATTTAATCCAACAGGTGGTATTAACAGTGGTGGATTCGTTCAAGCATACAATAGATCAGGATCTGCGTATTTTGATTTAACCTATTATGCTGCCCAGCATCACTTCACTATTGGTGCTAGTGAAAAAATGACTATTACCAGCGGTGGTTTAGTTGGTATTAATACAACAACTCCAGGATATACTCTACAGGTTGCTGGAAGTTTTGCGGCCACAACTAAATCGTTCGTAATTGATCACCCAACAAAACCGGGATATGATCTACGCTATGGCAGTTTAGAAGGACCAGAAAATGGTGTTTATGTTCGTGGTAGAGTTAAGGGCAATACAATTGAACTTCCAGATTACTGGACTAAACTAGTTGACCCAGATACTATCACTGTAAATTTGACCCCACTGGGCAAGCATCAGAAATTGTACGTTGAAAAGATTGAAAATAATGTAGTTACTATCGGTAATGACAACTTGTTTGGCAAGGCAATTGACTGCTTCTATACAGTATACGGTGAACGCTGTGATGTTGAAAGTCTAGTAGTTGAGATTCAAAAACCACAATGATAATTGAATGGTAAATATATGATGAATTTATGGAAATAACAAATGGCACTGACCGATAAAGATATTGTAATAATCCCCAATAAAGGTACAGGAAATACTCCAACGATAAATTTAGTTGGTTCTGATGCCAGTAATAGTGCCACAATCACCGTTCAAGCATACAATTTAACTGGTACAAATCAGGGTGTAGTTCCTTTTAGTGGTTCAGTTAACGGTACATTACTAACACTAACTGATACCGCGACACAAAAAGTTGCTATCAATACAACTGCTACCACTGGTACAACTACTTTGTGGGTCAACGGTAGTATCGGCGGTGGCGGCGCAATTTATGGCAGTAACTTTTACGGCAGTTATTATTACGATAGTACAAATAACAGTTACTATATTAAGAGTGCTGGTACAAGTCAGATACAGGGTTTGAGCGCATTAGGCAGTGACGCTTCCTCTAATAACCCAACTGGTTTAATCAGTATTACTCGTGCTAACCAAGGCGGCAGTAATAACTATGCTTACTACGGTATGTATAACGGCAGTGCCGCAGTGGGCATGGGATTATCCACTACAGGTCAGTGGTTGTTTGGTACCAGCTCTGCCGCAGGTGTTAACAGTACAATAGCCACAACTTGGGCATATTTTGATACTAGTGGTAATTTATATTCTAACCAACAATTCCGTAGTGCAACTTTTGCTGATAAAACAAGCCCTGCTACCTATTATTTGACACCTGGCGGTACTTCAAATATTAGCACGTTGATAGTTAACAGCAATACCTATAATGGATCAGCAAGTTCTGGAGTTACTCGTAGTCTTTTAAACTCTAATGGTGATTTTTATAGTTACTATTCTAATGAAACAAATGCTCGTATTGTTTTAGGTCGTGACATTGGCATTAGTGGTGGTGCTGGGTTGGCATTGGGTGGTGGCACCTACGCCTTAATTGGTACTAATGATACTTCTGGTACTAATTTGTATTTTAAAGTATTGGCGGCAACATCTACAGTATCAACAAGTCCACAGTTAACATTAAACAATAGTTCATTTACATCCAGTGTGAATTTTTATGCGCCATTGTTTTATGACAGTGCTAATAATGGTTACTATGTCCAACCTAGTCAAACCACAAGACTTAATAATTTAACTGTTACTGGCTCTCTTAACTTATCAACAATCAGTGTTAATAATTTAGGTAACGGTCCTTACACTAGCTATTATATTGGTAGCTTGGGCGCAAGTGCTACACAGGCTATTCGTTACGAAATTGCTCGTATCTATTTAGATATTGTTAACTGGCACAATGCTGGTGCTGTATTGGTTGAATTACATAACGGATACTACACCGGCGGCGACTATCAATTATGGAGTGTTAGCTACGACTATAACAACGTAAATGTTGACATGATTGCTGGTAATGCTGCCCGCGGGCGTAGTGCTTATGTTTCAGCAGGCACGCCAGTACAGTACAGCGGTAACTATTACTACGTACAAATTTTTGTCAACGTAAGAAATTATGCTAGTTATTACGCATTCTTAAAAACAGATTGGCCACTATATAATACAACTAGCCCTAGTATGAGTGGCGGTAGCAGTGGTATATACATTTGGAATCAATATACTACTATACCACAAAGTAATATTGCTGACTTTACTGCGCCAACATTAATTTCGTCTACAGATCAGATACAAACTAAAAATACATCTGGTATAATTGCCGATGCCATAACAGGCTACACTTCAAATAGCTATTACTTAAAATTATCTGCTAATTCTAGCAATTTATATAGCGCCACATTCAACGGTACAGTAACAGTTGGTCCAACAACGCAAACTGGTAACTACAACGAAAATATTCGTTTAGTACGCAGTAGCAACAACAGTTATGTTAGTATTGCCATGGCCGCAGATACTAGCGGTGCTGGTAGTATTGCTGGTCAGTTTAACCAAATTGTTTATCCATCAGGAACCAACGGCGGTGCTTTTGCTATTCGTTCTAATAGTACAGATGTCATACAAATTAGTACAACTCCAAATACCATTATCCCTGCTGGTAGTTTGTATGTACAAAATACGATTTATGATAATGCCAATGCCGCTTATTATCTAAAACCTAGTAGTACAAGTAATTTGAATTTATTGTATGCTCAAGGCATGTATATAAATCCACAGAATACTTCAGATACTGTTAACATGCGGGCTAGCGGGTCTGGACAATATATCAGACTTATGACTGGTAATACTGGATTTGGTGTTGTTGATCAAAACTGGACTAATACACTTACATTTTCTAACAACCAAACTTATAATCAAATTTATAGTAATGTTGGTAATGCTATTGGCCTCCAAACTCAGAATGGCGGGTATGTTGGTATTGGTACATACAGTCCAACTATTAACTTAACAATACAAGGTTCAACTGCTTTTGATTCAACAACTGGTATCAACGTGGTCAACGGAGCAAATGACTACGGTCGTAGTCAAATTAGAATTGTTGGACGATTACAGGGCGGCAATGACGGATGGTCATTAAATGGTAGAACTGGTTTAATTTATGCCGCTAACTCAGCGTCTGGTAGTGGGGCAAGTGTAGGTGCTTTAGGTACTGATAAGTTTGCTATTCAGTACAACATGGTTAACGATTTGTTTGGTATTGTCAACTCCACTAACACATCCACTCCGTTATGGTACTGGAATCAAACTGGACATGCTTATACTAACTTTATCATTTATGATAATGCTAATACTAGCTATTATTTAAAACCTAGCAGTGTATCTACATTTAACGTCAACAGAACGCAAGCGATACAGAATGGTAGCGCAAATATGTTTACGGTTACTACCGCTAACTATGCCGGCGGTGCTACACCGGCTACTGGCTACTTAATTACTACTAACATTCCGTTTACTAACTTCCAAATGCCTAACTTCATTATTGAAGGTTATGCGTATGGTAATGGACAGCCTATCCACATTGAAGTTGTTTACTATACATATCCACAATCGTCAAGTGGTAACTTTGTAAACGCACAGGCCATGTACTACGGCTGGAATCCAGGAGCGGTTTATTTGGCTGCGGATGCCAGTGGTAATGTTGTAATTTGGTTACAAAATAACATTTACTACGGCAGAATGAATGTAAGATTCATCGGTGATAACTTAACTGGTTATACCACAATGAGTATAACTGAAGCCGCTTGCCCTGCCAGCCATAAAACACAAATCAGTTTATATCAAATAATGGATACCAGCGGCGGCTGGACTGTTACCGGTAATGCTACATTTACTAACATCTATGTAAATGGTACATATTATGATGGTGCCAACAACAGTTACTATATCAAACCTAGTGGTACAAGTCAGTTTAGCACCCTGTACTCAAACGTAACATATCTAGGTCAAGGTTGGGCAAGCAACGCACTAGGTGTTAGTGGTGGCGGCCAAACTCCAAGTCAAAGCAGTTATGATTTTACCATAAGCTCTACTGGCGGCAATGTATTTTTACAAAGTTGGAACAGTAAACCGTTGTATATCAACAATGCTGGTAATAACGTATACATCCCATCCAGTAGCATTTATATTAACCAATATTTGTATTACAACTCTAATACTGGTTACTATCTATCACCGGCTGCTGGTGCTAATACAACAGGTAGCTGGACATTCAATAGTCGCGATTATCACGGCAACTACTTGGTTATAAGCAACGGCGGCGGCGTCATGGGTGACTATAGCGCCAACGGTACTACGAGTAAAGTTATTTGGACCATTGGTGAAAGCTGGCCATTGGCCAACATGTATGGTATTGGTTACCAATACGGTGGCTTTGGTCCATACGGCACTGATCACTTGATTGTATTAAGAGAAAACGGTAGTACATATACATACTTTGGTATGAGTGGTAATATGTACCTAACTGGATCAGGTACAGCCAGTGGAGATTGGCGTGCTCCTATCTTCTATGATTACAACAACACCGGTTACTATGCTGACCCAAATAGTACCAGTAACTTTAACGCACTTCAAGTTCAAACTATTACTAAACAGGGATTAACTGTTCCTGGAATGTTTATACAAACAGCCACTCCAAGTGCTATACAAAATGGTGACTTGTGGTGGAACTTGAATAACGGTACAATGTACATTTGGTATAGTACTGCTAACTCATGGGTAGTAGCAACTCCTGTGCCAAGTTTAGCCAACTACTTGAGTACTGGTGGCGGTATTATCACTGGTAACTTGGCACA
>Ga0214192_1001432_pt1 | contig 13372 bp, 16 predicted proteins | sample TroBogEpilimnion_44_FD_153030 | JGI IMG/M metagenome (GOLD analysis project Ga0214192, IMG submission 153030) | Freshwater microbial communities from Trout Bog Lake, WI - 29JUL2008 epilimnion | ecosystem: Environmental > Aquatic > Freshwater > Lake > Epilimnion/Euphotic zone | place: Trout Bog... | reverse complement strand
TTTGACCACTAATTTATTACCCTCAAGCGAAACATCAATATCAGTTTTAGCAAAACCTGCAACTGCCATTTCAATGACATACTTGTTTTCTTTAACTTGTCTGATGTTGTATGGGGGATATCCAGGGATTGATTTTGATGCTACTTTGAGTTGGTCAAAAACATCATTAAACCCAATTGCAAATGGATCGAAAGATTTATGGAAATTTTCTAGTGTAGATAATAGATTTGTCATTATAGCTCCTTAAAAAGCGAGTTGTTGAAATTGTCGCCCAAAATTGGCACGACACATAATTATATCAGTATTTATACTAGAAATCAATCCTTTTGAGGTTTTTTACCGATATTATATTTCGGTACTAATTGCCACTCATTCTTTTCTTTGTGAGATAGAATTTTGACTTGCGACAAAAAGATTGGTTCTGGCGTTGCTGTTTGTTCTTTTTTGACTATCTTAATCAGACCCCAATCTTCTAATAGGTTTGCAATAGCGTTCCTACGTGATAAATCGTTTTCTGTGATATCGGTAGGCTTTCCATCAAGTGCGAACAATTCCTTGAAGTGCACTAAGTAGTAAAGACCTTTCTTGTGCAATATATGACAAGATTGGTATAATGTTCTGTCTTTTTTGGATGCTACACCGATACGAGTTAGAGTCTCTCTGACCTTGAGAAAATCATCTTTTTCATTCAAAGTCACCTCAACTAAATCGGTAATATTAATCATTTTTTCATTCCGTTATTATTATTGTTATTGCTATATTTAGTTACCATGTAATTTAGAACCTTCTCTAAATCTTCAACATTAGCATCAGATTTTATCCTATTAGCCTTAAAAGAAATTATTTCAATATTGCCTTTAACATAACCTTTCTCGGGAACAATCCTATCCAATGAAGGTGATGTGTCACTTGGTCCTCTTCCTTTTTTCCCCACCTCAAAAGAAATTCCTAACACTGGGCAAAAATCAGGAATAACAATATCTGAAAGCTCAATATCAAAAGGTAAATTTTTCTCGATGGCTCTAGCCTTTGCTCTAGACCACATCAAGTATTTGAACTTTTTACCGAATAGACCATACTCAGATTTTCTTTTTTCACTTAATCTATCCTTATGAGTTTCTCTATACTTTTTAGCATATTGATTGCCTTTCTTTTTTTGTTTTTCTTTTAAACAAAAAATGCAATGATTATTGGATGCGTACTTTTCAAAAGTACCGCAGTTTTTGCATGATTTCTTTGATATTTTATACATATGTAATTATAGTTTTTGCTAATATAATTATTTAGTATTTTTCAAAATTCCGCCAACATCAAGGCGAAATTTAATATCGGAAATCTGGTCTTTAGTTAAGATGCGTAAGGCCTCTTTAGACTTTTGATTGGAATAACCGAAATACTGTTTTACATAGTCAATATCCTTTTCCTTTTCGGATTTCTGCCATGGTTGAAATTTTCTTTTCATTGGGCGGATAGAATTCAAAAGATACTGGTATTGCATGTCCACATCAAGTTCAGGGAACTTATTGATTTCATTGACAAACAACACACAGTCGCTATGATAAGACAGCGAACGATTAATAATAAACGATTTATAGTCTTTTTGGTCTATCTCATCATTTATTACAGATTTCTTAGTTTGGAGTATGGAGGGTATAATCTCCTTAAACATGTCCGGCATTTCATTTAAACTCCATGTTAATCATAATCTCGGTAAAACAAGCCATTAGATTAATCTCATGGTCTGCAACAAATGCCGCTTGATATTGATATTTTGCAAGAATTAAAACGAGTTCAGGTACAGAATTAGGCTTTAATTCGTCATACAAGGTGTCATAGATTGTTCTAAAGATACGAGTTGGGTCGTTATCAAGATTGTTAATAACCCATTTACGAACGCCAGAAAAGTCCTTTTCTTTAAATGATTTGACTAATTCACCTAATTGAAGTTCTCCTACAGACGATAAAATACCTTCATCAATTGTACCGCCAGCAGAATATCTTTGCAATTCATTAAGAATTCTACGATTGTCTGGAAAGTATTTTGCTACTAGTGCGGCAACAACAGGTTTCTTGAATGTGATATTTTCTTCATTGAGAATATACTCAACACGTTTAAAAAATTGTGTTGCTAGTTCTTTCTTAGAACCGTTAGTCTTAAAATCGACTACTGCACACCTAGAATGTAACGGTGCAATGATACGGTTCTTGTAGTTACACGTAAAGATGAACGAACAGTTCTTAGAGAACTCTTCCATTGCACCACGCAACGCTGGTTGGGTTGAATTTGGGTTTAGATAGTCAGCCTCATCTATAATGATAACCTTGCGTCCACCCCCAAAACTCATCGATGATGCATACTGTTTAATTTTGATTCTAAACGTATCTATGCCGGATTCATCTGACCCATTGATTACTAGATAATCGCAACCAACTTCATCACACAAGGCTTTTGCAACAGTTGTTTTACCGATACCAGGACCGCCAGCAAGTAGCAAGTTAGGTATTTTACCGTCTTTTACATATTGTTGAAACGTTTCTTTGATTGAAGGATGTAAAATACAATCTTCAATTTTATGTGGGCGATACTTCTCTACCCATAACATGTGGTCTTTCATTCAAATACTCCATAATATAATATAAAAAATTAAGCATCAAGTGCTATATGCAAGATTCTATGACTTATTTGATATCTTGCAATGTACCATAAAGATTTTCAAACTCAGTATTCTCCGCAACTTCTGCTTGAAAGTTTTGTTTGAATTTTGCTTTTGCCATTTTCTTAATGATTTTCTTAGGTATCTTTAAGTGGTCAAATGTCAAGTCAACAATATCTCGGATAGATTCATTCTGTGCTTGAATTCTAGTTAGACAAACAACAATCTCTTCAACACTACCCTTTAGTTCTTTAAGTTGATCTTCATCAAATGTGCCGTATAAGGTATTTACTTTTAAAGTCATAATTATTCCCAAGATTCAAGTGTAATCCAATAAATCAAATCAACTTTCTGATTTGTAAATTGGGCAAAGTTTTCGCTAAAAATTACGTTATATGTACCAGGAATTAATTTAAGATTTTCAACTTTGAATTCTGCTTTGAAAGATTCACCATCATAGTCACCGATTTCAATCTTGTTGATATGTGATGCATCATTCTTAGATTCAAAAGATGTTGCATATAATTTTGTACCGTCAGATTCAATAGTCGCATCAGGATGTTGCAACACATGGGCACTCTTTAACAAAGAATTAATAACATCTTCAGTCAGAACAAATTCTGCAAGAGGCTCATCAATTTCTAGGTCGCCATCAGGTGCACAAACGATATTGTTCTTTGCGGCTTTACGATAATTAATCTTGCTTTTTGCGCCAGGGCTTTTAAAAACAATATCATTACCTTTAAAATCGATTTCAGTATCTTTGTAAAGTGTATGTACTGTAAGAAATTGATTCAAATCGTAGATACAAAAATCTTCAGGAAAATCATCTTTGACTGTTGTTTTAACTAAAATGTTCTTCAAAGGTGAAACTGTTTTTAGCACTTTACCTTTTTTGAACTCTATGTTCTGATTGATACCAGCAAAATGCTTTAGGGTATCGATTGTTTCATTCGATAATTTCATTCTTTTCTCCATTATATATGTACATTATCATTATATGCTTTTTTAGCTTTATTTGCAAGGTAATCTATTCTCGTTTCTTCGGCAGAATAAACAACATCATGCTCATATAAAAACATCAGGCAACACAATGCGTGTGCAAGATGGTTCATACTTGTTTCGGGATCGTTTTGTTCTCCCTCTTTCCATGCCCACAGATGCCTTTGTGCGGCATCATAATATCTTCTTTTAGAATCAGGTACATGTTTCCAATTATCTCTTTCGTACTTGTTTGCACCGAAAGTAAGTACTTTAACAACTTCCTTTAAAGCAAGAGGTGGTAACAAACCATATTCTAGTTTGTTACCATCAAACTTACGGCCGCCAGTTGTAGCAGTTTGTGATGCTTTCACTATGTCGGCCTGTTGCATTATAGTTCTCCAACAAAATTGGCAACTGCTGGCATATCACCTTTGAAGTGATAAGTACCAATATGGTCTGTTTTCATCCATGGGCACAACCAGATTTTACCACCGATGTTTCTCCACCATTGACAGAACATATAATCTTCTGACAAATAACGCTCAGAAACTTTATCGATAACAGTATCAAAGTATGCGTGAATGTAACGAGTACCGTCAAAATGTGCTTGACCAACGTGGTCTGGTTTATATCTGAACTCAGGATATGCTTCTTCCCATTTAGGAAATACTTCACGTTGAACCATCATAAAGCCTGTACCAATTTCCATAACTTCTAAAGGTTCTGTTACGTTAAATTGTGCAGTACCTTTAACAGGATTAAACACATAATCACCAGTTACGTTTTCTAGCAACTGTGGCTCAATATCAGGATTTCTTTCTAAGGCTTTCTTAACTGAACGCCATTTAATTGCTTTCTTAGGATATGGTGCACCAATAACTTCTCTATCTAAAGCTAACATTGCAATAACATCTTGCGGATTAAAGTGAATATCGGCATCTAAGAATAATAGATGACTGCAATCTGAACGATGCAAGAATTCATCAACTAGATAATTTCTAGCACGAGTAATTAAGGATTCATTGAAGAGAAATGAAAACTTAATGCGAATACCGTATTGCATACAAATTGCTTGTAGGTCTAAACAGGCTTTAGCATATAACCCATGATTATTTCCACCATACATTGGCGTGGCTACAAATAGACTCTTTTTTTGTAACTCTTCTTTTTTTATTGAAATTTCCATTTGCTCTCCAAATAATAAAAAAAGGATGCCCTAAGGCATCCCACGAACTTAGGCCGCTAATGGATTACCATTACTACGGCGGCTAAAAGAATAGCCGGCTGCCAAAGCATACTGCACTAGAGACTTAGTTGCTGGTCCCATTGTGTAATAGTTAACAGTTTTGCCTTCACTATTACGGCGTCTACCAGTGTAAATGCAATGACCTTCTTTGCGAAGTTCTTCAATACGTGCTGGAATGTTTGCAACACCAAAACGTACTCTACCTTGAGCAACTGTGAATGTTTGTTGTTCTTTCAACGCATTAAGCATTTTTTGTTTTGCGGATAATGTAGTCATTTTATATTCCTTATAATAAATTAATAAAACTCAATTGCTTGAGTCTGACAATTGTAACAGTATTTAATACTTTTGTCAACTGTTTCTGCGGCATACTTACGGTTTATAGAAAACAAATACCGGTTCGTATTTCAACCATAAACCATTCACTTTGCAGAAATTCTTTGCTTTGGGTAATCCTGTTTCAGAATCAACACGGTTACCACCAGGCATCTGTGCTAAAGACATTTTTAACTTGCCTTTATATACCATACCCAACGATTCTAAAATATCTTGGCTATCTTTTTCAAGCGGTAACATATCACCACCAAATACTGCATCGGCAATATTCCACAAAAGATATCTATCATTCTTTAACCATTCTACTGCTGTTTCTAATGTTGGTCGTAGAAATCCTTCTCTCCATGCATCATATTGACCGAACTTTTTGTATGACTGTTCAGGGTCTTCTGAATAAGCCTCTTTAGCAAAATATGGTGGTGATGTAAAGATTAAATCGATTGTACCTTTATGTTTTTGAAAGTTTTCGTTAAATTGTATAACCTCAGAACCTAACTGATATATTTCAGTCTTAGTTTGTTGTACTGTATGTGCAAACAGTCCACCTTTCTTAACATTCTTACGGTAGAAGTCGGCAATCTCATCATACTTAGTTCTACCGACTGTTGTTGTATGATCTGTATTTGGGTCTGTGCCGATGTAAAGAACTTTTCTATCATCTTTCACACTCATTGCACCAAGAAGTCTACCACCCCATCCCGATGATGGGTCGTATATTTTAATTAAATCTTGGTCTTTAAATGACTCTGTAAAACGCTCATACAAGTATTTGGCTGTCAATGGCGGGAAGTTAACTGCATACTGACAGAAAGATACTCTAAATGCTTTTAAACCTATAGGAAAGAGTTTCTGACCGTGTTCATAGAATCTAATTACAGCATGTTCAGATTTATCAAAATTTAAATTTGACTTGCAAAGTTCTGGTATAATATCACCAAGACTTTCAATATCTGACTTGCTTACTGTGAGATACTTTGTATTTTTAAGTTCTTCACTATAACCATCATATTCAGCAGATATATCTTTTGATTGTAGCCAATAGTCATATTTACCTTGTTTTCTAAAAGTATTTTCAAATTGTTGAATCCATTCTTTACCAGATTCACTAACAGGTAGACTATTAACGTATTCTGTATTGTTCGATTTTACGACAAGAGAGTAATGATAGAATGAATCACGTTTGAAATGTCTCGATGCATACGTTACAAAAGTTTCTAACAATTCAGGTTTGGCAAAATAATCATATATTGATTTACCATCATCATTTTTAGAATAATTAATACGAGTCTTCATCATGGTAGGAAACCATTGATTAACTGCATTACCTATGTTGCTTGTGTTTCTGATGACATCTCTTTCACCTGTTAGCTCATCTTTAACTAAGAATTTGTGAACCGGAAATGATGGCATATCGGCAAATTGACCAATAATTTCTTTTTTGTTGTAACCGACTCTAGGAGGTAAGTTTTTATTGTCCCACAAGTCTACTACAGTTTTACGCAAATCAATTACCCATTGACGAAACTCGTCAGTAGTCATTTTTAGTATTTCGTCAAACGTTACATTCACATTCGAATCAAGTAGTTTTTGATTCTTTTCATAATAATATTGTGTCATTTTTTAATCTTTTTAAATTTGTATCCTAATTTACCTAAAGTTTTCATACGTCTTTTGTACCCTTGTTGTAAGGCTAAAGGCTTTACAATATCAGTATACACTATTCCGTTCATATGGTCAAGCTCATGTAGCCAACATCTTGCACTTATACCGTTAAAAGTTGCTTTTTTTACCAGTCCGTTAAAGTCTTGGTATTCAACATCTATTTCTGCCGCTCTCGTAACAAAAAGATTTAATAAAGGGAAAGATAAACAGGCTTCTTCCATATGAATTTCACCTCGTGTTGCCAGTAATTTTGGGTTAAAGAACGCAACATATTCATCACCGGCACCCATCACAAATACACGATACTTAAGTCCGCATTGATTTGCAGATAATCCATAACCTTTATTTTCTATACAGGTATCAACAAGTGCAGATGCCAGTTCATTTGGGTTTACAGGAGGCTTTGAAAAATCAAACTCAGGCATCGCTTCTTTTAATATTGGGTGATACTCAGGCACCAAAGGAATTATATTTTTCGGTTTTTCGGTTTTAATCTCAAGTGCCTTACTTGTATCAAAACTAATAACATCATCAGCTTTGGTATTAACTTTAGCTGGTTTATCTTCTTCAATTATTAATTTAAATTCACTCATTTTACGATCCTACTGAAATTGGTTTTTTTCTCAAATTTAATTACTGACCGGAATTTGTCAAATAGTTGGTCACCCTTATGTGAAATTACAAACAAGTTAGTATCAGTACCAAGTTGATTGAGTAATTTCAAAAACTCTTCTGTGCCGGCAATATCAAGACTAGAATCAAACACTTCATCAAGTATTAAAAGATTAGTATTTGTAGAGTTTTTCATTCTAGCAATTTCACGCCAGGTAAATAATAATGCCAAATCAATTCTAAGTTTTTCACCTTCTGAAAAATTAGAATAACTAAATTCATCACGATGTCTTGATTTAATTGTCTCTTCGAAATTTTCATTGATATTAAAATTAACAAAAAAGTCCATTGCAGTCAAATACTTATTGATTAACTTATTCATAATTGGTAAATACTGACGAACTATCTTAGTTTTAATACCAGTATCTTTCAATAGTGTTGATGCAAAATCATAATACTGTTTTGTTTTATGAAGTTCTTCATGGTCTAATTGCAATGATTCTAATTCAGTTCTTAGTTTTTTTATACCGGCTTCTTCTGTTAATGTATCTCTTTTAATAGATAACTCATCAATTTCTTTTAGCAATTTTGTTATGTATCTTTGAGTTGCCGATACAGTTGAATTGTGTGTTATAACTTCATTGTTGTGTGCGTTAATATGTTTAACAATACCAGAAATCTCTGTTAATCGTTCGTTTCGTTTGTTAATTTCCTCTGTAATTTCTTTAAGACCCTTTTGTTGAACATCGACTTTACTTTGACGTTCAGATACTTGTGTTGTTTTGAATCCTGATTCGATTGATTGTCTACAGGTTGGGCAATGGTCGTTTTTTTCATAGAATTCAATATCCTTATTGATTTTTTTTATGTTAGATTCAATCTTTGCCTCAAGTTGAAAAAGTTTTTTTGTCTTACCTTCAACTGATTCCTTGTCTTGTATTTTAGATTGTAAAACCGAAATATGCTTATTAATAAGTTTAATGTCGGATTGTAACTTCTCAATGATATTAGATGACTCTTCAATTTCTTTTCTTTTCGTTTCAATCTCTTCTGCATGTGATTGTTTTTGTTGTTCAATGAAACCTTCATTAGTTTTAATTAATTCAGTTTTTAGTTTTCTGTCGCTCGTATTTTGTATTAAATTATTTTTAGTAATCTTTAATTTATCGGCAAGAATAACATTCATTTCAGAAAATATTTCAATGTCTAATAAATCTTCAATAATTGTTCTACGGTCTTTTGTTTCTAACTGCATAAACGGAACAAAAGAAGCGGAACCAAGGATGACTACTTGCGTAAAAGACTTGTAATTTAATTTAAGAATAAATTTCTCTAGATGTTCTTGATAGTCTTTTGCTTTCGCATCCTGGTTCACCAAAACACCGTTACAGAAAATCTCAAACGTATTAGGTTTGATACCTCGTATAACTTTATATTTCTTAGTACCAACATCAAACTCAATTTCCACAACACAATCTGAATTATTAATAGAGTTGGGTATCTGTGTTTTGTTTATTTTTCGATAAGGTTTGTTAAACAATACAAAGCATAATGCATCTAATATTGTAGACTTACCCGCACCGTTGTGACCAATAATCAACGTGTTTGTAGATTTGGTAAAATCAATCTCAGTAAAGTGAGCACCGGTGGATAGAAAATTCTTCCAACGTATCTTTTTAAATAATATCATTCTGTATCAGGATTCAATGCTTCTACGTATAGTTCTTTGAAAATGTTTTTGAGTTTACTATTGTCAATATGGTCTTCTTTGATAGTATCAACATACTTGTTTAAAATTGACAAAGTATCATCTGCTTGGTCTATTGTATCAGAATTTAAGTCTTCTGTCAACTCCGAAAAATCTTCGGCAATAGTAACATCGGCAGGATTGATTTGGTATAAACGATTTACAAACTTCTCGAACAAATATGGGTTTGTTTTATTAACTACTACCACTTTAACGTGAGTATCGGCATAACAATCTAAATTTTTGGCATTTATATCAATTACCGTTTCTGCTTTATCATCATACATTATTTTATGAAACATTTGATTAGGATTTTCTATAAAGTAAGGCTCTTCAAGAGTTTCAAAATCAAATGTATGAAACCCACGAGGATCAGAATAATCTTGCCAAGTAAGTTCATAAGGATTGCCCAAATAATAAATGTTAGCAAAATTATGTTTATGGTGATAATGTCCAGAAAAAGTATATTCAAATTTATTAAAAAGTTCGCTACTTAATCCTTCATGTGAGTGCATACCACGATACATTGCAAAACCAGCAATCTCTAAATGACCCATACAAATAGTTGCTCGTGTATTTTTTATTTCATCCATGCTTTGTTGATAGTTTTCGGCACATATCCATGGCAACATACAAATTTCAAAACCATCAATAGTGATTGTTTTTGGTTCTTCAATAACTTCAATATTGCTATAAGACTTTAATAAAAGGTCTACAGAATTAACTTCATTAGTATTTTTAAAAAAAGTATCGTGATTACCAACTAACATATGAACTTTGATGTTTCTTTTTAGAAGTTCATCAAAGAACATTTCTTTTGATCTTTTTAATGTATTAAAGTTGACATATTTACGCCGGTCAAACGTATCCCCAAGTACCAAAAGAGTAGATATAGAACTACTATCGAGATTAGGAAAAAAAGTATCCTTATAAAATTTCTCATAATAATCCAAAAATTGAGGAGAATCGTTTCTAACACCGAAAATGCTGGTCCGTTATGATAGCTACTTTCATTTCAGACACCTCCTTTCAAAAAGTTCATGTTATTTGGGTTTGGTCCGTTAGAACCAATTCTAGATTCCGGATCAATACCATTAAGATAGTATTTGTTGTACAAATGTTTTGTCACTTTAGTCTTTTCTTTAAGTTCACGCTTTAGTATAGTTTGGTGCTCAAAACGATTATTTAGTCGGTAGTAATGATTTAGTGTTTGCTGTTAATACACGTTGTCTTAGTTCTGTTGTACTGAAACTGTGTTGTCTTGAATTGAAGTACACAGACATTGATAGGTTAAAACCGGTAAATTGCTTGTCCCTGTACTCTTCTCCTATTATTCTAACATCAATTGGGTAACTTGTCAAGATGTCCATCAACTCTTTTTCGGTGGAATAGGGAACTATTTCATCCACGTACTTGCAACCTTCAAGTTGAATATACCGTTCTAGTAATGTTTGTACCGGTTTATTTTTTTCTGGTCTATCAATGGTAGGGTCAGATTGTAGACCTACAATTAAATAGTCGCATTGTGTTCTTGCCTCTTTCAACATCATTACATGTCCGGCATGAAACAAATCAAAACAAGAACATGTGAAGCCTATTTTTAAACCGTTGTAATCAATCATACCGTCTCCTTAATAAATTTTTCAAGACCTTTTGCTTTTTTCTTTGTTTTGGCAAGTTTGGCTTTTTTAGTTTTTTCATAGGTAGTAATAAACTCACCTATGTTATCATATAGTTGAAATTGTCTTGAAGTACCATCTTCAAAATCATTCTGTTCGTGTTCATCTAGAACACCAATCATTTCTGTTGATTTGTATTTAACGTATAGCTGTTTTTTCTCTTTGTCTATTCTGCGTAAAAAAGCATAGAATACAACTTGTGAGAAATAAGCAAATGGGTTTTTAGATTTATTGGGATCAAAGTTTTCGAAATACATTAGACAGTTTTCTATACCGTCTGATACCATTTCTTCCCGATGTGGGTAATTAATAAAATTAGGTTTGTGCGAGAAATTCTCGGCAATCTTCATCCAACATTCGCCGATGTAATTCGGGATCTTTGGTTTCGGTTTGCCGAGTCTTTTCGCCTCTTCCGATGCTATTTTATAATCAATTAATGCTTGAGTAAAATCAGCATTGTTAACATATTCTTTAGTTTTTTTCATTCAAGTTTACCGTAAAAAGTATTGACAAAGTGCTTGACAAGTGCTACACTGGCTATGTATCCTGTTAAAGATTATTAATTTAATGAATTACCAATCCTTTAGTACTCTTCATTTCATCCATAACTTCCATCATTTGCATGGTTTCTTCTTCAGTCAAATCATCCATGTCTTTTACTATTAATGATGAATTCATTTTCTTCATCATTTCATTATAGTACTCAATTAACTCATCATTTGGTTGCATTACACAAAGAACTTCAGTAATAGGTATAACTGACCTATTTTCTTTAATCAAAGAAACTGGAAGCCAACTTGTTAATACCAAGTGTTCTTCATTGAAGTGAACCTCAGTAGAAAGTAACATTGGTTCTAAAAGATTAATTAAAACCTTGTCTTCGTTGATAAGAAGATTGCAAAGAATATCCTCACCATTTTTTAGTCTGACTATTCTTACGTTGCTATTATCCATTTTTAAGTCCTATATTGTAGATTTTAAAAGGGAACTTCTCTTCATTATATATATCAACCCGTTCCATGAAATGTCTTAGTGTATGATTTGTATGTTTCTTATGTCTCAAATCATCCGCTATATCATAAAGCGTAGCAGTTTCTTTACCTTCCGATTTTCGCAAACCTCGTCCAATAGATTGAAGATTGCGAACTCGTGACTTTGATGGAGATGCGAAAATAATATTATGTAAGTTGCGAATATTAATTCCAGTACTAAAAGTACCAAAAGAAGCCACAATAATAGCATCATTTTCTTTCTCCACTATTTTTCGAATTTCTTCACGTTCATTTGTTTCCGTTCCACCTGAAACAAAAAAGATTTTTCTATCACCAATCTTCTCTGTATTCTTAATCATATTATACAGTATTTTGCCGTGTTTGTCAACCATTTGATAGAGGACCAACGTATTTGTCTTCATGCTTACCGCAAGATTTTTTATAAATTTATTACGCTGTTCATTCAATATAAGATATTCTAATTCTTCTTGATACGTTGCATCTTTCATTTCTTCACACATCTCAGGTGAATGTTTTAATACGAGACACTTAACTTCAAAACTTGAAAGAATACCTTTATCAATAAGTTCTTTAGTTGAAATAACTTTTTTTGCAGTACCAAACAAACCCTCTAATACCAATTTGTGAGTTTTTGTGCCGTCTAATGTTCCAGTTAATCCTATCCTATATTTTGTATTTACACACGCAGAAAGTATACGTGTAAGTTCTTTTGCTTTAAACAAATGAGCCTCGTCACCAATTACAAAATCAAATTGATGAAAAAACTCATCTGGCATGTGTTGCATAGATTGCCAAGTAGATATTGTTATTGGTTTAACATAAGTTTTTTCTTGACCTGAATAAATTTTTTGAGTATTAGATTCGGTATCAAAACCATTTTCAGTAGAGTAATCCTTAAAATCGGAATATAATTGCTCAACAAGAGATGTTGTAGGAACTAATATAAGACCTTTTAGTCCTTGAAAATCTATAAACTGACGTATAAAGAGATAAATGATTAAAGACTTACCTGATGCTGTAGGAGATAATAAAAGGGCTCTACGCCTCTGCATAACGTTGATAAACGCATCTAATTGATGGTCGTGCGTAAGAATATCTTTATTTTGAGATTGTAATTTTAAAGAATCTACAAACTTTTCAGCATGGTATCTGCTGAATTCATCTTCTACATCTACAGATGGTTCGGTATATTCTATTGAATATTCTCTGTCTTGGCTAAACTCTTTAACATAATCAAGCAAGCCAAGATACAGAGAATTATTTCTTAAATCAAATAGACGTATTTTTCCGTCCCATATTTTATTTCTAAAGGTAGGAGTAAACTTGTGACCTGGTACAAAGAACGTAAAATATTCAGATAGTTCTTTTGCAATATGTTGCTCACATTTAACTTGAAGGGATGCTTCATTTTTTTTGTAAATTACTAAGTCACTCATTGT
>Ga0214192_1001430_pt1 | contig 13379 bp, 13 predicted proteins | sample TroBogEpilimnion_44_FD_153030 | JGI IMG/M metagenome (GOLD analysis project Ga0214192, IMG submission 153030) | Freshwater microbial communities from Trout Bog Lake, WI - 29JUL2008 epilimnion | ecosystem: Environmental > Aquatic > Freshwater > Lake > Epilimnion/Euphotic zone | place: Trout Bog... | reverse complement strand
GTAGGTAATATATATGAAATAAATTATAAAGAACATATAAAGAGTGAAAAACATAAAAGAATGATGTTAGTATAGTAATTTTAATACAGTTTAATATGGTTTTTGTGATATGGAAATTTGGAAAAAAATTAATTTTGAAAATTTAAATTTCTCAAATGACTATGAAATATCATCATTCGGTAATATAAGAAATTTTAAAACTAAGAGAATTTTAAAAATAAATAATAAAAAAGATGGATATTCAAATATTACTTTAAATGGTAAAACATTTGTACTCCATAGATTAGTGGCAATTGCTTTTATAGATAATCCAAATAATAAACCGACAGTTAATCATATCGATAAAAATAAACATAATAATAAATTAGATAATTTAGAATGGGCTACATATAGTGAACAATCATTGCATTCTAAAAATGAAGTTTTTAATCATAATAGAAGTATTTGGAAAATAGATATGGAGACAAATGAAAAAATAAAAAAATATAACACAATAAAAGAAGCAGGATTAGAAATTAATGGTAAAGAGAATTCTTTTAAAAATATTTCTTCTTGTGCATTAGGTAAAACTAATATTGCTTATGGATTTAAATGGGAATATGAAAATCAAGATAATATAATTAATAATGAAGTATGGAAACCTTTTGAATTTGAACAAATGAAAACTAAAAATTATTTTGTTTCAAATTTTGGAAGAATTAAAAATAAAGAACGAATATTAAAACCTATTATTGACAACAATGGTTATTATAATGTGAATAATAAATCAATCCACATAATTGTTGCAAAAAATTTTATTGAAAATCCAAATAATTATAAAGTTGTCAATCATAAAGATGGAAATAAATTAAACAATAATGTTGATAATTTAGAGTGGGTAACACAACAAATGAATTGTATTCATGCAATAAATAATCAATTACGTAAAAATATTAAAAAAGTAGTTTTAACTGAAAATAATGAAATTATAAAAATATTTAATTCATGTATGGATGCATCAAAAGAATTAAATGTCAATTGTCGTTCAATAAATAAATGTTGTAAAAGTGAATTAAAAACATGTGGAGAAAAAAAATTAACTTTTAAATATTTAGAAGATTATAACAAAAATGATAATATAATTAATAATGTACATATTAATTTAAATATCAAAGATAAAAAACCAAAAAAAATTAATGTTTACGATAAAAATAATATACTTATAGAAACATGTAATACAATTACAGAAACATCAAAAAAATATAAAATTAATAATAAAACGATAATTTCTCATTGTGATAATAAAGTAAAATATCCAAATAGTGATTATTATTTTAAATATAATTTACAATAATTTATGGCATGGAAATCCCAAATTATATAATTCTGATGATATTAATCCTGTTAATAAAAAAAAATATGGTGATTTATATAATAAAACTGTTGAAAGAGAAAAAATAATAAAAGAAAATGGATATAATTTAATAACTATTTGGGAAGATGAATATTTAAAAAACAATGTTAAGCTGTGATTAACATTTTTATATACTCAAACAATATAAAATTATGTTATTGACTGTTATACTTTATTTTAATTATTTTGAAATAATTAAAATATATTGTTATCTTAATGACTTACAGTATAGAAATTAAAGAATGTTGTATAAAAACACATAGAGAATTAAAAAAATTAGGTTTCGAAGGTTATTCTTTATACAATAAACTTAAAAATATATTTAAGTGTTTTAAATTGTCTATTCAAAAATGGATTTATAAGTTAAATAATTATACTTTCTTTAATAAAAATAATAAAACTACAAAATACACTAAAGAACATGAAAATTTTATTGTTGATCTTGATACCAATAATAAAACTATTAAATGTAAAAAAATAAAAAAAGAATTGAGTATAAAATTTAATCTTTCACTTTCAAAAACAACTATTTATAAAATTTTAAAAAATAATAATTTAACATATAAACAAACTATTAAAAAAATAAATCCTTAACATAATTTTATATTTTTTGAGTATAATTATTATATAATAATTATAAAAATACCAAATTATATATGTATATAACAATTTATTTCCACTTTCTGAAATTGTATTTTTTACATTTTCTTTTTTATGTATCTGACCATTATCTAATATTATTAATTTATTTTTTACATTTTTAAGTATTTCTGTTAAAAAATCATTAAATCTATCTGCATTTACTGCTCCATTTTCATATAGTTTATAACCTAAACATTTTTTATTACTTATTGCTACTACTAATGAATATTTTTTAAATACTGCATTATCATCTGTTTTAATTATACATCTTTTTCCTAAATCATTACGACAATAATTTACACTTAAAGATGTGCTAATTGATGTTTCATCTATTGATATAATATCATCTAATTTATATTTTTCTACTTCTTTATAAAATTTTTTTAATTCTGCTTTTTCATCTCTTTCTTCACCTCTATAAGTTTTGGGAAAATGCTCAAAAGTTGCTCTTTTATATGTAATATTATTATCTCTAATTATATCGTGTAAATATTGCCTTGAAACTTCTAAATCCTTAAATTTATTTTTTATTAAAATATGTAATTGAGACATTGTTATTGTATTATCTTTTTTAAGAGTATCTTTAATAAATTTAATATGATTTACATTAATTTTATACGATCCTTCTTTTCTTGGTTTTCTATCTACATTTTTATTTTTATCATATTTTTCAACCCATCTTTTTAAACTTCTTTCACTACATTCAAATATCTTACATACAGATACAAAATTATTTATTTTTTTATAATATTTAACTGCTTTTAATTTCAAATCCGAAGAAAATTGTTTATTCATATATACAAGAATATTATATATTTAATAATTTTAAAGATATATTAATATTATATATAAATAATGACTGAAATTAATTATAAAAAACTATATGAAGAATCCATATTTGAAAAATTTAATTTACAAAAAGAATATGATGATTTTAAACAAACTTTTAATTTATATAAAGATGATATGACAAAAAAAATTAATGAATATGAATTAAATATTAATGAATTAAAAGAAAAATTAAAAAAATATACTGCACCTAAAAGAAATAAAACTTTTTATGAAAATCATAAAGAAGAAATAATTAAAAAGAATAAAGAATATATACAAAAAAATAAAGATAATTTAAAAAAACCAGACCCAGCAAAAATTAAAGAATATAATAAAAGAGCATATGAAAGAAGAAAATTAAAAAATAATCAAAATATTGATAATGAATTATAATTATTTTTAAACGAATAAATATAATTAATAATTAAAACATATAGAATGATTTTTATTAAAAAATATTTTTTAGTAAAAATATTAATTATTTAATTCGTTTAAAAATAATTAAAATAATATAAATATATAATATATATAATATAATATTATGAGTTCCAAAGTTAAAATCAAAAAACCTCCTGATATTGTTGAAAATAATAAAAAGGAAGAAGAAACTTATGAACAAGTTTATAGAACTATTAAATGTCCTTTAAAATCTGTATTAAAAAAATATGACACATTACAACCTGTTATTGAAAATTGTGTTAAAGATATTAATGAAATTATTATTTTAGCATATCAATTTATCAGGTTATATTTATTAGATAAGTTTTCTAATAATAAAGAATTACCCACTATAAATAAACAGTTTATATTAGATGTTCTTAAAACAGTAAGTTCGACAGAAACAAATAAAGGTAAACAAAAAACAGAAAATAAAATTAAAAATAAAGAAGGCAAAGATGATATAAAATTATTTTATAATAATGTGTTTTGTAAACTTGTAAATAAGAAATTATCATATTCAAACAAAACATTTATAATTGATAAAATGGCTGATGAAATGTTAAGATGTATTGAAACAAACATTTCAACTCATTTTCTTAAGCATCTTTATAAATATATTAACATTAAATTTAAAAAGCCTAAAAGTGAAGAAATTAAAAAAGAAAAAGATAAAACAAAAAGAAAGGAACTATATAAAGAACTTAATGCAGATATTAGAAATTTAAAATCGGATATTATTGATAGACAAATTTTAGATTCTAAAGAAGAATATCATCAATGGATTAAAGATAATATTAATTTAATGCTACCTAGTAAATTTACAAAATCAATACCTTATGATATTAAGGTTAATCCTGAAAAATATATTAAATATTCTATGTATATAAATAATGAAGTTGAAAAATTAGGTGCAAAACCTTATGCTTTTGTTCCACAAAGAAATAACATAATAATGAAAAATATTGTTTTGAATACTTCCGGAATTTCTGATTTAATAGGTTCTCAACTTGATAAATTTTTTAGTTATCCTAAAAGTAAAATAATACTAAATTGTAAAAAGTATCAATCACATATTTGGAGTAAAATATTAAAAATAGAAAAAAGAAGCATATTTAATAATAATGAATTTGTATTTTATAATCAAATAATAACAGATGGTTTTAATTGTTGTTTATTATTTATATTAAAAAAATACAAAGATAAGAAATTTGGAGACAAAATACCAAAATATAAAGAAAATGAAGACAATGAATTTATAAAATTAAATGAATTAACAAAAGAAGAATGTGATAAATATTTGAATGGTAATTATAAGTTTATAGGTCAAGATCCAGGAAAAAATTCACCTTTAAGCTTTATTGACGAAGAAAATAATTTTTTTCAATATTCAAATTGCAGAAGAAGAATTGAAACTTATACTAAAAGAACAAATCAAATTATTCAAAATGAAAAAAATGAAAATAATATTATAGAAAAGGAAACTGAATTATCTAAATTCAACTCAAGAACTTTAAAGCCTGAAGAATATAAAAAATTTATTATTCAAAAAACTAAAACCAATAATGAAGTTAAAGATTTTTACAATAATGTTTTATTTAGAAAATTAAATTTTAGAAGATATATTTATACATTACAGTCAGAAGCTAAATTATTAGATGAAATTGAAAATAAATATTTATCTGAAGAAGATAAGAAAAAAGGTAAAAAGCTACTAATCTATTGGGGTAATTGGTCAATAACCACACAAATGAAAGGAAAAATGCCAACTCCTGGAATAGGTATAAAAAGATTATTGAATACAAGATTTGAAATATTGGAAACTGATGAATTTAAAACAAGTAAACTTTATAATAAAACCTTCAAGGAATTAACAAATGTAAAAGTAAGAAAAGGAAAACATTCAAAATCCCTTCACCAAGTGCTAACTCTAAAAGAGGAAACTGAAAAGTGCATAAGAGTGAATCGTGATAAGAATGCCTGTATGAATATATTGCTTTTAGGAAAATATTATTTGGAACATCAATCAAGACCGAAAGAATTCCAAAGAGAAAAACAAAAAACAGAAATAAAAAAAGCAATAAAATTAACTGAAAAGGTTAATAAAAGTACAAAAAATAAAAAACAAATAACTGTTTAATTAAAGGTAATAATTAAGCAGTTTACTGATAGGATAATAAGCATTTACCAATCTATAATAAATATAATGATGCTTATTAATTAAGCCTATTACCTTTAGAATTTAGTGTCTTAAATGACAAAGCATTGTGTAGTTTAAATGACGCGACGACTAGTTTAGTAGTCTAATATTGATTAGAATTCATACTATAGAGAACAGTCGGCATTTAAAATACGCAACGCTCTAAATATTAAAAATATTGTTATAATGACTTTATTCAAACAATATCTTTTTACAGTCCAATTCTTATAATTTCAATCACAGTAAGAATTAATGTTATGGTGACCACTGACAATATTAACAGATTTTTATTTTCTTTTAACACCTCGTTGTATAAAATAACACATCCTAGAAATAATCCTAACAAAATAAATATTTTTCTTTGTCCATAACTCACAAAATTGGTTGGTCCCACACTATATATATTATTAATCATTAATAATGCACCAATGACAATACCAGCGGCAAAATAATTTACTGATGACTTGGATTCTGACATTATGATATAATTATATTTATATTATAAAATTTATGGAGGATTTTATAATATAATTCTATATACACTCTTTTTTTAACTAAAACCATATTTTAAAGATCTGTTTATCCATGCGCTCATTTTTAAATCAAATTCCTGTTTATAACTAGGCATTAGTGTAGTCCAATGATTCGCAATTAAAAAATCATAATCTTCCTTAATGTTTAACTCATTCATAAAACGTTTTATGCTAGTCAGCGATTTTTTAAATTTTGTTATTATGTCAATATACGCATTTACATATTTATATCTGAGCCATGAATAAACTCTGTATTTTGTATACAACGAATTTATATCATAACTGCCCATTATCTGTTCATAGTTTTCTTCCGTGAAATATTTATTTTTTAATAAAAAATCCCAATTCATAAATAAATAATCTTCTTGTACAATCAATAATGGAATGTATTTGTCAAATATTTTTTTGTCTTTTAGTTTTGACACGATGTATTCGAACATATTTGATATAAAATTGTGATATTCCACAAATTTTATGTTGTTAGTTATATCGCTCATGTTTATTATATCATACTTTATTAAATTTGGAATATTTATTTTATTAAATAATATTCCATAATTATAATCTACTTGATACAATTCATTGAAAAATACTTTTGTAAAAATCTGATATTCCTTAAAACTTAAATTTTCACTTATTAATGATAAATTTTGTACAATAATCTCTCCATCCTTTAAATTCCAATTAGACATATTTAATAATTTTTTATCAATTGTCGTTTTTTCTCCAAATCCCACCAAGCTCTTAAAATATTTTATTTTTGCATTAAAATTTATATAACTCAATACATTCAAATATTGAACATATTCCAAATAATACCAATAATCTATTTTACCGACAAAATTTAGTTTATTCAAACTATAGAGTTTATCGAATATATTAAACATTTTACTCAACACACTTATTAACTATATAATATTTTATTTTTATTTTTTAGTAATTATTTCATTTTTTTATCGATACAACTATGCTGTATTTTTATAAAAAACGTTTCATTAGTTTATCTTATAAAAAATATTTGAAAAAATTAAACAGCATTGATAAAAGTACAATGAGTACAACGTAAAATAATCTCAGACATACACCTATTTTTATTCTTTCAAAATTACTCATCTTTGATTCATTTGAAACTTTGTCCATTGCCGCAATTTTGTTTACTGTTTGTCCGACAGAATTTTCCAACTGCTTGATTTGATAACAGCCAATTTCGGAATCATGTATGTATCCAAGTTTACGATAATACTCTCTTACACCAACGCCCGCAATAACAGACATTTTTTTATAACCATTCTCAATTGCAATTTCTTCTGCTCTGGCTACTAATTTCTTACCCAAACCTTTGTGTTGTGGTTTTTCTTCTTCTTGTGAAAACATAATATTGTTATCGTTATAATGCTTTTGATTTTCTTTACAGGGGGTAACCTTGCCGTATGTATGTAGTTCTCGAATCATTGCGCAATCTACCAGTTCTGGAAATATTACTTTGCCTGTATCGGTTAAACCTGCGTTTTTAGATAACCTTAACCGCAAAAAGGAATAAAGTACTGGATTTGCATCACTTGACTCCCAAGTCAAAAAATATTCAATTCCTTCAGATGCTTCAAATTTCAACTCTTTCAACACAACTTCACCAATATCAACACGATTCTTGTTCCTCGTATTACCTGCTTCCCTATATCTAATACATGTAGAAAGCAATCCTAGTGTCTCCAAATCCATGTCCAATTCAGAACGCATTCCTGATTGTGTTGTTCCCCCACATATCACGTTTGTTGGTATATCCCTAAATACTCGATTGATTCTGATTGACGGATGAATAACCTGGTAAAAATCAAATATATTTTTGTATAAGGGATTTGCTAATCTGTTGGCTAACTTTTCTTCTTTCGACAATTTGCGATAAGCTATCTTTTCTTCATGCGTCATTTTCTTTAATTCACCATATGGCTTGTATATTCCAGCATCGTACCATTCCTTGATTTTAGTATGAGGCGTCACAACACATGGATAAAGTTTTACCTGATCTATCTTGAAAGCTGGATCAGTATTAAACTCATGCAACATCTGTCTATCAACTTCTGGCATATTATCTTCGTTATCTTCATCAGGAGGTAGATCTAACATAATATGTGCATCTGTAATTTTTTTGTACCGGTAAATCGAACATAATATGTAAAAATTGAAATTTATATTTATTTAAAATTTAGACATCATACAATAACAATAAAGCAATGAATAATAATACCATAATAAGTTATAAGCATAATGACAATGATAAATATTGTTATATAATTAAGGGTAAATTATGTGATGATTTATCTTGTATATCTTGTTTTAACGCAAGTTTTATGTCAAGTGATAAATCAGCTTATTTAATAGACGATATACATCCTAGATTTATAAGAAAAGGTTCAAAACAAAAATATAATTTTTATTGTGGCAAATGTACTCATGTGTTTGAACAATCAATATGTGAAATTGTAGGTAGAAACGGATGGTGTCCATATTGCAGTTATCCTGTTAAAAAATTATGTGATAATGAATTATGCAGTCATTGTTACAATAATAGTTTCGCATCGTGTATAAAATCTAAATATTTAATTGATGATGTTGATCCAAGATATATTTTTAAAGGTTCTGGTGCAAAATATAATTTTAAATGTGACAATTGTTTTCACACATTTGATAAATGTGTATATTCAGTGACTAAAATCCCTGCGAGAAATAAAGAAGGAAATGTAAATTGTTCATGGTGTCCATATTGTGCAAATCCACCAAAAAAATTATGTGACAATAATTGTAAATTGTGTTTTGATAAAAGTTTTGCATCACATCCAAAATCAAAATTTTTAATTGATGATATCGACCCAAGAAAAATATTTAAATCTTCCAACTTATATTTAAATTTTAAATGTGAAAATTGTGATCATAACTATAACACAAGTCTTAACATCGCTACAACACAAAATATTTGGTGTTATTATTGTTCTAATATTGATTTATGTGATGACGAAAAGTGTTTAATGTGTTTTAATAAAAGTTTTGCGTCTATTGAAATGTCTAAATATATACAAGGCGATGTTAATCCCCGAAAATTATATAAAGGTTTAACAGCAGTTTACGATTTTAAATGCAAAGATTGTGATAATATATATAGTAAAGGATTGTATTATATAACTCTTGGTACAGGTTGTCCATACTGCAAAAACAAAACGGAAAGAATGTTAAATAATTTTTTAAAAATTCATCATCCGTCTTTAAAAATTCAGGCAAAATATGACTGGTGTAAAGATAAAATTTGTTTGAGATTTGATTATGTAATAGAAAAATTTAAATTATTAATTGAATTGGACGGCAATCAACATTTTACTCAAGTTATGAACTGGAAATCACCTGATGAAAATTTGAAGACCGATGTATTTAAAATGAAAAAAGCAATTGAAAATGGCTATAGTGTAATTAGAATTAAACAAATAGACTTTTATCAAAATTCATTAAAACATGAAAAAATTTTAGAATTAATTAAACAATATGATGAACCAACCATACTATATCTTTCTGTTAATCAACATGTGTATGATAACCATAAAAAATGCTTTAATAATACTGATACAAACACAATCAATACAACATAAAATATTATAAGACAAATACCGAGTTCTGTTTTACTTAAATTATTTATATGTGTTGCATCAAATATAGCATCTATCATTTTTATTTGTTTGTTTCCCTGAATTTTATCCTCTTGATTTTTATCTTCTAAGATTTTGATTTGATAGCAACCAAGTTCAGAATCAATTGAATAACCTTGTTTACGATAATATTCTCTTACTCCAACACCTGCAATAACAGCAATTTTTTTATAACCTTTTGCTCTGGCAATTTCTTCTGCTCTTTTCAATAATTTTTTACCTAATCCCTTGTGTTGTACATTTTCATCTTCATTTTGTGCAAACATAAATGTGTTATTTTCGTAGTACATTTGGTTATCTTTACAAGGTGTAACTTTTCCATAGGTATGGACTTCCCGAATCAAAGCACAATCAATCAATTCTGGAAATATTACTTTTCCAGTATCCGTTTTTCCAGAGTTAGCTGAAAATCTTTGACGTAAAAGTGTATATAATACAGGTTTAACGTCATCACTTTCCCAAGTAATAAATTCTTCAATTCCTTCTGATGCCTCGAATTCAAGCTCTCTCATTATTAAATTTCCAATATCTGTGCGATTCTTGTTCCTTGTATTACCTGCTTCCCTATATCTAATACAACTTGATAATTCGCCCATAATGTCTAAATCTCCATCCATTTCTGAACGCATACTTGTTTGTGTTGTTCCTCCGCAAATTACATTTGTGGGAATATCGCGAAACACTCTTTCTATGCGTATTGAGGGATGAATTATTTTGTAGAAATCTATAATATTTTTGTATAATGGGTTTTCTAAACGTAAAGCCATTTTATCTTTCTTTGATAATTTACGATAAACTATTTTTTCTTCTTGTGTCATTTTTTTCAATTCACCATATGGTTTGTACGTACCTGCATCATACCACTTTTTTATTTCAGTATGAGGTGTGACGACGGTTGGATATATTTTTAGAAAATCAATTTTAAAATCTGGATTTGTATTAAAGTCATTTAGCATCTGTTTATCGACTTCAGGCATCTTATTTTCATAACCTTTTGGGTTTGGAAGGTCTAACATTAAATGTCCTGAAATTTTAAATCCACAGTCTTTTAGCATCTTAATAGCTCGAATTGAATCTTTAGTATAACATCTTCGATTAACACGACGCAAGATATTATCGTCTAAATGTTGAATACCTAATTGAACACGTGTAGCGCCAATTCTTCTAAGAAATTGAATTGACTTGTAGTTAATTTGATCTGGACGAGTTTCCGGTGTCAATCCCACAACTCTACAACTTGCCGTTTCATTTATTTTAATTTCTTCATCCATACTTAGTGGTTCTCGAAGTGGTCTTCCAAAGAAATAATCCATCAAGACATTAAACGTATAATAAACATCACGTATAAATTCAGTTCTATATTCGTAAGAATACGTGTCCCATGTTCCTCCTTGAATTATTACTTCGGCCTTGTCAATTGAATGTCCCTGCTGAATGTATTGTCGAGCCCTTTCAGTAATCATCTTAAATACTTCAAAATTGCACTGTATTGCTCTGTCCACAGATGGTTCTCCTGGCAAATATGATCTTGGCATGTCTGGAAAATCTGGGCAATAAAAACAATTGTATTTACATGAATACTTTCCGGGATTACCTTCGTGGTCCTCTCCAAATTCTTTTACTATTTCTTTTGTTCCGTCTGAATTGATTTTTGTATATGAGGGATATCCGCTGGTAAAAATACTAAATACCATTACTCCAGAATTTTCCCTAACATTTTTTACTCTTAAAACCTTTTCTAGTCCTTTGTGAGGTTTAGGATATCTACCGTCCTGGCGACCCATTTTGTAAAAACAAATCAAATAACCGAATTTTATAATCCCTTTATTAAATCCATTATCTTTTTGATATCTTTCAAAAGTTTTTGGTAAATTTTGAATAGTTTTTTTGTCGTTATAGTATTCATCTAAAAAATCAAAGCATTTAGACGTCAGTTCTTTAGATAATTCCTTAAACCAAAACGGCTTTATCAAGTCCTCAATGTTTATAACATTGTCCTCACTCACTATACTATCCGAATTAGGGTCCATATTTGATTCTTATAATTATATATAATATATTAAATCAATCCATATATTATTTCAATTTTTTGTTATCCTTTATTAACGAATTTAAACATTAATTAACATTATTAATATATACAATGTCATTCCTAAATCAATGGTTTAATAATAATCTATCAAATAATGTCAATATCTTGAACACTTTATCACAATCTGAACTTAAATGGATCCCAGATAACAATCTAACTTTACAATATAATAAATATTTAAATAATTGTGCGGAACTTAATAGACTTAGATATTCGCTCGAAAGTATACTTATTCCAAAATCAAAACAATTAATAAAAGAATTTATGAAAAAATCACGTTCTTCCGTTCTCGATGAAAGAAATCAGGTACAACATATTAGAAAAGAAATGTCGCATGTTCAAACACAAATTTCGAAAACTGAAATTTCTATAAAAGAGTTGGAAAATTACGATCTTGACATAGTCGAAAAATGGGAAAAATATCTTGAAAAAGCCGGAGATTTTTTAGAACATAATGATATTAATTCTGAAATTATTACTGAAGATATATTATCTGATGACAGACTATATATTATGTGTAAAAAAATATGCGCTAAATATAACTCAAATGTAGAATCTAATAAATATTTAAAATTAATCAGAGACATCACTCAATTTTTTGACGTTAATTATTCGGTTGATGATGAGGAAATTACTGATTGTGTAGAATACAAAAAAAAACTTGATGAATTTTTAAATTTTGAAACTAAAAATTCACTTGATGCCGTTAAAAAAGCTCCCACATTATTTTTGCGCGATGTGGATAACAACTTAATAAGTTATGAATTAAATATTAATAATGAACCTATTGAACTATCCGATGATATAATAGCAGTCTTGTACGGAGAATACAACATCGAACTATTTGATTAAATTTACTTTTTCTTTTATTTTTAGTATTCATCTTCTTCTACTTCAAATAACGGCTCACCAATATATTCGTTTTTATTTCCAAGTTTTTTGCAAATATACTTTAAAATTTTTATTTTTACAATATCTTCTTTTCTTGGAATGGTTACGTATGATTTTAGTAAATCAATTATTCCTAATATTCGTACATCGACTTCTCCGTATTTAATATTCGCGCATTTTGGATTTGTTTTTAACTTGTCGAAATCTATTTTATTAAACTTACTCGATTTGTCAGAACATTTATAAAATTTTTGATCGTCTGGTATCGGCATAATAGAATAGTGAGAACCAATTACAAATAAATCATCGTTATCTTCACACACCAAACCTTCAGTATTTCTTGTTCTTCCTGAAAATTTGTTAGTCGACAATGGTGCAGGAGCAGATATTCCTAATAAATTTGGTCTTCCTAATGTAAGGCTAGGAGGTCTACCATCCGAAGTCGCTGACACTGGAACTGGCTTTAAAACTGGCTCAACTATTTGTTCTTGTACTCTTATATTAATTTTTCTATCCATTTTTTTACAATCTATGAGAAATAAGTAAAAAAGTATATAAGAAGCCTTATTATACTTAATTATACTCTATTATAACAATGATTACTTAATGTTATTACTATAATAAATGGCAATAATAATATTATCATTCTTTTATATTATTTTATTGA
>Ga0214192_1001427_pt1 | contig 13396 bp, 16 predicted proteins | sample TroBogEpilimnion_44_FD_153030 | JGI IMG/M metagenome (GOLD analysis project Ga0214192, IMG submission 153030) | Freshwater microbial communities from Trout Bog Lake, WI - 29JUL2008 epilimnion | ecosystem: Environmental > Aquatic > Freshwater > Lake > Epilimnion/Euphotic zone | place: Trout Bog... | reverse complement strand
CATTCAAAAACATAAATAATTTTAAATAAAGGAAAAATAATATATTTAAAATTAAAAATATATTATATATGTAAATAGGTCTAAAAATGCTTATTTCTCAGGGATTAACTTTTGAATCTGTCTGAACCTTTACGTCATCTGCTCGAGCCATCCGATTAGAACGAATACCATCGATAGAATACTGACCCCGCAAATCTCCACAAAGAGAGACCAAATAACCCACTTTTTTCTCAATATCCATTCCGATATCAGAAGAAAAATAATCCATTGTCATTAATTTTGCAATATCAATTGCTGAATCAAATTTTCCCTCTGATAACTCTTTACGAATACCGAGACCAAAATTTTTATCTGTGTTCTTAGAAGATAATTCTTTTGCTAGGTTCTTTTTCATTTTAAGTAACAATTCTTTAGTGGCTGAGTCGCCTTGTTTACCCATATTCTTTGCAATCAATGCAGACTCAATTTTAGAGTATGATTCATAAAATTTATCAAGACTAACAGTTTCTAATTCTTGAATCAGTTTATAATCCTCCTTAGAATTTGATTGAATACGAAATTGTGGTTCTTGTGAATTTTTGTAAAATACTTTTGATGTATTGTCGCGAGTAAACGGGCATGTTACACTTAGTTTCGGATTTCCATTTGAAATAATGTAACACTCAACATTATCCAAAGGATATAAACTCAACAATCTGTCAGCATTTGCTACATCGCTATCACTAACTTCTCCATCAGTAAAAATAACAATGTTGCTAAAATTCTTGGTTTCAATAATTTTTTCCGCAATTCTAATGGGGTAAGTCCCTCCACGTCCAGTTCGTCTGGTTATATATTGCTCGAAATTCTGGGGTGTAGACTTTTCAATTTTGTCGTCCCAAATGTAAATTTCTTTGACATTTGCTTTGTTTCCTGTATAATAATCGTTAACTCGCTTCCAATAATCTTGAAAACTTCCCACTGAACCAGAAACATCCACATATAACGTTACTTGAGCCATACTTGTGTTTTGTAAATTGGTTAATTATCTAATGTTTAATTTTATTCCAGTGAATAAAAAAATCAATTTTTCTTAAATAAGAAGTTTTTCTAAATGTTTGAGTATTATATTAATGACTTTCATCTCATTCTCGTATTCTGATGCATAAAATTTATCAAACAATTCTAGAAATTGCGTGACCCATCTATTAACATTCTCACTATTGCCATCCGACAAATTTTGTTTATTGGATGATTTTTCTTTAATTGATTTGAATATTGGTTCAATTGTTTCCAATAATTTTTCAAGATGTTTATTTTTTTCAATTTCTAAATTATTTAATAAACTAGACGCTAATGTTTCGCTTAGTTTAATTTGTTTTTTTATTTTGAACAAATTTTCTGGAAGCTTCGATAAAAATTTAAAATATGTTTCGTAAAGTAATTTTATTGATGAAGTGTCAGCCTTTTCATCAATCACAAATTCAGTAGATTTTAGTAAAAAGAGCACATCGCAAAAAATATATTTACGAAATACAACATCATAGTTGTTGAGTTCTTCTATTGTTTTATTAACGAACAAATTAAACTGTTCATTCATTATCAGAAAACTGCAAATTCTGTTTAATATGTTAATAATGTCTGTATTGGTAAATATAAAAAAAATCAATTTTTTGGATAATGTGGTACATTATAAAAATTATTGTGAAGAATCATATTCACATTCGACCATAAAAATAATTTTGCATTCAAATGGTAATTTTATATTAGAAATATTTCTATCTATATCCTTAGTAGCCATTTCTCCTTTGTGAATAATAATAAGTTCTTTAAGTGAAAAAGGAAGATTGGTTAGTTTTATGTTGTGGTGGTTATCTTTGATGTTAATTTGTAATCTTTCCACGGTATTTGGCAATTCATCAAGTAAAAAATACGAATCGACGTTAATATCTAAAATATTAATGTTAGTTATATTATTATTTGCAAAAATATACTTTAAATCTTTTCGCAAATCACAATAATTACAATAGTCAGAACCAGGACAATATTCCAAATTTGAAATTAACAAGTTATTATCCGAGTGCATGATGTTTGTTTGTTGTTCAAAGTGATTAAGATAAATTTCATTTTCTTGCGATAAATCCTCGTCTTTGTAGAACATAAGTTGTAACCTGTGTAATTTTTGAAAATTGGCCAAATAATTATATATTTTAAGTTTCATATTTTCGTTGACTAACAATTGAAGATATTTAAGATTCTTATTCAAATATCTTGTCCAAATCACTGTTTCTCGATACTTGTCCAAATATACAAACAATAGTAACATGCTCCGGATCATCAACACTACTCAACTCTCTCACTCTACCAATCGCATATTCACTCATAATTAAATGTTGTAATGTTTTTATTAAGTGTCCTGATGTTTTATGTTAAATAAATAATGTAGAAAAATCAATTTTTTACAATTTTATAAAAAGACTCATAACCTGAGTTTACAGAGTGAGCAACGTCACTGGGACACCACCAACTCGAAGATTGATTGGGTGATACAGCTTGCCGTAAGCGTCAGTCACGGATGAGCCGATACCAAGCATTAGTTGTCCACTTGGTACGACAATCTTCGTGGTGCGGTTCAATCCCTCAAACGCAGTTCGGCAAACACGTTGATACTGTGAAGTCAGGAACTCTGGAAAACAACAGTTACCGAGGCTAGAACCAGGCTTGATTCCATCAATGACAAACAGACAGTTCTTGTAACCGTCAATATACTCATACATTGGAAGAGTCATAGCCACTGGAGCCCAAGAACCATACAACCCAAACTCAGTCTTGGTTCGTCCAGTCAAAAAAGCCCAAACGTGTCGATGGGCAATGTACTCCTTGGACAATGTAGTCTCTGCTGCATACGCAAAATTTGCAGAAGAATCTAGCGAAATCTCAACTCCAAGCTCTGGATGAGCACGTGCAAACTCCACAAATCGTCGCAAAGTGTTAATCTTCTTGATCTCAACATCAAGCGAAGACTGTCCGCAACGGTTTGCAAAGGATGCAGGCGTTGGTGCCTTTGCGGCTTGCGCCTTTGCGAGTTGAGCAGAAAAACCAGTCATTGATGACGTGATGTCTGACTGAATTGTCACGCTTCGACCATGACAAACAATCTCTGGAATCAACTCCTTGGCTCGGACATCAGTCAAAACAGTGTTTGTGAAATCGCCCAAGTGCTTAACGGCGTTCTCAATTTGACCTTGGGAAGCATCAGCTGTAGGGCGCTGATAGTTTTGAGGACTCAATCGCTCTTGGCACATGACAGTCATGGCAGCCTCAGACTTGGCATCCTCCAACAATCCGATGATGTTACCGGTGGCCGTTTGAAAAAGCATTGCTACAGTTCCGTTCAAATCCTTGCTCAATCCTGCGCGAATGATGTGACGAACGGCAAACGTAACCTTCTCCTTGGGAGAAAAGTACTGCCATGGCTTAGTATGAGTCGCCAGATCATCCAATACTGAAACACACCAGTCAACAGCAGGAATGAACTTTAGCCCATAAGCTGCCTTGTCCAAACAAGTCTTCATCAAAGCCAACGAGTCCTTGCCTTGCGGAATCAGACGAGTCAAAAACCGATCAAATAGACCAGAAGTCACGTATCGCGGAATAGCATCCAAAATCAGTCGCGTACGGTCAGTCGGTGATGTGCTTCGATGATCCGCACTCACCGGACGAACAATGTGGTTCCATCCACCAACCATCATGTCGTGTCCGAGCAAAGTGTCCTGATGAAGCAAGACCAATCCTGTGATAGGCGTGTTGGTAGCCGAACCGGCAAATGCTGCCATCTTCTCGTAGTCTGCATAATGGACATAAGCCGGATCAATCATGTCAAGACAGTTCCACACAGAACCGTCAATGTCCGACACCGCATGCAACAACCCGAATCGCTCTGCACATGTGTGACAGTTGTCCGGATGCTTCATCATACGATAGGCACGATCACGACCGTGATCTGGCACTTGATGTTGAAAGAGAAAATGTAGTGCAGAACCGTCGATGTCAAACAAAGTGATTGGCTTGACAGGTCGAGACGCCAAAAAATTGGCAATGTGATGAGCATAGTCATCAACTGCAGGAGTGGAAGAATCTTGAGAAATAGTGGTCGACATGATATTAATCAGTGAGACTAGTTTATTTCGGGAGAATGAGTTATGATGTTGAGTAATAAATAAGGGTTTTCAGTCACTTATTTTTTCAATTTTTTGATATAATAAAAAAAATTAATTAATTAACACTCGATTAATATTATAACACATGAGAGGAACTCTTATGTCATCGCTCATATCTCTTATCAATTGTCGAATGAAAAAACCAGAACTTACTTTTATTTTAAGTTTAACATAAAAAAGTTTTTCGACTTTAAAATCTTGCCATTGCTTTATCGTTGCTTCTTGTCTAAAATTTTTAGTCGGGTCAATGGATTCAATACTTTTTATAATTTTTTCTCTCCATGACACATAATCAAACACACCTTGCCCTAAAATTTCATAGTCAAATATTGTCACTTCATGGTCGTTAACTACATTAATACTTTTTTGTCGTCGATGATTCATCATTTTAGTAGAATAATGATGAAATTTTTGTTTAAAAGTCGTGCCGTTAATTGAATTTAAATAATTAATAATAGATTCACATGTAGTAGAACAAATGTCTTTATCAACATTTTGTGCACAAGTCATTATTCCAAGAGGATCGTCAGAATCAGTTTGAACTCCCATAATAAGTTTTACTTGATATGTTTTACTAGAACCAAAATGATCCTTAATATCAGAACATAAGTCGTTTGTTACAAATGGAACAATTCCTTTAGCCATTGGGTCTAATCTGGCCGTATATCCCAATTTTTTAATAGAATGTTCTTTTTTAATTCTATCAACAAATTGATCCATGGTTTCTCCGGCTCTTTTATACACGTTTAACATTATTAAATTTTGACGAAGCTTTTAATATTAGTTATTTTATTTACGATATGTAACAGTTATTAATTCAATTTTTATGCAATCTATGATAAATAATAAAAATTACTTCTTTAATGGTCTTAAAAAAATATATTTTTATTTATATATTTTTATTAAAATATTATTTATATTAAAAAGTCATACTAAAAATGGGCAATTAAAAAGTATATATGCCTACTAATGTGTTTTATTTAGTAGGCATATATACTTTTTAATTGCCCATTTATTAAAGTAAACTTTATAAAAGCCAAGTTAATAAATAGTTTTTATAAATGTGTATTTAAAGTTGCAACATATTTAAGATGTTAAACTATCTAAAATTCCTTATTTCTTATGTGGTTGCCATATCAAAAAAACTGAAAATTAAATATACTGAAGGTCCTTTTGTCAAAAATATTAATAAAAGGACTCATACAAAGTAATCTGGAATCCTAAAACAATGCAACAAATTGTAGATAATCTGGTTAATAAGACCATTGTCTGCAGCGTTGATTCTGCTTCTGTAAAGTTGGCCGAAACTAAGCAGCAATCGGTGTCGTATCATGAGGTGCGTGAACTTTCCATGTTTATGTCGCCTCTGCCCATACACGATTCTGTGCTTGAGTTTATCCTTGCGAACTTTCGGGGTAAAGGAGACCTCATTTACGGCGACAACGAAGGTCTTCCTGTAGAAGTCTGTTGTCCTAGCTGTGGAGGCCGGTGTGAAGCAAGGACTGATACTGTTTGCAATTGCGGACTTACCATAAAGGAAATGGTGACTGCATTTACTACTGCAGGTGTGGTGAGCGGTTATCTTGCTGAATAGTTGGCACATGATACGCATTTTAAATTGTAGTTTTGAACTTTTGTTTTTATATTAAAATTTCAATTAAGTTTAGTACAAAGAGCAACATAAAATTATATATTTTTTATAATTCGGCAAATATTTTTCAAGTGTTAATATTTTTACGTTTATAGAGTAAATACTTTATAAATATTATTTTTAATTAATTTCTTTGAAAAATTTATCAGTAAATTCTGGATTTTTTGCAAATATTTTGTATTTATCGATGGTCACAATATAATCATATTCTTTATCGCTTATTCTTGGATAACTTTCTAATAAATTTGCACAAACGTTTATTCTAAATAATGCGTTGTTTTTACGTTTGATTAAAGTATTTTTTATTGCTTGATTGTTTAGTGTCTTGGACTCTAATTGTTCGTACAACTTATATTTTATATGTTCTACGTAAACTATTAAATTGAATATTAACAAATGTTTTTCTTTGATTTTGTCAGGATCCATAATTTCCAGTTCTTGAAATTTCATTGCAAATATGTCATAAAATGCATTTTGATAAATTAAATCTATAAAATCCGCCAGTGCTAAAAAATATTTAGGCGTGTATTTTTGTTGAATATTATCGATAATATATAAAATATGTTCCATTGCTTCTTCATGATAGGTAATTAAAATTTCGTCAAATATAGTTTGTCTTATTTGATTTATTTCGCCTGACATATTTTGACTAGTGGTGAATAATTTGTACATGACGTCTTGATATTCTGGAAAAAAACTCACAATTCCGTTGAGTGCAATTTTTGTATTGTCATCCATATCCTTATTGACTATTTCTGAACTGACTGATTTGTTTTTATTTTCTTGTTTGTCCGATTGATTTTGTGTATTCATATAATTTAAATAAAGCAATTATAATTTTAAGTAATATAATAATAATTTGTAAAACTATATATACATATATATATAACGAGCTAACAGTAAAAATAATGAATACTCAGTGCGAAATTATTTTTAATAAAATAAATATAATTGATAACCAAATAAGTTATGACACACAAGAAGGTGGATATGAAGAAATAAATTACAGCAAAGTAATAGATTTATGGCAAAATCCTGACTACAACGAAACTTTTATTAATTTTTATTCGTTGGTAAATAAATATTTACGGGGAACAAAAATAGAAGTAAAGTCTGAATGGTTGACAGCTTTAAAATTACAATCGACAAAAGATTTTTACGATTTTTTAACATACTACATAAATAAACTCACTAATATAATTTATAAAAATGTATCAAGTGAAAAAAAAATATTTTACAGAGGTGAAGCAAGAAAAATTTTTAACTACAAAGTGGGCGATATTTTATTTTTTTCTACATTTCAATCTGTAACTACGAGTATATCAACAGCCTATAAATTTTCTGAATCCGTAACAGATACAAAATTATTGTTTGTTATTGAAATTCCAAAAGGCTTTCACTATAAAGCACTACACACAAAATTAAAATATTATGATTATAAGGAAAAAATAACTCAAATAATTGATGAAAAAGAATATATTATAATGCCAAATTCTTATTACATGATACTTGAAAAAACAAAAATATACAATAACGTTAATTTAATTAAATTGAAATTATGTCAACAAAAATATTATCAAATAACAGATTCAAAATTATACGATGCAGAAAATATAATTTTAAAAAACGACAATCCAAATAATTTCAGTACGAGAGAATTAAATAAATTTATGGAAAAATCTTTTAAATATCAACAAATGATAAATGTTCTTATGTCAATGAAAGATTATCAAATTAATAAAAAATATTATAATGAATTAAATGACGATGAATCAGACAATATATTTAATTTAGATATGGATTTAATAAATAAAATAAACGAACAAATTACAAGTTACAATACAAAAGAAAAACTAGAAGAAATAAAAAGTTTAGGTTTGGGTTATTATGATTACCATTTAAAAAATATATCTAAATATAAAAAAAAAATAGAGGCAATAAATATAATTATAAATACTGACTTTAAAAAAATAGACAATTTTGCGGTGTACAGCGGATTTTACAATATCGATTCTCACTTTAAAAAACCAAAATTTATTGAATTTTTAAAAAATAAAAAAACAGGAGAAGAATTTGAATATGACAAAATTATTATTAGTCACCTCGAAGCAGGAAAATTTTTATATGAGGATATTTACAATAATGATTATCCACATCGAAAAATGAAAAAAGGCAATAATACAAAACTTGTATATTACAGGTATTTAATTAAGTTAAACCTTAAAAATATAAAAATTTGTGTATGTTCGACACATTATTTTGAGTATACAAACAATGTCATTTTAATTCCCAAATACAAAATGACAATTATAAAAAAAACGAAAAAATATAACAGGCATGATTTACCATACATATTATATGAAATAGACTTAGTTGATGCGTAAAAAAATAAAAATATTTATTAAAGTTTAATGTTTATGAGATTTCTTTTTTTCCGTTTTCTTTTCGGTTTTTTTTTCAGTTTTTTTTTCAGTTTTCTTTGCGGGTTTTTTTGTAGTTTTCTTTTCTAGTTTCTTTTTCTCTAGCTTAAGTTTTTTTTCCAGCTTTTTTTTATCTTTTTTTTTCTGTTTTGAAGAACTCGAAGAAGATAAAACATATTGAACTGGCAATTTACGTTGTCCACCGGCACAAGCACAAGGCATCCCTATATATAATATGGAAAATATAATATTTTTATAAAGTCTAATAAAATACTGTTGGTTTAAACGTAAAAAAGAATAAAAATAAAAATTAATTTATATAAATATTTATAAATTAATTTATATAAACATTATAAAATAATGACGGAAAATACAAAAGATTCTGAAACTAAAATTAAAGTTTCTGAGGAAGTGAGAAAAGAAATTTTTTTAAAAATAGAAGATTGTTATAGATCAGATGTTTCTGAGATGATTGGAGGTAAAAAATGTTGGAGGCGTATAGGCATTACATTTGAAACAATGTCTAAAATCACTGTTGCTGTTGGTGGCGTATTGAGCTTTTCATCTGGTTATTTTGGCTCTAGTATTTTAAGTTTTATTTCTGGTAGTGTCTCTGTTACTAGTTTGGCGTTATTACAATTCGGTACATTTGGTTTTAAGCAAGGAAACAAACAAGCCAGTGATTTAAATATTTTGTTGAATAAATTGGATCTTGAAACCATTCCAGTCTTGGAAGATGAACCAGATGCTTTAATTAATGGAAATGAAACAAAGGCAGATGATAAAAGGAAAAGTCTAAAATTTTCGCTGGCAAAAAAGTCTGGGGATAATCAACCGGATTTAATGTTAACTGAAAATTTACCTGTTCAATTAGATAATTACGCAAATGAACAATTTGAGATTGAGATGGTTACTCCCTCCAGAAAACCAAAAGCAAAAATAAATAATATTATAGTAACTGACGACACAGAAAATATACATATAGATATAAAAGACACTAATGAAAATACCAACGAAAACACTAATACCAATGAAAATATTAAAGATGTTCCGGTCACGACTATTAATGTAGACAGTGTGGTATAGAAATGCGAAAAAAAGAATTAAAAGTATAATAACTATAAATCAATAATGAAAAGTACTTTGTTAAAACCAATAACCATCGATTTAGACAAAAAGCCGGCAGAGAGATATTGTCAGTTAATAAGTCAATACAACATAAAAACTATTTCCAAAAGAATGGCTCAAGTTTACGAAGATTTTAAACCGGAAATTTCGTTATTTGATACAGCAATATCCACTTTGGTAAATTTGCACAAAGATAAAATTATGTATTATGATGAAATAGAATTTTGGTCTCGACTATTTGGTTTAGATTTTTATAAAGTAATGATTATGCAGTTATTATATGAATTAAATTCTGGATGTACAACTTTTATAGTTCCAATTGATGACACAAAAACCATGTTTCGCACGATGGATTGGGATATGGATTTTTTGAGAGACATCACGTATCAAGCAACATTTGTTAAAAATGGTAAACAAATATATGAAGCAGTGTGTTGGCTAGGTTCTGTAGGAATTTTTACAGGTAAATCACTTATTCATGACTATTCTCTGGCAATTAATTATCGTAGAATGAATGACATAAGCACAAGCCAAATAATACAAAATTATTTACTTACGATAAATATGAACTGGCCGGTTTCCTATTTGCTCAGAAATGTATTAGAAAGTGAATTTAACTACGAGAAAGCTTTTTTTAATTTGTCATGTGCTAAAATAATATCACCGGTGTATTACATCATTAATAATTTTAATGATATAGCAACTATAATAAGAAGAACGCCTGATAATAAAGAAATTGTTCAAAATAATATTTTAATTCAGACGAATTGTGACGACATAAATTCAAGAGTAAACATAATGGATAGTCATACACGTATTAAATTGTTAGATAATATATTGTGTAAAAAACCAGATTTAGAGACAATAATAAAAACAGTAAATAAAAGTCCAATTACGAACATTTCCACAATTTATTTTTCAGTTATAAATAAAAATGAATTTACCACAACAATAATTAATAATTTTTTATAAAACATGATGATAAAGTCCAATACGTATTATTTGAACTTTATTTAGTTTAAAATTTTCAGCAGTGTATAAAGAAATAAGAATTTTATTTTTTTATGGTGCGTTATATATATACTAAAATGTTGGGATGTAATCTGACTAAAATTCATAATGAAGCTTTAGGTAAAATCATGAAGTTATCCAGTGCTTTTTGGACGCGTCATACCAAAAAATCAATTATAGAAAATTTTAAACAGGAAGCTGTAGATATAGATATAAATATAGAATATCCTCCACGAGCGCTACACAGAGAAACATTAAAACTCAATAAAATAAATTACTTTTCTGACCACCTACCAATATTTAAGGAAGTTCATGACAATATGCTTATTATTTCGTGGAACATTGGTGTTGGTGAAAATAAAAACTAACAATCGAATAAGGGATCATAAAGATGATCCTGACAAAAATTACAGAAATTATTATAAAAATTATGATTATTTTAAAGATTGTGCTGTTCAAACAATCGCGAATATAATTCATACATACATCACAGAAATGAAAAAATGTGGTAAAACTATAGTTCTTCATTTGCAGGAATGTTCATTTGGTGCGTATGAAGAACTAAAAACTAAATTTGTCGTGGAGGAATTTAAAAGTGTGTTTATGCCAAAAGAAATCGCAAAAATAAAAGAAGCAGGTAAACCAAAATTATTCTATATTGAAGATTGTTTGAAGGGTTATGAAGCTTCTAAAAATAAACTTGGTCTAAGTAGTTTTATATTTCCGACTCTCGGCAGTGTCACCGGTATAAAAATATGTCCTACATCTGCTAAATTATATGGAAAAGAAGTTAACGAAATATGGGAAATAATTTTAGAAAGTAGAATAAACCTAATTTCAATAGACATTGACGGACAAAAATATATACACTATAACCTACACTTAAAAAAAGAAAAGCATCCAGACTCAGCAGCGGCAAAATTGCAAAGCACGGAAATATTAAATTTTTATGCCGAAAATAAATTCATAAACATAAAAAATCAGGCGAACGGCAAAAATGATCCCTTTAAAAATTCATTGGTGGAAGCAATAAGAGATAATTCTTCAGTACACAATATTATTGAGGTGGATGGCGAAAATTTAAAATTTAAGAATGAAGAAAAGTTTAATATTACTGGCCCTAGATATATGTGTGGTGATTTTAACGCTTTTTTATCAAGTATTGTAGGGGGACTCGATCCCAAAATAAAAATTACTAAAATACCGGCTAATATGGTCGATTACATTGTAAAAATAGAGTCAGATACAGAAGAAGCAGCAAGGAGACCTGTAGAAGATGAAAAAACAGCAAAAGTACTTGTTAGTACTCCAACTGATGTTTCTATTAGAGTTCCAGCTCCACCCTCAAATACTTCCAGAATTGGTCCAATAGATTTTGGTGCTGTAATGGTCGGAGACAAGTTTAAATATTTGGGCAGAGAAACAATTAGTGCTCCAGCACCATACGGAATTTCAGCAAACGATACATTTGAAATAACGGACACTCAAGACATCAAGAGTAGGAATCCCGCGATAAAAATAAGAGTTAATAATAAAGAAATCAAGTCAATAAGAATTTCAAGTTTGAGCAGTGACCAATTTGAAAAAATAGTTTCGGGCGGTTCTTATTTCGAAAAATATCTTAAATATAAAAATAAATATTTGAAATTAAAAAGAGAACTTGAACTATAAAAATAATAATTTATAACATATTTTTAAAATACCACCCACAATAAAAAAAATATGTGTATATATTATATATAAATATGCCTAATTCAGATAAATGCTCTAAAAAGTGTTATGCACTATGCGTTCCCCGCGTGTGTCATCCCGATTACTCTGTGGAAAAATTGAATGTTAATCCTATTGCCACATACAGAAAATGCAAAAAATTTCACAAAGTGAAACAAGAGCCAGTTACATCCAATGTGGTCGTGACTCCGATACCCGTAGCTCCATTCTATTAAATTTAAATTTTAATTTTAATTATGATTTTAATTTAAGTTTGAAATTATCAAAGTTACAAAGTTATAAAGTTATTAAGTATAATTTTATAATTACATATGAAAAAATAAATTATATATGTCAACATAAAATAATTATATAACTTTATAATATAAATGCCAAAACAACACAAACACCACAAAAAAGATAAAACTCAAAAAAAAAATAAAGGACATGATGAATTTAAAGGGTTCAAAGGAGACAAAGGACTAAAAGAAATACTTGCCATCGCGCCTTGTGTAAAATGTGAGTTTGATGAAACGAGTTTATATACATCAGAAACTAGCACAAATACTCTCCCAATATTTAATAATAAAGCCGGACAACAAAAAGTAAATCCCGTTTGTAATTCTTATCCTTTGGGAAATTTAGGCTATAATTTCCCAACTCCCTCTTATTCGACACAAGTCATAAGACGTCCAGACGATAATAAATATTTTCATAATTATCGCTATAACTATAATGTTCAAGTAAATAAGCCGGTGATGACATACGATAATTTTATTACTCAACAGACTCTCAAAAATATGACTCCACAAGAATGTCGTTACTATGCAAAATTAAACGAAAAATATTATTATTACAATGGACATTATGATATTGCCGGTGATAAACAAAATGTGGTTGCTTTACAGGCAGGTTTAGATTATCCGATGTATACAGGTGGACCCGCTGTTGGTGAAATTAACGGACAGGCTGGATACACACCTCAACCAACAAAATCTGCTCCAATTGTTAATTCCAATGATACGTTTGGATTAAACACAGCAGGAATACAAGTTTATGGAAATTCACCGGCGTATTACGGAGTTCAATCAAAAACACTTCCTGGTCAAAACTTGAACTATAGAAATCCAAATAATACTCCAAATCCTCAAACAGGATACAATCCAGCTTTTAGCAATTATGGACAGTATTATTATTAATGGATAGATTTTTTTACACCTTTTGACATTTAAAATGCCGATTTTATAATTCAAAAAATTAATGAATGACGACATTCA
>Ga0214192_1001425_pt1 | contig 13400 bp, 28 predicted proteins | sample TroBogEpilimnion_44_FD_153030 | JGI IMG/M metagenome (GOLD analysis project Ga0214192, IMG submission 153030) | Freshwater microbial communities from Trout Bog Lake, WI - 29JUL2008 epilimnion | ecosystem: Environmental > Aquatic > Freshwater > Lake > Epilimnion/Euphotic zone | place: Trout Bog... | reverse complement strand
TTCTCAAGCAAATCAGCCTCAGAAACATACTTGTATCCGTGAAACTTATTTTCACTGCCTTTCTGCACATACGTAACTTTGGTCATCACGTTGTGAAGCGCCAATGCAATCTTTGCACTCATTTGTTTAGGCTCCCCTGATGACGATGGCGGTTCCACCGTTTGAAAGTGTGACACCCGGCACATCCATTTTCTCCAACATTTCTTTCAATAGTGTTTTGTTTGGCTCTTTTTTAATTCGCATAAAATCGTCAGGTATTTCATATTCATTAAGAATAACAACTTGTGGCGCAGTCTGCATGATAGATAGGGTTGCAGTCGGAAACTCAAGCTTACGAATATCCGCTGCTTCCATTAGCCGCTTCATCAATTCGCGACCAAACTCAACACGCTTTTCAAACCGCTTACGGCGGTCATGGATGTCCCGCTCCGCGTCTTGGCAAGCCTTCGCAAGGTAAATGCTATCTTGTGTGCGGCGCAGCAATTTTTCCATCGTCTCATGGAAATCTGTTGAACCTTCAAGCATATCGTTCTTAAGGTCTTCATCTTCTTTAAGTTCTGGATACCGCTCAAGAAGCAGTTCAATGGTTCGCTTGAGCATATCAACATCGTATTTATTAGCCATTATTACCCTTTCCCGCGAAATCCCTGTTTAGGATTTCAGTCCGTTGTTGCTGTCTACGAGCCGATCATTTACGTATGGTGTAAACAAAGTCAAGAGGCCATCATGCTTTTGCAACTTAACCCGCCAGTTCCTGTCACCACTCCAAAGGGCAAAGGTCTGGCGCACGCTTTAATCGACTATGGTCCAGAGCATGATCTGCTTTGGGTCGTATTTCAAGATGAAAATGGCGAATGCTGGACTTGGAGCAACAAAGAAATACGCGGCCAAGCCAATGTAACCATGGGTCGCCCTAATGTTGCTGTTCCATTACCTGTTGCCCGTGAAAGGCCAAGAGTAGTCCCCAATGAATGAACATCCACTACGTCAATGGCGTAAAAAAAATAATGTTGTTTTAGTTGATTTCGCCAAGAAAGCCGGAACAACCGCGTCGTCTATTTCTCGTGTGGAGCGCGGCGTGCAAGACCCTTCTTTGGCATTAATGGTTCGCATCATGCAAGCCACTAACAAGGAAATAACTCTTCATCATTTTTTCCTTGATTGGATGCAGAATGATACGCCTTGAGTTGCCTTTAGCGCCTAGTACAAACCGTTTATGGAAGGTAGGGAAAGGTGGCCGTATGTATCGTTCGCCTGAATACGTGGCTTGGCTTGAAGAAGCTGGTTGGATGGTCAAGGCGCAGACCAAAGATCAAATATTTGGGCAATATATCATTCACATTTCTGCGTCGAAACCTGACAAAAGGCGTCGCGATTTGGATAATTTATTGAAATCTACCAGCGACTTATTAGTTAAGACTAAAGTTGTAGAGGACGACTCAGAATGCAGAGCAATTGCTGCAGAATGGGGCGATCATGGAATACCTATGGTAGTATGCATTTACGGTATTGAGGAAGAAACATGGACAGAGAACCGCAAACTTATGATGAATTGAAGGCTAGATATCTAGCCGTCAAAAAACGTCTCGGTGGTGTTACTGGCCCAACGGGTGTTGTGCCGCATGAACGCGTCACTTTGCCGCAGGAAAATAAAATTTTAGAAGATCAGCCTGTGCTTCAAGTCCGGCTCAATAACCGAAAATTTGTAGCTATGCTTCGCGAGGTTGCAGCTATACACGGTATCGATCCAAATATCGTAAGAAGTCCAACGATTAAGGCAGATGTTGTTAAGGTTCGCCGCGAGGTGTTTTACCGTGCAAAGAACGAACTCAATTTGCCTTATTCTGAAATTGGCCGACTCATGGCTGTCCGGCATTCAACAGTCATTTACGGAATAAAAAAATACGAAGGGGCATTGCATCTCGTGTAAATTTTTGTTAGCCGTATGGTGCGACGGCATTCCTCCCTTTTGGCCGTTGCTGATAACGGTGACTTGACCCGCCTCCGGTGACTCCATAACGGAGGCGGGTTCTTTCTAAGCTATACCGCGCGCGGACTACAAGCTAAGCTAAGACTGTATAGCTATACATAGTTTGCCAAAGGTATGTATAGCTTTAAGGTTTATCTAAGCTATGTATAAATAATAATATATATAATATAATAATATAATATAACTAACAGGGTTCAAAATGGCTAAAGCTAAGCTTCGAGAATACCAAACTGATGCAATAGATAAGCTTCGTAAATCGCTCAGTTCTGGCAAACGTAGACCAGTTGTTCAAATGCCCACAGGTGCGGGCAAAACCATAGCAGCCGCTGAAATTGTTCACATGGCTAGGGCAAAGGGCAAACGGGTTTTGTTCTGCGTTCCGTCCCTAAGCCTGATTGATCAGACGGTTGAAAAATTTGAACGTCACGACATTTGGGAAATTGGCGTCATCCAATCGATGCACGAACGCACTGATCCAACCCAACCTGTCCAAGTCTGTTCAGTGCAGACGTTAGCGCGGCGCAAATCTTTGCCAGAGGCTGATTTGGTAATCGTCGATGAATGCCATGTCATGTTTAAATTTTACGAGACATGGTTCGATAGCCCGCAATGGAAAGACATTCCGGTTGTTGGCTTGACTGCTACGCCTTGGGCAAAAGGTATGGGCCGCATTTACGATGATTTAATTATTGGCACCACGACTCAAGAATTGATTGATCTTGGTCACCTGTCCGATTTTAAGGTATTTGCGCCATCCCACCCTGATTTGACTGGCGTGGCTGTTGTCGCAGGTGACTACAACAAACTTCAGCTAGGCAAGGCAATGGACAAAGCACCATTGGTCGCTGACATCGTTTCGACATGGCTTGATAAGGCTGAGAACAGGCCAACCATTTGCTTTGCGGTAAATCGTGTGCATGCCAAGCATATCCAAAACCTGTTTTTGGAGGCAGGTGTGCCAACGGGTTACATGGATGCGTATACTGATTTGGAAAATCGCGCAAAAATCGCCAAAGAATTTGCGGACGGCGATTTAAAGATTGTTTGCAATGTGGGCGTTTTGACGACTGGCGTTGATTGGGATGTTCGTTGCATCATTTTGGCCCGCCCAACTAAGTCTGAAATTCTATATACGCAAATGATTGGCCGTGGTCTTAGATTAGGCGAGAATAAAGATTATTGCCTTGTTCTTGATCATAGCGATACTACTCTGCGATTAGGCTTCGTTACCGATATCAATTACGAAAAACTTGATGATGGAAAAGGCAGAGGAGTCGCTGAACGTGAAAAAGCCATCCCCCTTCCCAAAGCTTGCTCGAAATGCACGTTTCTCAAGCCACCGCGTACGCCTATCTGCCCGGCATGTGGCTTCAAGGCTGAGGCTGTTGATAAGGTTGAACATACTACAGGTACACTCAGCGAACTTACTAGAGATGGAAAAAAGCAAATCGGAAGCTACACCACGAAGGAAAAAGAAACATTCTATTCCGAATTGCGTGGTTACGCGGTTACTCACGGATACAAAGACGGGTGGGCATATTGGGCCTATAAGGATAAATTTGGGGTTGGACCGTCCAATTCGTTTAACGGTTTCGCGCTCGCGCCGACTGCCTCGACCCTAAGTTGGATAAAACATCGTAACATTGTAAAGGCAAGGTCTCGTGAAAAACAATCAGGAACGCAGCATAGAGGATATGGCGCGGGGCAAATGGCGTGATTTGCTCCCCATCATTGGGGTTGATAGTCGCTATCTTGTGAACAAACATGGTCCATGCCCAATATGTGGCGGTAAGGATCGCTTTAGGTTCGATGACAAGGAAGGCAGAGGCACATTTATTTGCAATTCATGCGGAGCAGGTAACGGTGTTAACCTTGCGATGCGGGTAACAGGCAAATCGTTCGTGCAAGTGTTTAAAGACATTGCTGCCTTCACTGGCGAACAGATGTCACTTGGCCGTAAAGACCAGTCAGAGGAAAATCGCCAAAGGGCCGCGATTAAAAACATTTGGGAAGCCGCTGAGAAGCCGAAGGTTGGCGGGGTGGTGCATCGTTACCTAAAAAACCGTCTCGGCCTTGTATGGTCCTCTAATGCAATCCGTGAAGTACAGGGAAAGCACCATTGGGCTATGGTAAGCAAAATCTGTGGGTCGGATGATACTGCTCAGAATGTTCACCTGACCTATTTAACCGACGATGGGCATAAAGCAGATGTACTGCCTAGCCGTAGGATTATGTCTGGCCCGTTACCTGACGGTTCAGCGATTCGCCTTGCACCTGCTGATGAGCATATGGGGATTGCTGAAGGCATCGAGACGGCTATCGCGGCATCAGTATTATTTGGAATACCTGTGTGGGCAGCCGTTAACGCGCAAAACTTAGCTAAATGGAAGCCGCCAGTTATAACACGCAGTGTTACAGTTTTCGCCGACAACGACGAAAGCTTTACAGGGCATGCGGCAGCTTACACTTTAGCTAAAAGGCTTACTCTTCAACATGGGATGAAGGTTCAGGTTCTTTTGCCGCCTGTCGCAGGGCAGGATTGGGCAGATGTTCTGGCTCAGGCTTCCATGGGTCAAGACCTGCCACAATAGCTGCGGCTACTAAATCGATATAAGGCGGGCAACCTGTGCGCTTCCATAAGTTCACAGTTTGCCTAGCGAAACCCATCGCTTTTGCAAGCTGGCTATCGTTCGCACCAAACTCTTCTTTGATGTATTTTGTAAAAATTAAAAACTCTTCTGCGGTCATGATGTTAACCTTAATTGACTATCCTGTTGTCATTTATGCGTTTTCGTGTATTTTGCACGCAACGTCAAATGAGGATGTTTAAAAATGGGAATGCCTCCGCTATCAAAAGAAGTGTTAGAAGAGACACTAAAAGAATATTATCGCCAGAATAGAATTGTGAGGGCTACGGCAAGGGTGATGGGTATGCCCGCTTCAACAATCACTGCCCGCTTGGATATGATCCAAAGACGACATCCCGAAATGTGGAAACAATACGAAAGTGGAAATGAAGGTGTTGGGGCGCAATGGTTATATGCCCAAGTTTTAACAGACGAAATTAAAGATGGATGCGTTATCGTAGGCGGAGATGCCCATATTTGGCCGGGCGTTGATACGATCATGATGAAAGCATTTATTAAAATTGCGAAACAAATAAAACCTCAAGTTATTATTTTAAATGGCGACATTATAGACGGTGCAAGGGTTTCGCGTCACGGATCAACGCTAGGATCAGCAGCACCTAAAGTATCTGCTGAAATTGACGCCGCCAAAGCATGGATGGACAAGCTTCCAAAATGTCGCCGCAGGATTTTCACCATCGGCAACCATGACATGCGGGTGGATAATTATTTAGCTAATCAAGCAAGCGAGTTAGAAGATTACGCAGGTCGTTTAGCCGACCGTTTCCCAATGTGGGAATTTTGTTATGCATTCCATCTAAATGACGATGTGGAATTCCGGCATCGTTTTCGCGCAGGTATTCACGCGGCTTATAATAACGCGCAAGTGTCGGGATGGACGACAGTCACAAATCACACCCACGCGCAACAATTAACCGCAGTACGTAATCGTCGTGGTACGCATTGGGGCGTTGAAACGGGCATGCTCGGCGACCCTAACCATAAGGCTTTCCAATATGGAGAGGGTGCGCCAAACCGTGCGCATCAAGGTTTTGCCGTGCTTACATTCGACGAAACTGGAATTTTGATGCCACCTGAGTTTTGCCAAATGATAAATGGCCGCCCTGTGTTCCGAGGGAAGTACGTACTGTAAATACCTCGTGGTAGTGCGTCCGGCACCATGATGTGCCACGGTGGACTTTGCCGCCGCAACACTTAATGTTGTGCGGATCTCGGCTTGTGTTCAGGATATATTTACATTGAAATAGCCGTGTTTCAAAATACGGCACGCCACCTATTGGCGCAAGTTCTTCTTCAATCGGCGTAAATAGGTTTAGCTGAACAGGCTGAATCTTCTTGGGTTTAGGTGAGACAGGTATTTTAGGTTTAGGAGATAGGCCGACACGCTCGCGCGGCTTTGTATTTTCAAATCGCAAGCCAAGTTCAGGATGACTTCGGCGTAATCTAAAGAGATAGCCTAAGACAGCGTTACGGGTGCGACCATTGCCAAGCTTTGCAGCTATAACATGTGCGCTTGCACCGTTTTGCCACATCTGGATAAGCGTGGCTTTATCGCTTGCACTCCATGGGGTTACTATCATTAATCGCCCCCGTTAAATTGATTTTGACCTAATGTGGAGTCAAAATATTCAAACATTTGTTCAAGTTCTTTATCGCGTTTGCGGCATGGGCATTCATATTGATCGGCCAATTTATTTTTTAAATCAGCGATTGTATCGTGCAAAATTGTAATTTGCATCGCAAAAAAATCTAAATCTTCATTTAGTTTTTGATTTTCACCCCGAAGCCGCACAAGTTCTTTTAATGTCACGTCATCAGCGTGTCGGTCGGTCGGTGCATATGGACCAAGCCACCGCACCTTGCTGCTTTCCTTTTTGCTTTGCCAACCTGTCATGGTTTAGCCTTTCCGCTTTTGGCCATGCCACCCTTGCGACCTGCCTCGCGCGCTTTTTCGGGATTTGCAGCGAAGTGTCGCTTTTCCTTTGCTACGCTTGCGCCACCCTTAGATTGCGCGAGACGACGCTTTTCGACGTCCATAGAACCGAATCCGCGCTTTCCGGCGGGCTTCCCCTCTGGCGCAATCGAAACGGCTTCTATGGCTTCCTCTATCGGTTTAACAGGTGGCTTGACTGTAGCTTGTGGCTTAGCTTTTGTTTCAGTGGGTGCAATTCGAATAGCCATTAGTGCATTGCCTTTTTGTTAGGTGTTTCAGGTTCGTCAATATTTTCAATTTGCGAAGTAAAATGTTCAATGATTTCTTGCATCATAGAGTCGCGAATTCCGGTCATAACATCATGCATCTGTAGGATGACGGCTAATTGTTCTGCAGTATCTAAGTCAAGAAAAGCTTGGGTATAACCACAGGATTTAGAGCCAAAAATCCAATAGGGATCGCCAAGTTTTTTTGCGTAAACGTCAACGTCGACGTGAACGGTTTTCAATTTTTTAGGTTTTTTCACGCGGTTCATCCTTTTTTATGTTAACGCAAACTAAATGCGTAGGATTTGATTGAATAGGCGGGTTTGCCATTACAAGCCATGTGCGAACGCGAGGCCCGCTAAGGTCTCGCGCTTTCTTTTTCATAAGCCAAGGTAGGATCATGCTACTTTGATTTCGCCTAAGCTGATATACGGTTTGAAGCTAACGGACGGTGACGGCTGAGACACTTTGCAACGCTCGGTATACCATGTTTCACCCATCTCTAGCTTCACGCGGTCTGTGTCGAGTGTCCAGCGAATGCTAGGCGATGAAACCACGGCTTTGAAATTTGTGCCAAGCAATTCGTTTTGACCGCGCGAACGGATGATAGATTTTGCTTCATCAAGCTTTTTTGTTAACGCTTTAATCGTCATATCAAGCTTTGCAGCTTCATCGATAAGAGCTGTATCAGTAAGAGCGAATAGGTCGAGTGTCGGAATATAAGACATGTTTTGTTTCCTTTTGTGTTGTTAGTGTCGGATTTATAGCTAAGCTTTTGACGATTGTCAATCGCATGAAGTCATTTCGTCGACGTTGATTCGAATAACGCTATTTTCCACAATTATTCGTATTATAGGATTGTATCCCATCGCACGTTCATAATAGGCGGCTTTCCATTGCTCCGCGTGGTCTAAATCGCGGAAACCTAAAACGCTAAATTTCCGTGACGATCTGCCATATTGAGGCCCATCGTAAGCGAATTCTAAACCCGTAGGATCTAAAGGATTTGTTTCGTCGGTTTCGTTATAGTTAAGCATGCTTTTTCGCCTTTTTAGGTTCGATTGTAAATTGACCGCCTTGCCATGTAATAACGTCATAATGATTGGGGAAATTGTTATCCTCTTCAATAATATAGATTTTTTGTGGAATTGCGCGAATTGCTTCGGGTAAGGTTTCCGTTTCCGCGATAACGGATGACGAATAGACATTTAAAACGTCGATAACCTGATACATTGCTTTGTTTCCTTTATTGTTAAGCTTGTTGTGGAATGGTTTCGATGCCGTAAACCACGACAATCGAATAGTTAGGATCACATGGCGTGTTTTTCTTTTTCAATTCAAGCATGCGTTCGCGCGCTTGGTCGTACGTTTCAAAGGTTTCAAGCCATTCTTCAGCGCTATCGTTGATAATGCGTTGATTGATTGTCAGCTGATAGGTCGTTTTCATTGCGTTGTTTCCTTTTGTTGTGTTGCATGTCTTTATTGCCAAGCTTTTAAATTATTGTCAAGCTTGTTATTCACTAAATATTTTGTCGCAAGCTACCCATGTCACGACGATTAAACAAAACCAAACAAAAGCTTCATAAAGCGCTTGGAACGTGTCGGGAAATGTCATTGCTTATGTTCCCTTTGTTTGTTGTTGTTCGCCAAAAGGTAAGCCATGGCGAACCATAAGCCAAAACTTAAGCCAAGCCGTGCAATAGCGTTTAAAGCTTCAAGCGTATCTGATAGTGTCATGTGTCACCTAATAGCATTGCTAAGGATAGCATGGTTCATGGCTTCGACGGCTTGCCAAGCTAGGCGATTCCCGTTTTTAAGCTTGCCTTGATATATGAAAGCGAATTGACGACCACGCTCATAATTCCATTGGTTGTTAGGGCTATTCTCATAAGCCGCATAATCTAACGGCTTACCTTGACTAGCTTCACGAAAGCCGCGCACAAAAGCCGTGCAACGCATGGTGACTGTAAACTTGCGGAACCTTGTTTCAACCTGCGTTTTCATATAGCGAACCCCTTCGATATCCTTTTTAACAGTTTTTCGGCTTGCATCGCGCGATTGTTATAAGTCTTAGCTTTCATGCGCGCCAATGGCGTTTGACTGTTAGCGACCGTGTTAGACGCTATTGTCATGTCATTATAAATAAGCGTTTCAAGCGCTTTCTTGATCAAATCAATGTCAAAGCTATTCATTTTAACATCCCCTTCAATTCGGCTTTAATCGCCTTTGCTTTTTCGCCTTTCCACGTCGACGCGTTGCTAAGAAAGTATAGGACAACGCTTTTGGCGCTATCATGATAAAACTTGTCGTCGACCGTGTTTAAGCTTTTCATAGCGTCAAGGTACGGCTTAGCGGCATAGTTAACCCTTTGCCAATCCTTTGAAATTTCGCTCGCAATGGTATATAATGGGCGCATGATTCGTTCCTTTCGTTGTTTGATATTGTTAAGGTTAGGTTAGGCTGCGATTGCACTAGCGCGCTTCTTTTGCACACCATGAGCAGGAAAGCCGACGATTGCGTCGCGTTGCTTGGCGCACAAGCCGCATGACTTGCAAGTGACGTCGTCACGATATGTTGCAGGGCAAACGACTACCTTGTGTCCGTTAGGCGTGGTAAGCTTTTGGTTACCTTCGACGGTCGACGGAAGCACGACAACGACCGGACCAATATCTAAAGCTTTAAGCTTGTCAGCGTGCGCAAGGTTGTTGCCTGATAGGTTTACAGTGAAGCCGTTTTTGTTGGCGAATTCAATAGCGTCATGATTACGCTTGTTATTGATTGCATCATAGTGTGTGTAAGTAAAGCCAAGCTTGCCACGATTAGCTTTAACAAGAGCGTCTAAAGCTTCCGTATCGATTGTTATCCGGTTTCCTGCTAGGTCGCCCGATTGATTGTGACGCCATAAGGTATTCAACGGAAGCTTAGCAATTTGATCAACGAAAGCTGAATAATCCATACCCGCGCGCTTTTCAGTCACTTTCGCCCAAAACATGCCTAAAGGACCGTTTGCAGCATAACAGCCATTATTGCGCAATGGGCAAGCATCAGGGCATGTTTCGTAGGTTGTCGTTGATACAGGAATGTTTCCCGTCTTTTCATTGCGTGACTTAAGCGTTAGAGCTACTTGGTAAGACATTGCGTTATTCCCTTTGTTCGCGTTGTTGTTAAGCTAGGTTATTGCTAAGCTTTGTTATTGTCAAGCTTGTTTATTGCCAAGCTTTTGAATTTTACGAATAGTTTTCAAGTGAAGCTTATTAAAAGCGCGCAATCGCTGGAATGCAGCATCACATGACGCTTTCAAAGCGCGATACTCGATAGACGTGCGAATATCATCAGGCAGTAAACCGATAGGATTGCGTAGGTGATCGAACACCTTCAGCTTAGCGGATGCTACATGCATCTCGGTCCATAATTGCTCTTGCGTACGAATTAGGTCATCAGCTTGGCTTTGCATCGGATATTCCTTTCGTTGTTATTGTTAAGCTTGTTAATCAAAGCCTTATAAGGGAAAGTTTCCGCTAGTTAGCTCGCGTTCAATCCAAGCCCTTGCGCCAGATAACGTGTTAGCGACATAAGCACGGGTATTTATTCCACATGAACAATCATAAATAACCCAAGCCGATAAAACTTCTCGTATCAAATAACCCTGATAAATCATGTTATGCCCTTTCGTTGTTTAGCTTTAAGTGTATCGTTTGCTTCAATGTGTTATTGTATAAACAGTTATACTTAAGCTTGTTAAAACAGTCAAGCTTGTTTAAGCATAGCTATTATGCATTTATAGCATAGCTAAGGAAAGGCGAACGGATGACGAAAAAGAAAGCCGAAGAAGATAAGCTTAAACGCGGTCGACCTACGCTTTTCAGCGACGAATTGACGATAGCAATATGCGAGAAGCTAGCGAATGGCGTCACTTTGTCAGCCATTTGCGCAATGGAAGGAATGCCAAGCTTCGACACAATATGGCGATGGAAAATCGCGCGCCCTGATTTTTCAGAGCAAATCGCGCACGCGCAAAAGATTGGGACACATTTCCTAGCAGATGACAGTATTCGCATTGCTGATGATATGACGATTGATCCGGCGCACAAGCGCGTCATGATCGACACGCGGCTTCGATTGATTGGCAAATGGAATCAATACTATGCCGACAAGCAACAAATGGAAGTCACGGGAAAGATTGACGTCACTCCCGTTAATGTAGGTCAGCTTGACTATGACCAACGCGAGCAGCTTGCTGACATGCTTAAGCAGCTTGCTTTGCCAAGCCAAGGCGACAACGAACAAGACGACCTATGAAGCATAGCTATGCAAGCTTGGCAATGATAACAGTCAAGCTATGCATAGTTAAGCTAGGCGTTTAAATCGATTTAAAGCCATGCTTAGCGGCTTTCGTTGTCATGCTTAGCAATCATCCATGGCAAGCTTGACTTTGCCGCTCACGGCGTTTTCACGTTCTGTTCACGTTTTGTTCCTGCGTTGTTCCGCGTTCACGCTTTGTTCCCGTTTTGTTCCGTTCATGGTTTGTTCTGTTCATGCTTTGTTCACGTTTTGTTCTGGGGGCGGGTGGGTATGGCGGCACCCCCCGCATATAGGCAAGGCGGCGGTGTCTGATTCCCCTGCACCTCATGTAACATCCCCAAAATCCCCTAAACCACCTCTTTACATATCACGCAAACATCCCTATATGGAACTTACTCATGCGGCGGCGTGGAAGCAGACACGCAACAATTTGTAGGTAAACAGGAACCAGTTACGAGCGCCTACACGTCCTAAGTCCATACGGCTAATGGTAAGGCTATGTTATGGCGGATGGCAATTACCATATATCGTTGAGGTTCCAGTGGGAGTAGCGCCCCACCCGCATGAGTACTTACTGTCCACTACCCTGCACGTTAACCCTGCTTGTGTTCACTATACTGGACGCTATACGCTCTCCCGTATATTTGCCCCTTATACGCAGTCCCGTATAACTCCCACCCCTGTATCACTTAGTGCTACTGACTGCGCCTAACTGACACCCCTGTGTTAGTTATTGCCCAACAAAATATTCCTTGTAGGGCAATGCCATCTTTGCTACATGGCTGCCTCGCTTGGGTGTTCTTGTAGCTTGAGTAGTCTACGCTAATGCAGGACAATGGCTGGTGGTCTGTCGCTGGCGGCGTATCCTGTTTCCCCCTCATGTTGATTCCGTGTGAGGCTTTGTTGGGTGCCAACCAATCGTGTTGGCAACGGACACCATAATATTTTTTTTAAACAGGGGTACCCCCCCTTTGTTAATAACGGAATACTCCCCATTGTACTCCCCCTCCGCATATGGTAGGGTATACCCACAATAGGAGGCGCGTTATGAAAACCAAACTGTCATTGGACGACAAAAAGCGAGAACACTTAAACCGCAAAACAATTAAGCAGGAAGACGGATGCCATATATGGACAGCGCAAGTAACTGGTTCTGGCTATGGCAGGATGGAGTTTTCTCATTACCCCGGTCGGTATCGTGGTAGGGCGCACCGGATAGCATATGAATTGGCGCATGGGCCAATCCCAGAAGGCATGTTGGTGTGCCACAAATGTGATGTAAAATTATGCTGCAACCCAGAACATTTGTTTTTGGGAACTTATGCGGATAATTATCATGACATGGTTGCCAAGGGAAGGGCGAGAGTAAGGGGCGAATCCGCAATAAAAGAACAAATTGTTGATGCCCTTTTAGCGGGCAAAAGTTGCACTGAAATACAAAAAGATATTGGGGTCAAGGCGGACGATATTTACCGCAGGGTTGCTGAATTGTGGTTTAAAGGGGTACCCCGGCCTATTGTATGCGAACCTGTTACCCCCGTATAACTAATACACAGTCTTGGGACTTCGGTGCTTGACTTGTGATATTTTACACGCTATGCAAATTACATTAGTTACTCATAGGGGAGTCTCTCCTGCAGCCGCAGCAACAACGGGCAAGTGTAAAGGATAGCGTTTGTACGAAAACGTCCCTGATGGCACTACAAGGTAAAGTTCGGTTTCTCCTATAAGGCTTGTCATATCGTGCCGTGAAACTTTACAAGTTGCTACCTTAACCATAACGGAGAAAATGAAATGGATTTAGAAGAACTTAAAAATGCTAGACTATACATGCCCCATGAGATGACGGATATTGTTATTTTTGCAAGCAATAAAGAGGAATTTAAAGTTGATTTTCACCCTTTGGTGCTTGAATCAGAATGGGCAAAATCATTTACTATTCAAAACCTTAAAAGCACCATTGAGTATTTGGAAAACGAAAAAATAAAATTGCCGCCCATTTTAAATGCTGAAGTTTTATCATTTCCCCCTCAATCAAAAGAATCTCAATCATGACCATATCCCGTCGTAAGTTCCTTACTGGCTTAACTGCACTTGTAGCTACACCTGCTGTGATTCGTTATTCTGGTGTTATGGCTGTTAATGCAGCACAAGCTACACCGTTTGCTACCGTCACAGGATTGGATTTGTCCGGCCAGACAGTGGTTCATAAGTTTTGGGAACCAACTAACGCCAATCTGTTTGCGGGTACGCAAGAGTTT
>Ga0214192_1001422_pt1 | contig 13411 bp, 13 predicted proteins | sample TroBogEpilimnion_44_FD_153030 | JGI IMG/M metagenome (GOLD analysis project Ga0214192, IMG submission 153030) | Freshwater microbial communities from Trout Bog Lake, WI - 29JUL2008 epilimnion | ecosystem: Environmental > Aquatic > Freshwater > Lake > Epilimnion/Euphotic zone | place: Trout Bog... | reverse complement strand
GTACAGCGGCGGGTAAAATTGCTGCTTTAAAAGCGGCAGGTATTGAAGTACTGAGTTCACCGACTGATATCGGTGTGGCGATGAAAGCCTGTTTTTAAGGAAAATTTATGTTGTGTAGGCTGGGTTGAACAATGTTGAAACCCAGATTATGCTCATCAATTCTTAATTGATGGGTTTCGCATTGCTCTACCCATCCTACAAACTAAGTCCATTTTATATTTTATTAAACATACAGCCAGCCGGTAGGATGGGTAGAGGCTATAGCCGAAACCCATCAAAAACACTGTAGCCTATTCTAAATCCATTTCAGTATACACGCCGCCCGCCCAATTTGGCGGGAGAATATCGCATTTTACAAAATTATGAAAGGAAGAATACGGCCAATCCGTAACACGCTGGACATAACCATGTTTTACCGGATTATAATGAATGTAGTCGACATGCTTAACGAAATCGTCTTCGTTTCTAATTCGATGCTCCCAAAACCGTCGTTGCCAAATACCACGTTCCTGTTTGCGTTGACGACTTTTGGAAATTAGCTCACCTTTTTCAACCTGTCGGGTAAAGTAAGTCTTAATTAGCCGCCAGCGGCAACTAAAATCATCGTCGCCTTCCGGCAAAGTCCAAATTGTATGGAGATGTTCTGGTAAAATGACAATAGCATCAATATTAAACGGATGCTGATCTTTTACGCTACGAAAAGATTCACGAAGAAGCTCAATGTTTTCGGTCAGCAATTTCTTATTTCATTCCGCAAGATTGACCGTAAAGAAATAACAGCCACCTTTGAGGCGATGCCGGCGATATTCGGTCATATTTGTTTTATAAGCATTTTGTTTGATGGGTTTCGCTTTGCTCTACCCATCCTACCGCCTGAAATTTGAAACGTTTTCTCTTTACCACATTAAATCATCAGGAATCTGAAATTCCGCATAAGGATCATCGCTGCTGTTATTAGCTGTTGCGGATGATTTGTTGTGAATAATCACGCAATCAGCTACACGGTCATGGATTTTGTCAGCTACTTCACTGGTAACGATGTCATAAGACTGGTCTAGCTTAACAATCGCCAGTCGCCCATTAATCAATTGCTCTCTTTGTGTCGCTGAAACATACAAGGTTTTCATTTTATTGTGATCGTTAAAATGGTATGCCAGATCGTCTTCAGGGTTCTGATTTTGTCGGTTTAAGTCAATTAATTGTTTAACCTGTGCAAGTAAATCTTTGTGTTCATCCTGCTGTTTGCGTAACAGATTGAGTTCCCTATCTCTTTCTGCTTTCTCGGCTTGGGCTTTTAACGCTAACTGCTTGGCTTCATCAATAATAACCGTGTTGTTTTTTCGTTGCTGCTGCGTCTGTTTACGTTTATCAGTTTTTGCTGCTTTCGCTTGGGCGGTCGAAGCCAGTCCTGATTTTAGTAACTGTTCTTGTAACGATAATTTTTGTTTACTCATGCGATTAAGATATTTGTTATCAATTTAATGGTAGAAGCCGATGTAATGTTTTTACTCTTAGACGGGTTTGGTCTGTCTGTTGATCTCCGTTTAAAGGGTCGATTTTCAATCGGTATCAACGCGCACTTTCATCTTTAAGAGTATATTTTAAATTGTGTTTCCGGTTTAGTGTAGTCACATCTGGTTTGGATAGTAAGAATTTACTAGGTAAATTTTTGTTCTCTTTTTGTTCTTTTTTTGTTGCATTCTATATTTTTTCGGGTAAGCTTATAAAAAAATAAATTTAAACCAACAAAATAACGGCTGATGACAGTATTAACGCGAAGACAACGAGAAATCTATAATTTTCTCTTTGAACATCAGAACAAATTCGCCTATCCACCGAGTCTTAATGAATTATGTGTAGCACTGGGTATGACATCGCGTGGTTCGTTGTACAAGCACATTATGGCATTAATTGCTGCCGGTCTGGTTGAGCCGTTTACAGATAATAAACACGCCGGCGTCCGTTTGACAGTTGAAAAAGCAGTTCATTCAGTTGACGAATTACCGTTTGTTGGTCGCATTGCTGCCGGAAAGCCTATTGAAGCGTTGGCTATAGACAGCTATATGACAGTCCCTTCTGTACTGAAGACCGATAAGCCTTGTTATGTGTTACAAGTGCAAGGCGATTCCATGATTGAAGCAGGTATTTTTGATCAGGATTGGGTTGTCATCGAACAACGGAATTACGCCAGCAATGGCGAAATAGTCGTCGCTTTAATAGAAAACTCTGAAGCGACTCTAAAATACATTGAGCAGCGTGAAGAGCAAATATTATTAATTCCTGCCAATGCTAATATGACCGCTTTAGCATGTCGCCCTGAACAGGTTCAAATTCAGGGTGTATTGGTGGGGCAAATGCGTAGTTATCGATCTAATTAATTGCAAATCAGAGGAGACACCATGCAACATAAAATACATATGCACGATCAAGTCAGCAATAAAGTTGAAGATATTATGAATCACTATAAAAGAAGACCGATGAGCGACTTTATGCGCGTAGTTAAGCAACTAGTAAGACAGCCTGATATCTCAGCCCGTTTTCGAATTCATGGTTCATAGCATTTTTATTGTGCGCTAAATCCAAGAGCGACTAAAAATTTTTAGCTCCACAGTGGTCGCTCTCAGCAATATTAAATTAGTTAAATTAAAAAAGTATGAAACAGCATCGTTGATATTTCAATTCACGGTTGCTGGATCTTTACATAAAAATTGATCTAGTTGTTGTACATTTAATCCTTCTGAGAGAGCCTGATTTTCATCTTCTGGACTATTGTAGCCCCAAGTAGCAAAATAAAGTTGTATGTTAGCCAATTCAGGTACTTGCCTGACTTTTAATAACGTTGGCAGTCTATCTTCAACAAACTGTATCGGTTGTTTAGGATGTTCATTTTGAAGTTTCGTTAATACCTGTATTTTACTCAAGTTACGGTCAAGTCCATAAATTCGCTGGTCAGGTAGTTCAATGTGGTTGGCATCAAGAATCATTTTGACAAATCGCTCTTGTTTGGTAGTTACCACATACCAAATATTATTTTCACTGAGCGATATTAATTTTTTTGCGACGCCCTGATAAAGTGGATTTTGCTGTATCCAATCTATATTTTCATTAGCAATCCAGTTATCTCTGATATCACCAAATAGTTGTTTTAAATCATTGCTATCCACTTGTGCTTCTTGCATCAATATCTGGAATTGATCTGTGTGATTTTTGTAAATAGTTTCGATTGATTCGCCCAGATGAAGCATACGCATGGTTAAAATCGCTTCGTAGCCAGTTTCTATAATGGGTCTGACTCGGCGAAATTTTTCGACCATTTCTATTGGAACCGATTTAGGCATTTCGTTCCAAATTTGACAGGCTGCTTTCCAGCCAGAGATACCTGTTTCGATGGCGCTGTCACAAATAACACCATCGAAATCGAGTGCGTAAACAATTGAATCATTCATCTGAAAATTCTGGAGTAGATAAAAGTTGTAAATTATAACTTTTATCTCTAAAAGATTAGCTTAAAAGTTATGACAACGATTAAGCTTTGTTAAATTTCAATCAATATCCATATATGTCTACGACATTTAAGCTATTTTTTTACTTAATGTAGTTCTTGTTACAAAGTTTCTGTTTCGTTGCTGCCTTCATTTCCTTCAAAAAACGGTAAATTAGGATCAGTGGTAAATAAGGCGCTTGGTGAAACAGATTCCAGTAACTCAATCACTTTCGAAGTGAAATAATATTTTGTGTTGTGATCAAAATATGATGTGACATAAGCTCTTATGACATCACCGGAGCGAACAGATGAATCAATCTCTGCGACTAATCCATTTTCAAATCGTGCATACATTACTTACTCCTTATTAATTTTCTAACTATTCTAATGACTTTAGTTAGTTAAATAAGCAAATATTAAGCCATTAATAAGTTAAATTAAAACAATGAGTTGCTAATTTAATAGTAAATAGGTAGGTTTATATCCTGCAAAAATTGTTATCAGCCTGCAAAATTTGGCAATTTATTGCAGAAAGTAAAACAGCAATTTGTTTTTTCAAAGTACGCATTGCTTAAAGTACCGTTTGGCAATCTTTAAATCTGCTACAATGTACAAATTATTAAGTGTAGTTGACAGTCTATCTGTTGTTAACTGCCTAAAAAAGCCTTTAACTTCATTAGCAGAAAAAATCAGTGGATTTAAAACATATCAGAAATTTTTCTATCATTGCCCATATCGATCATGGTAAATCAACTTTAGCAGATCGTTTTATTCAGATTTGCGGTGGCTTGACCGAGCGTGAAATGTCAGCACAAGTGCTTGATTCAATGGATATTGAAAGAGAGCGAGGGATTACCATTAAAGCACAGAGCGTTACTCTGGATTTTTTGGCGCAAGATGGCCAGACCTATCAGCTTAATTTTATTGATACTCCCGGACATGTGGATTTTTCTTACGAGGTATCACGTTCCTTAGCCGCCTGTGAAGGTGCATTATTAGTCGTGGATGCGGCTCAGGGTGTTGAAGCTCAAAGTGTCGCCAATTGTTATACAGCGATAGAACAAGGGCTGGAAGTAGTCCCTGTTCTAAATAAAATTGATTTACCTTCCGCTGAACCTGAGCGAGTACAAACAGAAATTGAAGAAGTGATTGGCATTCCAGCGGATGAAGCACTTATGATAAGTGCCAAGACTGGATTGGGTGTTAAGGATGTGCTTGAGCAACTAGTTCTTAAAGTGCCACCTCCTCAGGGTAATATTGAAGGACCTTTACAGGCATTGATTATCGATTCTTGGTTTGATAGCTATTTAGGTGTAGTGTCATTAATCCGCGTAGTGCATGGCAGTATTCGAAGAAAGCAAAAAATCACTATTATGTCTACAGGAAAATCTTTTCTGGCGGAAAAAGTGGGTGTTTTTACTCCTAAACGCTTAGAAAAAGAAATTCTTAACACTGGCGAAGTTGGTTTTTTAGTGGCGGGTATTAAAGATATTTTTGGCGCGCCAGTGGGTGATACTATCACGTGGACAGATAAACCAGCTGCTGAACAATTAACGGGGTTCCAGCGAGTTCAACCTCGGGTATTTGCCGGTCTTTATCCTGTTAGTTCGGATGATTATGAAGAATTACGTGAAGCATTAAATAAATTAAATCTTAATGATGCGGCTCTGCAATTTGAACCCGAAACTTCACAAGCTCTTGGGTTTGGGTTTCGATGTGGGTTTTTGGGCATGTTGCATATGGAGATTGTTCAGGAGCGACTGGAACGCGAATACGATGTTGATTTAATTACCACAGCGCCAACGGTAATTTATGAAGTCATTACTCATAATGGCGATGTGTTGAAAGTTGATAATCCCGCTAAACTACCGGATATGGGTACGATTAAAGAAATTCGTGAACCGATTATTCGCGCTAATGTCTTAGTACCTGAAGCCTATTTAGGCGGTGTGATGAATCTGTGTATCGAAAAACGTGGTGTCCAGAAAGATATGCAGTTTGCTGGTCGTCAGGTTTCTCTGCATTATGAAATGCCACTTAGTGAAGTAGTATTAGACTTTTTTGATCGTCTCAAATCCGTTAGTCGAGGTTTCGCTTCGTTTGATTATGAGTTTTTGCGTTTTCAAGAAGCAGAGCTCGTTAAACTCGATGTACTCATAAATGGTGATAAAGTCGATGCCTTGTCAATTATCGTTCATAAAGATATGAGCCAGAATAGAGGCCGTGATTTAGTCGAAAAAATGAAGGATCTAATTCCACGACAAATGTATGAAGTGGCAATTCAGGCAGCTATTGGATCAAAAGTGATTGCTCGTTCTACTGTTAAAGCAATGCGAAAAAATGTAATCGCAAAATGTTACGGTGGTGATATTAGTCGTAAGAAGAAGCTTTTGGAAAAACAAAAAGCCGGTAAGAAACGGATGAAGCAGGTTGGTAATATTGAAATTCCCCAAGAAGCATTTTTGGCAGTGTTGCAACTTAACAAAGAGTAACCTACTTCTACTTTATTTAATTTTTTAACAGAAAGACTGACTATTATGGACTATGATTTTTCATTTTTTTTGCTGCTGGGTACGGTAGTCACCGGACTTGTTTGGGGTGGCTATTTATTATTTTTAAAGTCGCAAGGAAATACTTTTAATGAAGAAGACGAACCCGTTATTATTGAGTATGCGCGTTCTTTCTTTCCTATTTTGCTCATTGTTTTGGTACTTCGTTCATTTATAGCAGAACCTTTTCGTATTCCTTCGGGATCCATGATGCCGACGTTATTAGTGGGTGATTTTATTTTGGTTAATAAGTTCACTTATGGTATTCGTTTACCCGTCATCAACACCAAAATAGTTGATTTAAATGAACCACAACGTGGCGATATTGTGGTATTTCGTTACCCTAAAGATCCAACTGTAGATTACATCAAAAGAGTTATTGGTCTACCGGGTGATAAAATCGCCTATCAAGATAAAAGACTTACAATCAACGGAAAGCCGGTTAATTCAATCTCTCTAGGTCAATATGAAGGTGTTGGTCAAGGAAGTGATATGACTGGTGCCGAACATTTAACAGAAGATTTACTGGGTGTTGAACACAGTATTTTAAACAGACCGGATGCTTTTTCTGCTGAAGGCGTTTATACCGTACCTGAAGGCTATTATTTTATGATGGGTGATAACCGCGATAACAGCAATGATAGTCGTTATTGGGGGTTTGTACCTGAACAAAATTTAGTCGGTAAAGCGTTTTTTATTTGGATGAACTGGGATTTGCAACATAAAGGTATTGATTTTGCGCGTATTGGCACATTGCTTAAATAGTTTTTCTCTAGAGGTTAATTGGGAGTGGTAAAAAAACCTGAGATTTTATGTAAACAATTGGGTTTAAATTTTAATAACCCAGATTTGTTTACTATTGCTTTGACGCATCGGAGTGCAGGTGCCAATAATAACGAAAGATTAGAATTTCTAGGCGATGCTATTTTAGGTTTTGTGGTTGCTCAACGACTCTACGAACGCTTCCCTAATGCCAGTGAAGGTACTTTAAGCCGTTTGCGGGCCAGTTTAGTCAATGAAACATCATTGGCTGAGCTCGCAAGAAAGCACAATTTAGGTGATTATTTGCGTTTGGGGCAGGGTGAGTTAAAAAGTGGTGGTTTCCGACGTGATTCTATCTTGTCAGATGCATTGGAAGCTATTATGGGGGCATTATTTCAGGATCAGGGGATTACCGTTTGTCAGCAATGGATAGAATCTTTGTTTAACGATAAATTACAAGATTTATCATTACAAAGCGGTCAAAAAGATCCTAAAACACGACTGCAAGAATTAATGCAATCTAAAAGACTGGAATTGCCGGAATATACATTATTGACCATGACCGGTCCTTCTCATGAACAAACCTTTAAAATAAAGTGTACTATTCCTCTCATTGCTGATGCCAGTATTGGGGTGGGAATTTCTCGCCGAAAAGCCGAGCAGGCCGCCGCAGAACAAATGTTAGAACTACTCAATAAGGCAGAGCAATGAAATGTGGTTTTGTAGCCCTAATAGGGCGACCCAATGTGGGTAAATCAACATTAATGAATCATTTACTGAAACAAAAAATCAGTATTACTTCGCGTAAACCACAAACTACGCGGCATCGTATTTTAGGTATTAATACGACAGATAAAAGCCAAGTCATTTATATGGATACTCCCGGTATGCATAATGATGAAAAAAGAGCTCTAAACCGTTATTTAAACCGGACGGCTGATGCAACTTTAATGGGCGTAGATGTTGTAGTCTGGTTGTTGGATGGTTTATATTGGCATGAATACGATGAAATAATTTTCAAAAAATTAGAACAGGCAGGGTTACCGGTTATTCTTGCGGTTAATAAAGTTGATAAAGTAAAGGAGAAAGATGATGTGTTGGCGTTTTTTGCTGATGCTATGCAACGCTATCCATTTGCTCATTTGATACCTATTTCAGCGTTAAGAAATATTAATTTGGAAAAAATAGAAACGTTAATTACTGAATTATTACCGGAAAGAGAGCTAATTTATCCTGAAGATCAGGTAACTGATCGACCTGAGCGTTTTTTGGCGGCTGAAATTATTAGGGAAAAATTAACTCGGCGTTTAGGAGCAGAATTGCCCTATGTGCTGACTGTTGAAATAGAACGTTATGAAGAACATGATAATTTAACCAAAGTATACGCTATTATTTGGGTTGAAAAAGCCTCACAAAAAATGATTGTCATTGGTAAAGACGGAGAGATGCTCAAAAAAGTCGGTACGGATGCTCGTTTAGATATAGAAAAACTATTGGATCAAAAAGTTTATTTACAACTTTGGGTTAAAGTAAAATCAGGCTGGTCCGACAGTGAGCGAGCATTACAGAGTTTAGGATTTAATGACGGGTAATGTAGTTTATTTACAGCCTGCTTTTGTTTTGCGACAGCGGAAATATCGCGAAACCAGTGTTATTCTGGATATCTTTACCGTTGATTATGGCAGAATTTCGCTGTTAGCTAGAGGGGTAAGGAAACCTAAATCGAAAACAGCGGCTTTATTACAGCCCTTTATACCGTTAAAAATTTCTTTTTTTGGCTCGACAGAATTAAAAATTTTAACCGAAGTCGAGATGAATTGGCCGACTATTAACCTATCCGGCATGGCTCTGTATTGTGGTTTTTATATTAATGAGTTGGTCACTTATTTTTTATATTCGTCTGATCCGCATCCAGAAGTGTTTGCAAGTTATCGTCAGTGTTTAATAAGTTTATCTGATGAATCGTTAATAGAACCCATATTACGTACTTTTGAGCTGGAATTGATTGATGCAATCGGATTCGGTTTACAGTTTGACTATGATGTAGATAATCAACCGATTGATACTAACCAACGTTATCAGTTTCAAACCGAATTAGGTCTAATTGTCAATGGAAATGGACCTTATTCTGGTGCTTCACTCAAAGCGATTAAGAACAAAGATTTTAGCCATCCACAAGTATTGAGTGAAGCAAAAATATTAATGCGAGCAGTGATAGACAATCTTTTGCAAAATAAACCATTAAAAAGCCGTACTGTTATTAACCAAGTTATTAAGCATCTTTAATTATGATTAAACACCCTATTTTACTAGGCGTTAATATTGACCATGTCGCCACTTTAAGACAGGCACGTAAAAGTCGTTATCCAGAAATTTTACAGGCAGCTTTAATTGCAGAGCAAGCTGGTGCTGATGGTATTACTGCACATTTAAGAGAAGATCGACGTCATATTCAGGATAGAGATATTTTTCTGTTAAAAGAATGCTTGCATACTCGTTTAAATCTAGAGATGGCGGTCACCCAAGAAATGATTACCATTGCTCGACAGGTAAAACCTTATGCTTGTTGTTTAGTACCTGAAAAAAGGCAGGAATTAACTACTGAAGGTGGACTGGATGTGCTCGGTCAGTTAGCATTATTAACATCTGCTTGTGATCAATTAGCCGATGTTGGTATCGAAGTTTCGTTGTTTATTGATCCAGAAAACGAACAGATAGATGCGGCTGTTGCAGTGGGTGCGCCTGTGATTGAGCTGCATACAGGGCGTTATGCCGATGCTGATAATGCCGTTGAAAAAAAACATGAATTACAACGTTTACAACATGCTGCAAGTTATGCAAGTAAAGCCGGATTGCAAGTCAATGCTGGTCATGGATTAAATTATCATAACGTTGATGCTATTTGTGCTATACCTGAAATAGTTGAATTGAATATTGGTCATTCAATAATCTCGCAAGCCGTATTTTCTGGATTAGATCGAGCAGTAAGTGATTTAAAACAACTTATGAAGCAAGCCAGAGCCAGTATTTATTCATAAAACAGATCAATATATCGAATACAATGATTTTTAATCTTGGCAATTCAAACTTGTACAATCCAAGACATTCTTAATATTCAACTATGACCACCTTTAATATACACGGAATTTATCGAGATCTTTTAGCTTTGTTGTCAGGTTTTTTATTGACAATGGCATTTGCGCCTTTCGAATACAGTTATTTGGCACCTTTGGCACTGGTGATATTATTTGCTAGTTGGATAAATGCGTCGCCTACTCGTGCATTGCTGCGAGGCTATCTTTTTGGTCTTGGTTCTTTTGGCTTGGGTATTTCATGGGTTTATATCAGTATTCACGATTTTGGTGGGGTACCAATTGTAGAATCGGTTTTGATTACAGTTTTATGTGTTACCTTTTGGGCACTTTTTCCGGCAATAGCGGGTTGGTTGTCAATAAAGACATTAGGTCAAAGTAACGCTTTTGTAACTCCTGTTGTTTGGATTTTGATTGAATATTTGCGAGGTTATCTATTTCTCAACGGATTTCCTTGGCTTTTAGTTGCATATTCACAATTGGATACACCTTTAGCTGGATACATCCCAATTTTGGGTGTCTATGGCACAGGATTTATAATTGCAATAACTGCATCGTTTGGATTACATGTTTTATTTCGACAAAAACGATGGCGATTAGCAATGGTCTTTATTGCTGTTTTATGGCTTGCAGGCTATGGATTACAGCAAAAAAAATGGACATTCCCTATTGGCGGTGCAATAGATGTGGTATTAATTCAGGGTAATATCACACAAGATCAAAAATGGCAGCCAGAAAATCGATTAAACACGTTGTTAAGCTATAAGAAAATGACCGAGGATAATTGGGGTGCTGATGTCATTGTGTGGCCAGAAACAGCTATACCTGCTTTTTATTCTCAGGTGAACGAGGTGTTTTTAAAGCCACTTAAACAAGCGGCTATCGCGCATCATACTGATCTTATTGTTAGTCTACCTATGGAAGGAAAAAAGGAAGACGAAATTTACAATGCCGTAATTACATTAGGTAAATCAACAGGAATATACCGTAAAGATCATTTATTACCTTTTGGTGAATATATGCCGTTACAACCTTTTTCTGGTTGGGTATTAAAAAATTTGAATATTGGTCTAGGTGATTTTACTGCCGGTGGCAAACATCAGCCTTTATTAACAGCGGGCGGGCATCCTTTTATGACTTCAATTTGCTATGAAGATGCCTTCGGTGATGCAGCCATTGGCAATTTGCCTGAAGCTGCTTATTTAGTTAATGTCACTAACGATGGTTGGTTTGGTAATTCATTGGAACCTTATCAACATTTACAAGTTGCTAGAATGCGTGCATTAGAAACAGGTCGTTATATGTTACGCGCAACCAATACGGGTGCAACGGCAGTGATCGCTCCTAATGGAACAATCACTGCATCGGCTCCTTTGTTTAATACCACAACATTATCCGCTAAGATTGTACCAATGGGAGGAAGAACACCTTATGTTGTCTTAGGCGATATTCCCGTTATTGTTATGCTAACTAGTTTTTATTTACTGCTCAAGGCTTATAAAAGCAAAAAGATACGCCGCCTTTTTACGGCTATTATTCCAATTTAAACAATCAATTTTACCTTTGAGATATAAGGTAAAATAGCAATGCCTCATGTTTTGCTAAATACTTTTTAATATCATTAGTGGTTGATAAGTTTAAAAAGCTTAGTTATCGATTAATGATTTGCTAATGTAATTGGCAATTTGTCCTCTGTCTCTTTCAATTCTTTGGTTTAACTTTGTGTATGTCACCAAAATTTATTCATTTAAGGTTACACAGCGAATTTTCCTTAGTAGACGGGATTACTAAAATAAAACCATTAATCAAGCAGCTAGTCGATCTTAAAATGCCGGCTGTTGCGCTCACTGACCATTCTAATTTATTTGCTTTAGTTAAGTTTTATCGGGCTGCCATTGCCATGGGGGTAAAGCCTTTGGTTGGAGCGGATGTCTATATCTTTAATCCGGAAGAACCGGCATCACCCTTTCGGCTAACTTTATTGGTAAACCAGCAGCAAGGTTATATTACTTTGACTGAACTTATTTCCAGAGCTTATCAAGAAGGTCAGTATCTGGGTGTGCCAATGATAGAAAGAAGCTGGATTGAACAAAATCATGAAGGTTTAATTGCGCTATCCGGTGCAATGGAAGGTGATATTGGCAAAGCCTTATTGGCTGATAATTTTATTTTGGCTCGTGAATATGCTGATTATTGGACAAGGTTATTTACCAATTGTTTTTATCTGGAGTTACAGCGAGTCGGTAAAACCGATGAAGAACGTTATATTAAAGCAGCGGTGGATTTAGCATTGGCAACAGATTTGCCGGTGGTTGCAACCAATGATGTGCGTTTTTTAAAACAGACCGATTTTGCTGCTCATGAAGTGCGTGTTTGCATTAATCAGGGACGAGTACTCGATGATAGTCGCCGACCTAAAGATTATACCGATCAGCAATATTTACGTAGTAGTGAGGAAATGCAGGTTCTATTTGCAGATATTCCTGAAGCATTAGCAAATACTGTTGAAATTGCAAAACGTTGCAATATAAAGCTGACTTTAGGCGAAAATTTTCTCCCTGATTTTCCAGTACCCTTAGGAATGACGTTAGATAAATTGATGTCTAATGAAGCTAAAAAAGGATTGGATGAACGTTTACAGATTTATCCTGCTGTTGGTAAAGGTTCCGATGCAGAAAATCGACAGGTTTATTATCAACGTCTAGAAACTGAGTTAAACGTCATAGCAGGGATGGGTTTCCCTGGATATTTTATGATTGTTGCTGATTTTATTCAGTGGGCGAAGAATAATCATATTCCAGTGGGTCCCGGGCGTGGTTCTGGCGCGGGTTCATTGGTTGCTTATGCTCTAAAAATAACAGACTTAGATCCTATTGAATTTGATTTGTTGTTCGAAAGATTTTTGAATCCGGAACGGATTTCAATGCCTGATTTCGATATCGACTTTTGTATGGATCGACGTGATGAAGTTATCAATTACGTGGCAGAACATTATGGTCGTGACCATGTTGCGCAAATTATTACTTATGGTTCCATGGCTGCCAAGGCGGTTATTCGAGATGTCGGTCGTGTGTTAGGATTTTCTTATAGTTTTGTAGATCGTCTGGCTAAGTTGATTCCATTTGAAATTGGTATGACCTTAAGCAAAGCATTGGAGGATAATCCAGAGTTAAAACGACTTTATGAAACCGATGAAGAAGTTAAAAATCTAATTGGCATGGCGATGTCATTGGAAGGCACTGCGCGTAATGCGGGTAAGCATGCTGGCGGTGTGGTGATATCTCCAACTAAACTTACTGATTTTACACCGCTGTATTGTGAACAGGGTGGTGGTAATCTGGTGACTCAGTTCGACAAAGATGATGTCGAAGCCGTCGGTCTGGTTAAATTTGACTTTTTGGGGCTACGTACCCTGACGATTATTGATTGGGCATTACAGACGATCAACAAGAAAAAGCAACATCAGGGCGAGCAACTCGTTGATATTAACACCATACCCAGAGATGACGGCAAGACTTATGAGT
>Ga0214192_1001421_pt1 | contig 13412 bp, 19 predicted proteins | sample TroBogEpilimnion_44_FD_153030 | JGI IMG/M metagenome (GOLD analysis project Ga0214192, IMG submission 153030) | Freshwater microbial communities from Trout Bog Lake, WI - 29JUL2008 epilimnion | ecosystem: Environmental > Aquatic > Freshwater > Lake > Epilimnion/Euphotic zone | place: Trout Bog... | reverse complement strand
CTGGTTTAACTGGTTTAACTGGTTTAACTGGTTTAACTGGTTGAGCTGGTTGAGCTGGTTTAACTGGTTTAGCATGTTTAACTGGTTTAACTGGTTTAGCTTGTTTAACTGGTTTAACTGGTTTAACGGTGTTAACTGGCTTAATTCACTTGGACAAATATTAGGTCCAGTTGTTGCAAGTGCTGTCACTCCTGCACTTAACAACTTAGCAAGTGGTGGTTTACTTGGTCAAGGTACCAATATGCTTCAAGCAGGTGGTAATGCATTTAATGGTGTTGGCGCTCCTGATTTAACAAAACTTATTCCACAACTTCAATTGCAAGTAATGCAAGGACAGATGACAGCCGCTCAAGCCGCTGCCGCAGTTCAAGCCGCTTCCAATATGAATAATGTTCAAACTGATCAAGGTAGTTTGGCTGCACAACGTACTGCTTTAGCAAATCTTGCTAATATTGGTACAAGTGGCGGTATGACAGAGGCAGATAGAGCACAACTCGCTGCCACAATGAACCAAACTAATGCTAATGCAGCACAACAACGAGCAGCACAACTTCAACAACTACAAAGTCAAGGAAATGCTGGAACTGGTGCTGAACTTGCTTCAAGACTCAGTGGTGTGCAAAGTAGTGCAAATAGTAATGCGGCAGCAGGTGCATCAGTAGCACAAGCAGCACAAGCACGTGCACTTGCAGCACTTCAAGCAAATCTAACTGGTAATGCTGCATTGAATACGCAACAGTTTGCACAAGCAGCACAAAAAGCACAAGCACAAGATGCAGTAAACCAGTTTAATGCACAAGCACAGCAACAAACAAGTCTTGCAAATTCACAGCAACAACAAGCATCTAATCTTAGTAACTTTAATACTGCAAATACTATTGCTGGTACCAACACAGGTATTCAAAATACGCAAGCAATGTTACCAATGCAGGCTGCTAATACTAACTTCCAAAATCAACTTGGATTATCTACTGCTGCTGGTAAGAATGCAACAAATGCAGGTACTGCTGCTGTAAATGCTGCAACTGGTCAAATCACAAGAAGCACATCTGCTGCTGGTTCTGCACCTGCTGCTGGAACAGGTACCACAGGTACTGCTGGAACAGGTACCACAACTGCTGCATCTAATCCAGTTGGTTCAGCAGTACAAAATGGTATTACAGGTGCTATTGGTAGTGCAGTAAGTAGTGGATTGAGTGGATTATCAGATGCTATTGGTAGTGGATTGAGTAGTGCTGGTAGTTCTATTGCAAATGCATTTGGATTTAAAGATGGTGGTTATGTTGCTAATCAAGTCCAAAAGAATGAAATGTCCGATAAGGACCTAGATACTATGATTGCTAAACTTACAGCCTATAAGTATAGATACAATAAGGGATAATATGACACAGTTTACTCCACAAAATGCATCCAACACTGCGATGCTTATTAAACAAATGGTACCAAATATTGATGATGCAAGATTATCTCAATTGGTACAACAAGCAGCGGCTGTACAGAATGATCCAGTAAGATCACAAGCATTTGCACAAAAGTTGCAATCATATCGCCAAGCAGATGGTGGTATTGTAGACAATTCAGGAGAGAACGATAACGGTAGTAGTGATGCTGGTACAGTTCAACAATCATTTATTCCTACTGGATCAGTATCATCTGATATTCCACCATCATATGCTGCACCAGGTGTTGCTAATCAAGACTTAACATCAAGTTTAGGTCAAGCAGGTGCTGGATTGCAACAAGGTAATATTAATAATGTTCAAGCAGCCAATGCACTTGCAGCACAAACTGGTAACTTAGCAAATCAACAAGCGGCTGAACGAGCATATCAACAATCAATTGCTAATCTTGCTCCAGCACGATCTGCTGCTAACTTTATGGCTGCTACTGGTGGACCACAGGTTGCTGCTCAATCAAGTGCTTCTTGGGATAAACTCAATGAACAAAACAAAGATCTTACATTAGGTGCAGTAAGTCGCCAACAAGATTTTGCTAAAAATGCTATTTCTAACTACCAAGCAGGTGTTACTATGGCTGGTAATGTACTTGATCAAATGGATAAAAGCGGTAAGTTTAATATTGATGCCAATGCTGCTGCACTTGCACAAAAGAAACTACAACTTGAACTTATTGGTCACGCTGCTACTGCTGAAAATACACAAGCACTTATGGATCCAGCAAGTCCAATGAGTATAGCAGCAAGAAATGGTGCTAAGAAAACATTACAACTTGCTGGTTACGACACTGCTACTATTTCTAAAATGGTTCCAGATAACATGCCTGGCATTCAAGCAGCACCTATTGCTGCTGCTACAGGTACAACACTTGCTAATATGAAAACTGTTGCTGATACATTATCGACACAAGCAACTACTGGTAAGACACAAGCAGAAACACAACAACTTCAAACCGGTACTGCTGGTATGAAGCAAGGTCAAACATTTGGTGCACAACAACTTGGTATGCCAGCACCTGACTATTCTGGTGCTAGTGGTAGTGGTACTTCTACACCTACTTCTACAACAGCACCTGTAGTAAATGCTGGTCCAAATGCTACACCTACATTTGGTTTTAATCCTAATAGTGATTTAAGTAAAGTTCGTGCAGCAATGGCTGGTCAACCTGCTAATGTATTGGCTGCATTTGATAAACAATATCCAAATGCAAGTGGAACAAATCCATTACCATCATCGATTACTACACAAAATGCCGGTGCACCTAAGATGATTCCAAGTATGGATTCTAAAGGTAATATTAGTTGGAGTCCAGGTAGTTATGCACAAGCAGCAGGTACAAATGCACAAAATGTATTAGCAGGAATGACACAAGAAGTTTCAGCATATAAAACTACATCAGCACCATCAATACAATCATTAGTTTTACAAGCACCATCAATGGGTGGTTATAATCTACGTAATACTATTGGTATGCCATTGGGTAATACTGCAGCACAAAACTATATGAATAATATTAGTAAGTTGAATGAAGAAGCAGTCTCACTTGGATTAATATCTCCGACAAGTGGATCTTCAATGAAGACTGGTGTTGGTACTGCTATTAGTTCAATGGGTGGTGCTATTGCACATGAAATGCCAGGTCTTGGAACTGCATTAGCCGCTGGTGGACATCTTGTTAATGGTGGACAAGCAATCAGTGCAACTACTAATCCAGCAACTGTTCAACAACTTGCAATAGCAGTTCAAGAAGCAAGATTGAAACAAGAAGCAATGATTCCATATATTTCGCAGCAAGCAGCAAGAAATAGTGGTGATATTAGTGGTGCAGTTGTTCCAGAACCTATTAACCAATCAGCAACACTTGTTAATCCACAGACTGGCGAAGTGAAACTTGCATATACACCAGATGAGGCTAAAGCAATGATTAAGCAAGGCTGGCAAACAAAGAATAATTTCTTAGGAAACAAATAATATGACACCCGACGTACTAGCAGCATTAGACAATGAACCACAAGGTAAGATGCCTCAAAGTAGCACATTAGGTGCATTTGGTAGAGGTGCCTGGAGTGGTGCCACATTAGGCATTTCACCATTTGCCGATCCAGCAGCACAGGAACAAGCTTGGCAACAACATCCAGGTGCATACGGTGCCGGTTATGCCGGAGCAACACTTGCTGAAAGCCTTGGTCCAGGCGCATTAGCAAAAGCAGGTAGTATTGGATCTAAGGTACTAGATACTATATCAGCCGCTAAGGCTGCTAGAACTGCTAAGGCTGCTGAAGATGCAAGATTATTAGCAGCACCCGATATGGCATCTGTATATAAGGGAACTGGATTATCTGGTCCTGCCGCAGTGACTACACCGGCTGTACCTCCTACTAGCGTAATGAATCAAATCAAAGGAGCAGTTAGTGGTAGACCATCTAAGATTACTACTGGCCAAGCAGCGGGAACTGTAGGTAATGCTATTGTTAATCCGCCTGAAGTACCGCAGCCACAAGCACCTATGCCAGCAGGACAAGCAGGGCAACCTTCAAGACAAGTAAGTGGTAAAGTCAGTGAAGCAGCACCAGAAACAGGACCATTTGCAACACTTGCAAGTTTCTTAGCACAAGCCGCTGATAGTGCTAATCCAGATGTACAAAGTGCAGCAACTCAAGCACAACAAGCAGTGGATCCTAATGATCCTGATGCTAAACGAAAGATTGCTATGTTATTGCAAGGCTCACCAGCGGGCCGTGCAGTTGGTAATAGTGATAGTTCACTAAACAACGAAGCATAAGAACACCTATCTTAGGGTGCGTTGAGTTCGGCTGTAAAGCAGGCGTCAACATTAAGCCACATAGACTTGCAATTTCTATGTGGCTTTCTTACGATAGTAGTATGTCTATTGTTATACCTAACTGTAAATACTTAGACGATAAAGTCAAATCAAAAACAGCCAGGCTGTGTCCTCTCCCCTATGTTCTTAGTCATTTGAATATAGGGGAGTTTTTATCACTAATGCTTCTGGCTGCATTGGTTCTTATTAAGGCATCAATGAACAATGTCGAGACTATTTCATCTACGCTACTTCCTGTTTCTCTTAATGCGACGAAGAATGTCCAAGTACCGTCAAACTCGTGTATGAACGCAATACTGCGTGGAATATAGATAAATGTTTCTGGCAACTTAGATCTAAGATTACCAAGCACTTTAACAACAGGTAGTATCTGCGAAAAGAGTGCTATTTTGTAGGCCTTTATAACCATAACACTGTCATCTGTTACAACTGCACTATGCTCACTTAAATACGAATCTAAACGGTCTAAAATATCAAGTATTTTAGTGTCCAGTACTTGATCCGCGTAGTTGACTTTGAATAACCATTTGTTTAACCATTTCATCATTTAGTTCCTTTACTTGTTTTTCTAATGCTAATACTCGTTTGTCTGTGTTGATAAGTTTGCTAATAAGCATTGCTACTTCTTGTTGAATCATTCTAAGTTCCTAAGTTTCTTTGCATCTATTTGTTGCTTACGTTTAATGCGTAATGCATTCTTCTCTTCAGGAGTAAGTGCATTATATGCTGCACGCTGCCTTGCACGTCTTGCTTCAACATTCTTACATGCAGATGACTCTTTGTATATTGCAAGTTCTTCAGGTGATAATGCATCAATAAGTTTCTTTGCGTTAAGACGATTAGTTTCATACAATGCACGTTTCTCTTCTTTAGTAAGTGATGCATAGTATTCAGCCCACTTGGCTTTCTGTGCCGTCTTAACCTCTGGCTTATTATTATATTTCTTAACATATTCCCTAACCTTATCTGGATTCTTAATCTGCCATCTACGTGAGTTAGCAACTTGGCGTTGTTTAACTGCTTCTGGTGAAGTATCCTTACGCTTAGTATGAACATATGTACGTGTGCTTATTACTTCTACTTGAATCTCTTCATCAGTAAGGTCAACATATCTTACATCACATCTGCAACAAGTTCCACCATTAATATGTCTTAAGTTAAATCCATCATCGCGAACATGTCCGTGCTTACATGCTCCGCCGTATCTTAATCTCTCTGTTATTAGTTCAATCATCGTATCTCCATCCTTCTGCCTTTATTGATTTTTTATTTGCTATTCTTGAATACACAGTTGCAATAGATATATTATAATGCAATGCTGCAAGTGTAACGCTCTTGAATGTTCCCTGTGGTGTTATAATCGGTGTCTTTGGTGGACCACGATACACTTCTTCATTGTTAATTTCGTTTTTTAACTTTTCCTGATACTTTATTGCATACACGGGTGGTTTGCGTATATCGATTGACATTCGTTTTACTATTGCTGTATAAACGTATTCAAACTGATTAGTCTTTTCGTTAAATCGTTTAAATGTATAAGGTGCGATTGCTTCTTCGAATGCTTTATGTTCCATAGTGTTCTTTCGTAATGTTATTTATCAGGCTAATATTTATGCCTATACTTATTTACGATATGTGTTTTATGTTCACAATTATTGTGATTGTTAGTCTCAGATGATAAATACTCTTGACAGATTCAGTAGTTGGCCCCTTTATTGGGGCTTTCTGCTGAATCTGTCTGATAGGTTGGTGCACTTACTAAAGCACTGGTGAAAAATCAATATGCTCCGAAGAACATCGGAAAGCGACCAAGCCCGCTGGGGACACAGTGGCAAGACTCAATGAAAATGATCCGTCGCCTGAAAAACAGGTTTAAAGACTTTGCAATCATTAGTAAGTGAGTTGAGGTAACAATCCTAAAAACGGGCAGTAGTTCATAAAGCAATCTAATCCTACTGCACACCACGAGCCTATCGACGGCAACAGGTAGTAAGCAATCCCCATTGTAAGTTTCGACATAATCAATCCCCTTCTTTTAAATTACTATTTGTTTTGTATTAAGTTCGCACGACTTAAAATTATAGAAGTTCACAGAGAGATTGACTTAGATCATTAGTTTGTATTTGTTATCTGAAGTGCAACGAAAGAGAACAAATAAAATGTTTGACGCTTGTGCGAAGCAGAAGCGATAATCATTTAACTACCCTGTAAGAGAATATGCTTGAGCATAGTTTATATATTTTAATAGGGTTACTCTGATCTGGAGATCGAGACAGACAAGATCTTGCAGATGCTGCGTCATTCGTGCCTGTGGCACTCATCGTGTTCCTCTTCGCTTCGCTCAAGCAACACGAATACTTGAGGTCAAGTCGCTGTCGCTTTTCCTTGACTCACAAGTATAGAGGATTTCATCCAGAAGACCTCTTCCTCAAGAAGAAGAACGCGAACGAAGCCATCGTAGTCATGAGATAGATACAGTTTTACTCTGTCAACCAATCCAGTCTCTTTTTACCCCATTTGCCCCTACAATCTGCGATATTGCGATAAATATTTGTATGAAAATACAATACATACCAAAAATATCCCACGCAACAACAGAGTATAGAGACATTCAACCTAGTGACTTAAAGTATATAATGAATAAGTTACGCGAAGTAAATGAACTTGCAGATGGTTGTTATAACTCAACGAATAGCGAATTACGCAAAATCGGCCATAAGTTAAAACTACCTAACAAGAACTTACCTCGCAAAGGATCTAAGTATGGTGGGGGAATGAATAGCATTCAATCTGCAGCCTCTGGCATAGTTGATAACATAGAAAATGGAACACAACGAGACTTTAGCAATCACACCTGTAGTATTATTAGTAAGAGTTTCATTGAACTTGCTAATATCTTCCCCGATTGGGACATAGTAGACTTCATCGAAGTAGAACATTTCACTCAAAGACAAATCCCCCTCCCATTCGATCCAGGCACAACACTCAGTGAGATGTTCGACACCCAGATTTACGAAGTGATTGTAAAACGCAAGAAGTAATGTTACAATACATACATGCAAACATTATATACGAAACACTTTGGAGACATAGAAGTTCAGTTACAGGATCAACGCCAAGATCTTTTAAATGGATATAATGGTGATCCATATGAAGCAGATCATTATGGATTTATTGTTAGTACAAAGAATAGATCCCACAGTGGTCATAATACATTCCCGACACAAGCAGATGCTGAAGCATATATCTTGATATCCGCATTATGTAATCGACTTTAATAAATATCATAAATTATTTAAGGAATAAAATATAAAAGAATTACAATTTAGCCCAAACATCGGCACATCAGATCTCGAACGTAAGAAGATTCAAATGAATAAGTTTCTATTAGACAAAGAACAAGTAAAACTTGTTTGTAAAATGAAAGGTAGGGAAAATCGAACACCTCAGCGTGCAATAGATTTACTTAATCAAGTTACTATCGATCTCCCGAAGAATAAAACAAACGGATTACCTAAGCAACAAGGCAAATCAATTTCTATTGTTGTTTTTCCGTAAGCGATAAACTCAAGTTTATGAAGTGACAATCAAACGCATAGATAAATAATACGCATAGATGCTACTGCCATTGTGTCTATGCATCCTATGAGGTGTCTGGCTAAGACATTAAGCCCTATGCAAGTGATGATGTATGGGGCTTTTTTACGACTAGAATATCGCTTAGGTGTTAACGACAATCCCCTAGGTGTTAACGACAATCCCCTAAGTGTTAACGACATACTAAATAGTTAACGACATATAAGGAATATCATGGCCACAACACGCAACCTCCCTCCACTCACTGATCTCGAACGTCAGAAAGCACATAACATCCGTAAGACTCACCCAGACATAGATGCACTAGCACGAGAGATGATGAAGAAGAAGGAGTGGGATAGATTGAATACCAGAGGTAATCCGATTACCAAGAAGTAATGTGATATCCTTTTGAAATCCAATCGAAACCCTCATGAAACTCTTTGTGATGAGTTTCGAGTTTCATTGTGGAACCCTCATGAAACTCTTTGTGATGAGTTTCATTGTGGAACCCTTAGCCTCGAATCATAGTTAAAGCATACTAACTTAATAGTCAATTGGATAGCAACCCACCATTCAAGTCAACTTGGTCGACCGCTTACATATATATTTATCATATATTTGCAAAACCGCTTGCAAACAGGCCTATGATCGCTTATAATTACTACATACACAGCAATGTTGCTGCACACAGGATCTATATGGATTACATTGATTTACAACTTACAGACTTTGAAGCAAGTGACTATTACGGTGGTGGCTCGATTACAGTGCAATTTAACAATCGCACTTATGTAATTAAAAACAACTTTAAAGCCAATCAAAAATCAGATGGTACTTATGAACGCAGCGGCGAGCCCGGTACTTACACTGGTAATAATTTAACCTTGTGTAGGAATATCCACTCAGCCACATTCTTCTTTGAAGATGATTTTTGGGGCTGGTCTGACGCCAAGCAAATGCATTATTACTCAAATGATTGCGACTTTGATGAAGAGCCAATCGAAAATGAAGATGTAACTTGGTACACAGAAGAAAAATATCATCAGGCTCGACTCAATGAGTTAAGTGATTGGGTCAACTGTTGCGAGGATATTAACAAGTTGATTGCTGATCACATTCTCGCAGTGCAAACACAGGAACTCGATGACCTTGTTTGGGCTCTTAAATTCGGTCCTACAATTGTTTTACAACCTGGTTATCTCACTAAACTCAAATACTATAACGAGTGCGGTTATGCTACAATCATCGGTGAGCGTAATGGAGAACAATATGATGACTGTGATATCCTTGCTGTAAGTGATCGTTATGCGATTATTAGTACTGATCGCAAACACTTCGAGGTTGTATTTGTAACTTGCGAAGATGCCGAAACCCAAAGTACACACAATGACTATGCATCCGCAGTGCAACAGATGATTGAGTTTCAAGAAGAGAGGTACGCTTAATCACTTGACTCTCGCATATAACAGCATTACAATAAACTTTTAACACATAGGACTTATATGATTCTACAAAACACATTAGCGGGCTATACAACAGTTATTGTTGAATATGAAATACACAAATATAGTGAAGATGTTCTACAAAGCATTAAACAGAAACTCAATACTATTTGTTGTGAAAACTGTAACACGATCCTAAACATAGTATTTGATGAGAGTGATCCAACTAATATACGCAAACTTGTTAAACTCATTATAGTAAGTGATAAGACTATAAGTGATATTCAAATAGTAACAACAACTATTGCTGATATGATCAAATAAGAATCCCTAAACAACTAAACTAACACATAGGATCTATATGGCATTCATATTAATAGCATTAGCAATAATCATTACTATACGAAACTGTAGTAAGTAGAATCTAAAACAATACAAGAAATGTTTTATTGTATAAGATATTCTCATTACCTACGATAATGTATGTAATCCCACTGTTTTGAACATGATTATATGCATAATGGTAAATAGTGCATCGGTAACATTTTTAGAAAATGCTCGATACACTTAAGATGATAACCAATTTTGGTTCATTGGAGAAATATGTCGAAACAGAATATCAAGAATGTGATTGAAACTCACATTGAAACTCAATTGAACAGTGGTAAAAACAGTGGTTTACCCGCTGAAACCCAATCTAATAATATAATAGCAATCATCGATGCTCTTACGGTGTCCAAAGGTCTGGGCATCACCGTGGAGACCGTGGAACTCTTGGGATCCAGTGGTGTCACGGTAAAGAATGCCTGTTCATTGTTACATAAATCATTTCAGTTCTTTGATGATAACCCTACAATGCAAGAGGCTTTCAACCGTGGCCGTGCTAATCTCGGATCTCGCGTAAGATCGAAACTCATTGAAGCAGCCCTTGAGGGTGGTAATATACAGAGTGCCATTCACCTTGATAAGATCTACAGTGCGGATACCGTGGCCACTGAGGTTAACTTAAACGTATCTACACTGTTGTCAACCGTATCCGATGAAGAGTTGATGAAGGTGGCTTTCACTGTGGATACCTTCGAAACCGTAGAAGATACTATAGAAACTATTGATCGTAGTGAAAGAAACTAATATGATGCCCTATTTGATAACCGTGATGCCCCTATGCTCCGATCTTTTGAAACTCTATAGTGAAAGATACGGTTTGGTGGATGATACACTGTGAGAGTTTGGTTTAGAAACCCGAGGGGGGGTGGGTAACTCCGCGACTTTAGGATTTCACCGTGATGCTGCCACATAATATACTATGCTATTAACCGACCTTATGTTCGCTGGCGCAAGCCTCCACCGCATAATATCACTGTAAATGAACCCTCCTATCACCTCCAGCCCCCCACCCTAGATAAAATTTTCCACCTAAATTAAACCGACCATGGCATCTAAGACTATTCAATCAACCAAAGACGAAGTATATAAGGAACTATTCCGCAGAGGAAAGTTATCTTTTATTCTTTACCCACATCAACGTCCTATCTATACTAAGATTCAAGAAGTGCTTCAATCTACTGATACTACGGATAATAGCCATGTGCTAGATATATCACGGCAGTTTGGTAAGAGCCTAACGATGTTTCTAGTGGCAGTAGAGTTTTGTCTAGCCAAACCATTTCAAACTGTAGTATATGTGGCACCACTCAAGAAGCAAGTGATTGAGATTGTTACAGAGAATACCTATAGAGTAATATTTCAGTATGCAACTAAGCAACAACTTCCTACTCTTAAGGATTCTGAACTTACATTTGCTAATGGATCACGTATTAGATTAGCAGGTACTGACAATCACAACTACGAAAGCCTACGTGGCGGATCAGCACACTTAATCATATTGGATGAAGCGGGATTCATGTCTAATCTAAATACTGGAGTTATACCCACAGTATTACCAATGCTTAAGACTACTGGGGGAAAGATCATCTATGCATCTACTCCACCTGAAACATTAGATCACGACTACTATGAAGTTCTTAGGGAACATGACGAGTCTGGTAATATATCTACGTTTACTATTCATGATGATAAGTCTTTAACACAGCGACAACTGGATACTATTATAAGTGCATGTAAGGGTGCAGATACTACATTGTTTAAGCGAGAATATGAATGTAAGCGTATTGCAGAAACTAGTCAACAAGTATTACCTGAACTAACATTTGAGAAAGCAATTATATTAACACTGCCCGATAACAAGTATAAGGAAGAACCACTCTTTCAATACTGGCATAAGTATATTATTGCGGATTGGGGTGGAAAAGACTTTACTGCTATTGTGTTTGCTCATTACAACTATCACAGTAAGAAAGTAGTGATTGAAGATCAGTTAAATCTAACAGGTAGTTTAATAAGTTCGGCACGTATTGCTAAAGCCATTAAGGATAAGACATTTGAACTTTGGCCAGATCCGACATTTAGGAAACACACTCATTACTTCTGTGATAGCAATAATGTGCTTATTCAAAACGATATGAATGTAACTCATAACTTACCATTTGTTTCTACTAGTAAGGATAGACTTGCGGAGCAGATGGTACAGAAGGTACGTGATTGGATTTGGGATGAGAGAATCTTGTTTGCACCTAATGCTGATTTTACATTAAAGTCTTGTATGAGTGGTTGGTGGAGTAAGGGGCATGATAAGTTTGCACAAAGTAAGTTGTATGGACACTACGATCATCTTGCTGCCACGATTTACTTAATAAGAAATATAGATACAGTAAGTAATCCAATACCACACCTGATGGGCTTTGATAGTTTTGCACAGTTTAATCAGGAACATAACATTCACACTTATAATCAAGACCACCAGCAGTTAGCAAATCTATTCAACCCACGTCGTGGGTTAAGTTACAAAGGAAATTTATGAAGTTACCAAGCACAACAAGCGTAATGGAAACATTAGTCGCAAAGACAGAAGCACATGACACAGTAAGTGGATTGATTGAACGCAATCTAGAGTTAGAAGAAATATTTGAAACACTTCAACCATTACTATATGAGTTAAGTATATTACTATATAAAGATAAAAGTGATCCTATTGGACTTAATAAGTTAGTAGAAGATTCAGTTGGATATTTAAAAGGAGAATAACATGCTTAGAAAAATATTGAGTTGGTTTAGGCCACGCAAACAAATTGAAAGAAAGCCTATTAAGGAATGTCTTAGATATTGGCATTATCCAAGAGTATCGCCACCGCCAAGTGAAAAATTATGTACAGAAATTCATCATACACAATTTGCTGAGATTGGGTGGACTGCTGTAGAATATTATAAAGAATTAGATCTATATAAGAAATCATTTGAGTATGATATTTTATATGATAGAGTACTACCTCCTAAGGTAGCAGTGTCACCAAGAGAATTTTTTAATTTAAACCCATATTAAGGAGAATAACATGTCTAAGAAAGAAAAAGAAGTGATTAAGGAAGTAGGCTTACCTGCACATTACTTTAGGTTAGTGCGTAGTGAAAGAAACTTATATAGTGTTGAAACTATTTTAGTTGAGAATGGTAAGGTAACAGATAATGAAAAGACTGAACCTGCTTATTTGCCAATCGCATTTGATAAGTTACGTCGCAAGACAGGTGAGAGTTTCTTTGCAGCAGTTCAAGAGGAATCAAAATGATACATTTAAAAGATATGCGCGAAGCATTAGAACAACACTTAGATCAAGTATCACACGCTAGTGATGCAGAAATACTTGCAGACTTACCAAATCATATTAAGATGATATTAGTTCACTTAGAACGTATGCATCGTAATATTGCAGTTCACATTGATACATTAGGGTAATATGGAATACATAGCATTAGCACTTGTCATTATTGCAGCAATGGGTTACACACTTATTAATAGGTGGATGGATAATAAGTTTGCGGTAAATAAAGAAGCATCGTCAGATGCCTTATCTACGGCTATGGAAGAACAACTCAAGAAGTTCGACGATAGATTAAACGCCACGTGGGGTGTCATCAGTTCTAACAAAGAGGAATTGAACGCTCTTAGGTTGTCGATAGGACTACAACGGAAATAAAATG
>Ga0214192_1001419_pt1 | contig 13420 bp, 15 predicted proteins | sample TroBogEpilimnion_44_FD_153030 | JGI IMG/M metagenome (GOLD analysis project Ga0214192, IMG submission 153030) | Freshwater microbial communities from Trout Bog Lake, WI - 29JUL2008 epilimnion | ecosystem: Environmental > Aquatic > Freshwater > Lake > Epilimnion/Euphotic zone | place: Trout Bog... | reverse complement strand
CGCGTATTCTAGACACAGGCACTTATTCGATCTGCTCCCAATACTTCCGGTTAAGATCATGGATAAACGTATCTCGAGAACCGAGGTGAGTACAAAGAAAAACATACATCTATTACTTAACTCGCAATTCATCTAAGATGTGGTACTTCCTAGGAAATTTATTCAAAAAATACTTTTGCAAAAAAATCAGGTTCTCATTACAATGAAACCGTGAAGGAAACGAAAAGAACAGTTTCAAGGGAGGGTCTTGATTTTTGGAGAAAGTTCAACAGGGTGCTATTGCTCTTCACAAGTTTTCTTTTTTTGAATACCGCTTGGTCCATGGTCGAAGCAATCGAGGAGCAAAAAAAAGACGAAACAGCAAGTGCTGGTTTTCAGTTGTCTACTTGGAAGCAAGTGCTTAGCTTTTTATCATCACCGGATATCGCAAAAATCAAGCTCACGGGCAATGTTCCTCCCTTGATGTCTGAAGCGGCAGTGGAAATCTGTTCTCGTCAGCGCTTGTGTCTTACTCATAGGCATCTTCATGCTAGTTTTTTTTCCGGTATCAAAAACGGTTATTGTAAAAAAATTCAAGAACTAGATCTTTCTCATTCAACATTCAATCCTGATAGTCTGAAAGAACTTCCTGAGACCCTCGTTGAACTCTCAATAAATGACGTTCTAGCATGCAACGGAATGACGCTTGATGATAAGACTCTGTTTTTAACTAAGATTTTTGATGCTCTTTCACAGCTTAGAGGTTTAAAAAAGTTAAACTTGAGTACCCATCTGATGACAGATCATGTTACTGATCAACTCATTGAAATTGCTAGGAGCTTTGGAATTGCAATGCCAGATCTTCGATGGAATCTTCTGAGCGATGATGAAACACATGACATTTCTGAAATGCACATACCTGAACTCTATCCCTCCAGTGAGGAGGAGTACACCCTTGAATCTCAGTTTCAATAAAATCAGACCCCCATTTCTCAAATGAAAGAGCTTTTCCTGAAATACACCGCGGTCAATTAACTCAAGTAGATTTTAGAAGAAGCTTTTAAAAACTTTCTTCTATTCAGAGGAACTTTTTATGGTCTATCATCTTTTACTATTATTGAAACTAGAAAACGATTCAAAAGAGAAAACATCTTTTTTAATGTATAATCGCTCTTTTCGATAAGAGCAAAAAACACACTACCACACTTTTTTTTAACAATTAATTTCCAATTATCCTTATAAAAAAAACTGACAAAGAGATCCCAAAAGGAAAAAGCGTTCAAATTCATTGAGTATACAATTTTACAGGTTAACTCTAAGTAAGCACCTCTTAAGATGCTATTAAAATAACTGAAACCGACAAATCAACGATGATGATTTTTTGTTCTCAGACAAGGACCCATCATATCTATGCCTTTCATAGCTCATTGACACAAGCTTAACTTTTCATTGAAAATACTACAAGCACACCTCTTCTTTGAATAAGAAAATTCAAATAAGAATAATTTAATATGATTCAAGAAAATAAACTATTCAGATAAAGATTTTTTAAAAAAAAATATCTCTTGCAAATAAATTCTCAATAGAATATTTCATGAATCCATGAAAAATATAAAAAATACTCGTCTTATTCTGACTTTCAGAAAACAATTGATATTGTTGTTTTTTGTTGGTTTTCTTTTTTCGAATAACTCTTGGTCAATGATGCAAGAAACGAAAAAGCAAAAATCAGAAATACAAAACATGACTTATTATGAAAATGTTTGGAGAAAAATTATTAAATTTTTATCATCAAAAGATCTTCCAAAAGTATGGATGAGCATGATTAAATCACCTTCGATTTCCAATTTAGTACGCAATAGCTACTCAAATCGATCACTATCTATCACCAACATGAATATTGGTAATGCGTTTTTCTCTGGTGCAAAACATGGTTGCCTCCAAAGAATTAAAAAATTAGATCTTTCCAATTCAAAATTTAGCACTACTGATTTGGCACTACTACCCAAATCTCTTGTCGAATTATCACTCGATCACATAAGGAAAGAGAACGATACTGATTTTATGTCTAAAATTATATATTCTTTTTATAGACTTAAAAATTTAAAAAAAGTAAGCCTTGCCAACAATGCGATTACTGATAGCGAAATCAGTGATTTTATTTTTTTTATAATAAAAAATAAAATCAAAATTACAGATTTAAATCTAAGCGGTAATCATATTCGAGGCGATGGAGTATTGCAGATTGCTCAAATGAATGGAATTAAAAAATTAAATCTCAGTCGCAATAACATAGAAATAGCCGGATTTATGCAACTTCAACAAATGAAAGAGATTACAGATTTAGATCTCAGCTACAATCATATAGGAGATAGTGAAGTAGATTTTATTTCTAAAATAAGTAGCGTAAAAAGATTAAATCTTAACCATAACAGAATAACAGAAATAGGCGCAGAAAAAATTTCTGAAATGCCAGAAATTACGGAATTAAATCTCAGCAACAATCAAATCACGGACAATGGGTTAAGATTCCTTGCTCAGATGCAAGAGCTGACCCACTTGAATCTGAGCAACAATCAAATCACAAACGATAGCACGAATCTCATCTCTGAAATGAGAAATCGTGCGATCGAGATTCATTAGATAAAGGAGTCCGTCACAAACTCATCTCGGGTAAGAGGCCCCCAGGATAAGGGGGCCTACTTCCCACAGCACCGAACTTACGGATCTCGTATTCGGCTCTTCCCGTGAATTTAATCATTTCCCTACTGCAACGGTAATTTGTCCAACGACCGCATCTAAGCTATTGAATGAACTAGGCTTTTGGATAGCTTCTTTCAACAGCTTGAGTGCGAGACAAAAACTAGCTTCTCATCTGACTGCTTGGGTATGGCTCGTCGTAAACTCTCTCGTGAAAAAGTCATACTTTCAGCTTATCTAACGAGAGTCTTCCTTCTAGTCTCAGATTGGTGTTTGAGTTTCGGTCTCCTCTCACACATTCTATATCCTGAAATTTTGCCCTCAAATACGTCACCCTATCCTCATCGGCTCCTGGTTTTACGACTACTACGGGTTCATCGGAAAGCTCTTGCTCTTAGTTCCTCATCTCTGGGTCTCTGAAAAATCATGCGTCGTAGTTACGATATCTCGAACACAACAGCTCTTCTCCGTGTAAGCACAGCAACTCAATCTCTGCCTACCCACCTCTACTCTGTGACGCAAAGAATTTTAGACCTTCATCATCACTACTCAACCCCAGAGTTGTTCACTTTCGTTTGGGCTTATTGGTCTTCCATCCTTTCAGGCTCGGAACTTGCATTTCACGAGCTAGTTGAGCATATCAAGCGCATGAGAGAATTCAACCTCGAGCATACGAAGTTGTCTGACTTGCAAGATCCTCAAAAAATAGCCAAAGCTTTAAATACTCACTTGACTTCAAGTTAGGACTCTTCTGCGTTAAAAACGGATCTCCAAGAATCTTGTCTCATAGAATGAGTCATCTTTATTGAGGAAATACCAAGTCCCCTATGAAAAAAATTTCAATGGATACCAAAACTAGTTAACCGTAATTTTTTATGTAAATTTCCTATTTTGTCATAAAAATACTTTATAGAGCGGAAGAACCGATAACCTTCCCAGGCGTTCCTTTTGCCCTCTTGATCATCCATTGCAGTATTACTTTTCTACCCTTCAGATGCAAAAAGAAAGTACCTCGAGCAAATATATTCAACTAAATGTAGTTAAAATCTAATTTAAGAAAATTGCATCATAACGATTAGATTTTTTTGAAAAATATATCTTGCAAATAAATCTTAAATAGAGTAGCAACTAGATTCATTAAAAAAAGTAAAAATACTTGCTTTATTCTGACATTCAAAAAAAATTAATATTATTACTATTCATTGATTGTCTTTTTTCCCATACTTCTTGCTCAGTGACGGACGCTGATCTAATGCAACTTTCTCAAATACAAGAAGTGAAGGACTTAGATCTCAGCAACACTCAAATCACAGACACTGGCGTGATCCACCTTTCTCAAGTGCAAGAATTGACATACCTGATTTAAGTGTTGCTGAGTCGTATCATCAAATCACGCGTACCCCCTAGGAAATTGTCCTTGCAAACGAAAAACACGCCAAGTAGAATGATACGATATAAGATGTGTTTTTTAGAATGTCCTCGTTGCCTTAAAATTCAAAAACTTTGTGTGTGTGAGGGAGTCCAACCTCAGACAAGCCTGCTTCGGATCCTCATCTTGCAACATCCGCAAGAAATGGACAAAGCCTTAGGCACCGCACGTCTTGCTCACTTGGCCCTTGCCTCTTCTAAAATTCAAGTAGGACTCTCCTGGCCAAACTTAAAGGCAGCTCTCCAAGAATCTGCCAATACCTCGGAATGGGCCGTTCTTTATTTGGGAAATACAAAATCCCCCCCTAGTGAAAAAATCTTTCAGTGGATACCTAAACCAGGAAAACAAGAACCTACCAAAATCGAGGGACTCGTTGTGCTTGACGGAACCTGGAGCCAAGCAAAAACCCTTTGGTGGAGAAACCCATGGCTACTGAAACTCCACCGAGCCATCCTCAACCCCAAATACCCTTCACTTTATCAAAACCTGCGTAGACAACCCAGAAAACCCTGTCTCTCTACCATCGAATCCATCGCTTACAGCCTAACAGCGCTAGGCGAACCCCCAAAAATACCAACTTATCTGCTTGAGGTATTCCAAAAACTTCTGAAAGCTTCTAAGACTTCTGCGTCTTACGAAGCAAATCCATAGCAGCTTTCAACCGTTGATCTGTCCCGGTATGTCCTCCACCCGGTCGAGGGCCACGATTCATGTGTACCATCATCTGCTGCATGCGAGCTAAAGCCTCCCCCATGTCCTTAGATCCTGGAAAAGCCATCTGAAGCATCTGCATACTTGCTTGCTTGAGTTTCAAAAAAACCACAACATTCACTGCAGTCAAAATCAAAACAAACACCCAACTTAAAATCGTCCAAAAAAACATAAACACCTTCTCATCGAATGAATTAAACTTGCGCGCATTCTAGCATCATTTATCAGAAGAACACCACTTTAAAAGCACCTCTCCCAACTCAACACATTGTCCTTCTTGCACGAAAACAGCCTCAATCCTTCCCGCACAAGGCGCCTGCATCCAAAACTCCATTTTCATGGCTTCCATAAGCACCAACGGATCTCCTTCAACTACCTCTTGTCCGGGCTTTACCCAAACTTTACGAATGCTGCCAGGCAAAGAGGCCACTATTTGATCCGAGAGCACCTGTCTCTCTGATTCAACCTCGGAAACCCATGCTGCCGACCAAGTATAACCTTGGCAACTGACCACCACTCGTGAATTGCCTTCCTGGACCTTCCAACGACGGCGTCTACCATCTGCACTCTCTCCCACCAACCACCCTCCGGGGCGCAATTCAATCTTCCAAGTGCTTTCAGAAGGAAGGGTAAACGAAACTCCTTGGACCTGGACGCTTCTCAAACAAACCTTCTTGATTCAGAATGAAACCAAGGAGAGGGGTTTTTTGAAAAAACTTCAGGCTTCTGAGTGGGAAAAGAGCAGAGTAATTCAAGATCTTCTTTTTGAGGCAAAATCTCAGTGTAGGAAAACTCATCCAAAAAAGAAGTATGCACCCTACCCAATTGAACTTGAGGATCCTCCAATAAAACACGTAAATAATTTTGATTGGTTTTAATCCCCAAGAGTACGGTTTCCTCAAGGGCAAAGCGCAATCGCGCTAAAGCATGAGAACGGCTAGGCGCATGCACAATGATCTTCGCTAAGAGTGAATCAAAACGAGCATCTATGCGCTGGCCGCATTCCACACCGCTTTCCACACGAATACCCGCTCCCGTAGGAAAACTCAGGACCTCAATAGATCCAGAAGTCGGAATAAAACCAGAACTAGCATCTTCAGCACAAAGCCTCACTTCGATAGCATGCCCCCTGGGTTGCACGGACTCCACCAGGAGCAAACTAGACAATGCCTGCGCCATTTGAAGTCCTACTAAATCCACACCACTCACTTGCTCCGTCACTGCATGCTCCACCTGAAGCCGGGTATTCATCTCTAGAAAATAGTACTGTTCCGATGCATCTACTAAAAATTCTAAAGTACCAACCCCCCGGTAGGCCATGGCTTGACCTATCTTTAACGAAGCGTCCAACAATAGTGCTCTGGTTTCTTCCCTGAGCGAGGATGCAGGAGCTTCTTCCCAAATTTTTTGATGCCTGCGCTGTAAAGAGCACTCACGCTCACCAAAATGCCATACCCCCCCCCTTCCATCCCCAAAAATCTGTACTTCTAAATGCCTCGCAGGCCTTAGCAGACGTTCCAAAAAAAAACTACTTTCTCCAAATGCCCAAGAAGCCTCAGTACTGGCACTTGCAGCAAGCCCTAAAAGATCTTCGTTGGAAGTTTCCACCCGACGAATCCCCCTACCTCCACCCCCTACGCATGCCTTCACTAATAAAGGATAGCCCAAACCCTGAGCAGCCTGAGAGAGATCTTCTCCTGGTCTCACCACCACAAAGGGTAAAACGGGAATACCAAGCTTTTGAACAAAAAGTTTCGCTTCCACTTTATCCGCCATCTTCCGAATCGTCTCAGAACGAGGCCCTATAAAACACAAGCACGCCTTCTCCACAGCTTCAGCAAATAAAAAAGACTCTGATAAAAAACCATAACCAGGATGGATATAAAATGCCCCACTTCGTTTGGCTGCCTTTAAAAGAGCATCGATCTCAAGGTAACTTGAAACCCGCTGAATCTCATCTGCATAAGTAACATGACGACTTTGCTCATCTCCTGGAGCCACCACTGCTACTGTTTGAAATCCCATTTCACGACAGGTTTGAAAAATACGGCAAGCAACCTCAGAACGATTGGCAACTAAAACTTTTCTCATGGAAGCAACCAAGAAGGTTTTTCTTTTTTTAAAAAACAATTAATTCCTTCAGTTGCTTCTGGAGAAACACGCAACTGAGCAAAAATATGAGCATAAGATGCTAAATCCTGCTGATCGAAAGATCTGAGTAAGGATTTTATCGCTTCTAAAGCACGAGGTCCTCCTTGTAAAAGATGCTGAATATACCCTTGAATCACTTCAGAAAGCTGATCCTGAGCAACCTCAGCATGAATTAAACCCATCTGAGAAGCACGTTTCGTATCAAAAGAAGCCCCGGTTAAAAACAACTCTCTCGCATGAGAAAGACCTATTTTAGCTAAGATAAAAGGTGCAATGCAGGCAGGGACAAGCCCTAATCTCACTTCACTGAAGGCAAATCGAGTCCCTTGTACCGCAATTGCGATGTCACAAACACTGAAAAGCCCAATACCACCCCCGAGCACGGCCCCATGAACGACGCCTAGCAGAGGTTTCGAGCACTGACTCATCTTCAAAAATAAGTCAGCAAAAAATCTTGTTTCTTGATGATTCGCTTGTTCTTCCAGATACCTTGCTTTTTGTATCCACTTCAAATCTACTCCCGCACAAAAAACTCTGCCTTCCCCTTGAAGGATGACCATACGGACCTGAGAGTCTGCCACCTGCACTTCAAAAACTTCACGCAATGCCTGAACCAACGCCTGATTCAGAGCATTGCACTGATCAGGACGATTCAAAGTAATCCATAAAACCCCCTGGGCATCGAGGTTCTGCTTTAAAACAACCATTCTGGGATTCTATGACTTTTTTTGTATTCAGACAAGCAAGCTTGACAGAGCACAAAAATGAGATTTAGATAGCAGCAGACTCATGGTAATACACTCACAAGTCAAAACCCATTCTCCAGAATTTCAAAAAAGAAAAAAATTTCATCGTCAATTAGCACAAGAACTTCAAGAAAAACTTGTGCTAGTAGCGCAAGGTGGGCCTGGACGAAAAAAACATGAAAAAAATCAAAAACTTTTCGTTCGAAAACGCATTGAACTACTCATAGATCCTGGAAGCTCCTTTTTAGAGCTTTCTGCTTTAGCCTCTTGGAATTTATACAATCAAGCATCTCCTAGTGCTGGAATCATCACAGGAATCGGCACGGTGCATGGAAAAGAAACCATGATCATCGCAAACGATGCAACCTGCAAGGGGGGTGCTTATTTTCCCCTGACCCTAAAAAAACACCTCCGAGCACAAGAAATTGCTCAAGAGAACCATCTTCCTTGTTTATACCTAGTAGATTCAGCAGGGGCATTTTTACCCCTTCAATCGGAAGTATTTCCAGATCGAGAGCACTTCGGCAGAATTTTTTACCATCAAGCCCAAATGTCTGCTCAGGGCATTCCTCAAATTGCCATTGTCATGGGCTCTTGTACCGCAGGAGGCGCTTATATCCCAGCCCTGGCTGATGAAACTATAATAGTTGAAAATCAAGGGACGATTTTTTTAGGAGGTCCTCTTTTAGTACAAGCGGCTACAGGTGCGATCGTCAGTGAGGAAGAATTGGGAGGTGCTCGATTGCACACCCAGACTTCAGGGGTTGCGGACCATCTAGCAAAAAACGAAGCTCATGCCCTTGAAATGGCAAGGGAGATACTGGCCCATATCCCAAGAAAACCTCCCCTCTTAACGCCCGAGCGTTCATTAGAAGCCCCCCTGTACGATGCAGAAGAGATCTACGGCATTCTGCCTGAGGACTCGAAAATTCCTTTCGATGTCCACGAAATCATCGCTCGTTTGGTGGATGGAAGCCGGTTTCAACCTTTCAAGGCCAACTATGGTCAAACCATAGTGTGTGGTTTCACTCATGTCTGGGGTTATTCTTTGGGCATTGTAGCGAATAATGGAGTTCTCTTCAGCGAATCCGCATTAAAAGCAACTCACTTCATTGAACTTTGTTGTCAACGCAAGATCCCTCTATTGTTTTTACAAAATATCACAGGATTTATGGTAGGAAGAAAATACGAGGCTGGAGGGATTGCCAAAGATGGGGCTAAATTAGTCTCGGCAGTTGCCAATGCAGCCGTGCCCAAGATAACCATTATTATAGGGGGAAGTTTTGGAGCAGGAAACTATGGTATGTGTGGTAGAGCCTACCAACCTCGATTTTTATGGATGTGGCCTCACTCACGAATATCTGTCATGGGAGGGGATCAAGCAGCCTTTGTTTTGTCTCGAATCAAATCGCAACAACTGCAAGCACAGGGAAAAATTCTCACCCAAGAGACCATCGAACAATTAGAAACACCTATTCGTCTGCAATACGAAAGAGAATCAAGCGCTTATTACAGTACCGCTCATCTTTGGGACGACGGTATTTTAATGCCTTCAGAAACACGCCAGGTTCTAGCAAGAGCTCTGAGCACAGTCTCTTACGCTCCCATTCCAAAAACAGCCTGGGGAGTTTTACGCATGTAGTCAAATCATGAAATATCATAAGTCATATTTTTTAATTGACATATGGCTCAGCTTGCAGCAGAACTCTCCTAGTCATCTTTTTAGTAAACTTGGGGTTTGCTAGAAAATCATGATCTATACGGACAAAAAACCGGATAGAAAAAACGATAAACGCTTAGCACTCTAATCGGAGGTACAACAAATGAAGACAGTCAACGCACGTGAAATTTCTAATAGAACATGTCAAATCATTCGTCATGAGAGACGTTCTAGAGATCTTACGCAAATTCAAATGGCAGTAGAATTGGGTATTTCTCAGTCTGCATTGTCCAAAATTGAGAATTCAACCATGACACCCACGCTCATACCTTGGCTTAAGTTTTGCACGGTATTCAGTCTTCCGCCGAATCTTCCACTTGATGAGAAGCTTTACAAAAGCTGGAGTAAGGATATTGAAAAAAAGCAATCAAAAGCCAGCAAAAAAACTTCCAGAAATCATTTAAACAATTGAAATTATATTAATTTTAAGAGTACAAAATCTGGATAAGCAAAGGGCAAAAGCATCTTTTGCCCTTTGCTGTTTGTACAGAAATTTTACTCTATTTCGCAGTATCAGCTTGAGCATCCTTCTTTTGTTCCGGTAAACTAAAACCTGACGATGCAGGTTTCAAGTTAGCCTGACTCTCTTTTTTAGCTTCACATGAAGGACAATCTCCGCCTGGGCTACTTCCACCACCGCCCCCCTTTTCGCCTACCGTATTAGCAAAACTACTTGAAGACAAAACAACCGTGAGCCCTAACATAAAACAACTCAAATAATACTTCATAAGTTACTCCCTTATTAATTATTATCTATCTAAAGTTAAAAAAATTCAACTATCTTATTTTAATTAGTTTTTTTAAATTTTAGCTTTTAAGTGTGTCATACTTTACCTCAAAGAGAAGTTCTTAAAAACTTAAATCAACCCCTGCGGGCCTTATAATAGACATAAGGTCTTCAAAGACTTCACTTATTTCCTGATTCACTTTTTCGCCACCTGTACTTTCTACATTTTTAATTTCTCCATTATTCAAGTAAGATACGCGAATAGAACCTAATTTTGCTTCTGTAATCTCAATAGGTTTTGAATGTTCATTGTACTTAAAAGAAACTTGATGATTTTTTTCATCTAACATACTGATAATTCGACCATTACTATCTACAGCAAGACGAATCAATCTTCCATCTGAATTTTTTGCAAAAACTAAATTTCCACGATCATCATATTGAAAATCAGACCAAGTCCGTTTGCTAGGATTACTTTTTTGATGCTCCACGACTCGATCAATTTTATCTACTTTATCGTTATAATGCAACTGAGTCACTAAATCAGAAGTACTTTTCGAAATTAACCTGTTTTTATTATCATACCCAAAAACAGTTTCTTCGTTTCCTATACGAATGATAGTAGGTAACCCGTTTTGTTCACTATAAGTCGTTTCTGTTTTTTTATTGTCGACTATTTCAATTAGCTTCTGAGTCCATTCAGAACCATCGCTTTTTTTCTTTAAAAAATACTCGTATTTCTTTTTTGAAATTATTTTTCCTAATCTATTTTTTGAAACAACATCAGTAATATAATGACCCTGAGAAATATTTTTTAAATCATAAGAGTACTCTACAGAAGATTTATCTCTATTTTTTATAAAACGAACATTTTCGAGATTATCCATTCCGTAATATTCTATATTTAAAGTGTCATTTTTTTCATATTCTATTTGAGTCATATTATGTCTATTTTTTTTGTCATATTTAAACTGAAAGACATTATTTTTAACATCTTTACTGTATACTAATTCTTGCTGATCATTATATTTATATTGAACTTTTTGATTATCTTCTCCTTCAACTCTCTCTACTAATCCCTGTTTATTGAAAAATAAAAACATTTTTCTGTTAAAATTATCAATTATTTTGCTTAGGCTACCTTCTTTTGAATAAGTAAGACTAATATAGTTCTTATTTTTATCTGAAATACGTATCAATCGACCCTTAAGATCGTATTCTTCCGATTTACCAGAATCATAACTTCGAATGTAGCGATTATCGTCTTTAGTAATCGTTTGATATCCATATAACTTCGAGTAAAATTTCGCACCTTTAGGGACTGCATTTTCCTTGAGTTTTCCTTGAATTTTAAATCTTTCAAACTCATCATTTCGAAATAAAAAATCGTTATTTAACTTATTTTTATAATCCGATAAATTTGCTTGATTTCTTATAAACCCTGATTTTTTAGCGGCTTCTAAGATCTTATTAATTCCGTCTTCCATATCTGATTTTTTCATAGTAGTCGGAAGAAAAAGAATATTAGATCCTCCTCCAAATTCATGAGACAATATAGTGCCATCTGGAGGAAAAGTGAGATATACTTCATACTCATTGCCCCAGCCCCAACCAAATATTCCCTTAAACATGCTTTTTGAGTTATAAACTCTGTTTATTTTAGGTTCGAATCCACCAGAATAGGCAATGTCTAAATAACCTACAAAAAAATTACCATTTCGCAAACTAACACTTGCTTCTGAATTCAAATAAAATAAGAAAAAAAATAAAATAACAATTTTTTTAAAATTCATAAAATAATATTTCTTAACGAAAGACTTCATTAAACATCAATGTCTACCACTTTCATAATAACAAAAAACCCAACTATTTCTAATAAAATGATCACGAATATAATGATCCATCCTATGATGGTATTAAATAAGGGCGCCATAAATGTTGGATCTGTTATCTGAAATACAACACCTAAAATAGGAGGAATTGCCATAACAAACATTCCTTGATAGATTCCTTGTGCTGTCAAAGCTTTGATTTTATTTTCTACTTTGGTTCTTTCACGAATAGTTCCAACAATAGTATCAAAGGTTTCTGCCAAATTTCCACCAGTTTCTTTTAATATGTTAACAGAAGTCACAAACATTTCTACATCTTCTGCAGGTATTCTTTTGGCTAAATTAGAAAATGCATCCTCTAAAGAAACACCCAGCTTATTTTCGTTAAGAATTAAAGAAAACTCCTCCTGAATCGGATCTGGCAATTCTTGAACAACCAATCCTAAGGATTGAACAATAGAAAGACCTGATTTTAATCCATTAGACATCAAACCCAATGCGTCCACCATTTGATTAACGAATAACCCAACACGCCTTTGATACATCCAGTTGACAAAAGGTCGAGGAATTCTCCAGCCCACCACAGAAATAATCAAACCAAAAACAATACCAGGCAAAAGTTTAGGTAAAAATATTAAAAAAACAAGAGATCCCAATCCAAAGCTAATAGAAAAAAGCAGTATAAGAACTTGCTGCGGATTAACCTCGATAAACATCATGTTTAATTTTTCAACGACATAGTCGCGAGTTCCCAAAGATTGAAATCGAATCCAATCTAAAAATCTTTCAGTATAAGAATAAACAAAAATAAAAACGGCTATTCCAAATCCTAAAATACCTAATATTTTGTAGAACATCCTAGAACCTTTAAGCTTTTACAGAAAAAAGATTTCGTGATATTTTCATTCCTTTGGCTTCCATTTCTTCAACAAATTTAGGAATAAATCCTGTTGGAACAAAACGTCCTATAATTTTTCTTTTTTTATCTAATCCTTCTTGCTTGTAAAGAAAAATATCCTGCAAGCTAATGACTTCTCCTTGCATACCTACTACTTCTGTAATATAAGTAACTTTTCTGCTTCCATCCGACAAACGCGATTGCTGAATAATGACTCCTACTGCAGAAGCAATATTTTCTTTAATTGCTCGAGCAGGTAATCCTAAACCTGCCATCATTACTAAGGTTTCAAGTCTTGAGATACATTCCCTGGGATTATTAGAATGTAAAGTAGTCAAAGATCCTGAATGTCCTGTGTTCATAGCTTGAAGCATATCTAAAGCTTCTCCTCCTCGACATTCTCCTACTACGATCCTATCAGGACGCATTCTCAAGCAACATTTAATCAAATCACGAATGCTAACTTCACCCTCTCCTTCTATATTTTTTGGACGAGTTTCTAATCGAACAACATGCTCTTGGCCTAA
>Ga0214192_1001417_pt1 | contig 13451 bp, 12 predicted proteins | sample TroBogEpilimnion_44_FD_153030 | JGI IMG/M metagenome (GOLD analysis project Ga0214192, IMG submission 153030) | Freshwater microbial communities from Trout Bog Lake, WI - 29JUL2008 epilimnion | ecosystem: Environmental > Aquatic > Freshwater > Lake > Epilimnion/Euphotic zone | place: Trout Bog... | reverse complement strand
TCTACTAATTGTTTGAATGCGTCCAACATTTATTTCTCCTCGGGCTTATTTTAGACCTTTAATAATATTCAAGAGCGATTCTTGAAGATATTTCTGGGCCTTTGGATCTTCTTTTACTTCTTGTGCTACACGGAATGCTCTTGCACCACCACGAGCATTCATTAAATGTTCGTAAACTGGTGTAGGGTACGCTCCAGGAGCACTTGGTTGGGCAACTACGTCTACTGTGATAATCTCGAAGTCGGATACATGGCCGTTCATGTCGTTGACATTGCCGCTACCACGAGAACTTACGCCAAGTTTTACACCTGCTTCAAGCATAGTACGTACTAAGTTTCCCATTGGTGTAGGTAAAATTTTCATCTTACCATAACCATTTGGACCTTCCATCCACATTTGAGTGATCATATGGGATACACGGTCTAAATTTACTTTTAGATCGTCAGGATGATCAACTTCTCCTAGCACTGAATAACCATTTTTAATTTGGTCATTTAATGCATTAACTGCACGTTCAATTTCATCTACAGGATAGACTCGTTGATTGGCATTACGGATACCACCTTGAATGGCAATACCTTTTAGGTAAAGACTTTTGCCATCCTTGTCGTCAGACTCCATAACAATGGAAGCCTGGTCGAAGCTTAGATGTTCACGTAAGTAGGAGAATTTGCTCATCCGTGTTCTCTAATTATTTTGTATGTTGTGGAAGGAATTGACCTTTGGATCCATTAGCATCGCTAGTTTGACCCGCTTTGTCACCTTTACCGGAACCAACTGGACCTGGGGTCTTGTTGTTTCCTGGATATCCAGAACCTTGTTTCTTCAAGTTTTTAACACCAGCTTTACCGCCTGGGGCGCTGTTGGTTTCCCAATCTTTACCAGTAAACTGTTCGCCGCTGTCTTTAGCAATACCTTTGTTTACTTTGTTAGGTGTAGTACCTGTGTTATGGCCTTCTGTAGTGCTCATATCGCCTAGGATGTTGCTGGCATTAGCACCTGTGTTAGGTTTGCCTTTACCAGAACTTACTGGGCTACGACCTTCTACTGGACGGCTTTGTGTTTCACCGCTAGCAGCACCGGCGTAGTCGCCTTGTTGTTTTTGTGTGTTGCCACCGTAGTTGTGACCAACTTTTTCAACGTATTCGCGTGTCATACGACGACCTTCGAATGCTGGTTGACCCATCATTTCGTCTTCGCCTTCTTCATCACCAAACTCGTTGTCCATACCCATTTCGGCTTCTTCGCCGCCTTGAGCACGTTCTAGTTCTGCGAAAGCAGCTTCTAGTTCAGCAATAGCGTTCTTGATATCATAGATAGCAGAATCTTCTTGACCTTCGTGACCGTGTTCGTCATCTTCTGGACCGTTAGCGCCGATTTCACCACCGAACTCGTCAGCAGCATCACCTTCTTCGCCGCCTTCGAAACCGTCGGCACCGTCCATCATGTAAGAATCTTCTAATTCTTCTTCGGATTCATCCATGTCCTCATCGGCGGATTCATCCATTTCTTCTTCGTCCATGGACTCGTCAACTTTATCTTCGTCTTCTTCGTCTTTGGCTTCATCCATTTCTTCGTCTTCTGCAGACTCTTCCATTTCCTCATCTTCTTCTTCAGCGATAAGGTTTTCGTAGATTGTACGTGACTTTTCGACAACGATTTCGTGGAATAGAGCGTTAGCACCTTCCATATCTTCGTTAACCAATAAGTCTAATAATTGTTCAAATTTTGTAGACATGTTATAAATTTCTCCTATTAGGGTAGCGGCAAGGCTGTATGGTATTTACTGTACCGCGGAAATTTATATACGAAATAGGCCTAAAACGAGCCGTTTTGACCTTGATGACGCAGAATTACTTCTGGTTTTTGAATTTTTCTGTCTAAAATATTTAGTTTTTAGACTGCACAGTTATCTTTGTACTTATTGTGCTGCCGCTTCTGGCGGAGGAGCAGCGTACATTTTTCTCACTAACCCTAGTTCTTTACGATGTTCTTTGTCATGAGATTCGCTGGCTTTGCGTATATCATTGATCATTCTCAATGTTAAACGAGTCTTGCGAAGGTCTTTTTGCTTCAGAACATTGGTAGTATCATTCTGGCTGAGATACCTGCTGTCATCCTGGGGATCAGCATGTTCACGGTCAAAATAGATAAACTCTCTTAAAATCATAGTAGTATTTATGCTTCAGCACCGCCTGTAGCAGGAGCGCCTGTACCAGCATCTCCGCCCGGAGCTTGTCCTGCAGGTGCGCCTGCAGCATCATCTTCCATACCTGCATCAGGTGTAGGAGAACTTAAATCACCAATATCACCGCTCATACCACCAGCTGTGATACCAGCACTACGAAGTTCGCTGCTAGCACTTAAGAATTGATCTTCATCAACATTCTCTTCTTTCCACTGTGTTTCGTTCTGTGCAATTTCTTCTTTGGTCAATCCTAGGAAGCGTTCTAGTGCAAAGCGTTTGCTGATAAAGGGCACAGCAACCATGGTGTTGAAGGTGTTAACACGAGCAGTATCCATTTCAGCTTGTCTGTAGCTGGCAAAGTTTTGTGGTGGATTAAATTTAAGATCGAAAATATTGCTGTCAACATTGATGCCAGAACTACTCAAGTATTGTTTGAACTCAAGATCAAACGGCTCTGTAATTAGGCTTTGTAGTCGTTCGCAGTATTTGTTGAATCGCAATTCTTGTATATAGGCTGTCCCAACTCGTCCGTCATTGAAGCTGCTTCCTCCGTCGTCCGAACCAGTAGGTAGATAAGAACTAGGGATACGCAGAGCTCTAAACAGTTTATTAGTAAAGTAGCGTAGGTCATCAATTTCTCCTAGATTCTGTCCGCCTTGTAGAATTTCAACTTTACTTCCTCTACCTTCAGCGGTTTGTGGGAAGAAGTAATCTTCGTTAATGCTCAATGGATTATAACTTGCATCTATAACACTTTGTGCACCACCTGTAACGCTAGGAATACGGCGTTGATTTACTTCGTTTTTAACACGCTCAACAAAGCTCATAGCCAAGTGGCTAGGCATATTACCTACGTCAATATAGAACACACGGCGTTCAGGAGCACGCTGTATACGATAGATTAAGATGGCATCTTCAAGTAGTTCTTTTTGTTTGAATACCTTAAAGATACTTTCCATTAAACTATTACCAAATGGGAAGTTGTTGTCTAACCCCTCACTCATTGAGATGTGAATAACGTGTCTAGCATCGATAGCGTATTGGTTTTGATTTTCGGAGAATCTGCTACCGTTGGCAGTTGTAGGGAACGAGCCAGTCATACCTCTCGAACCACCGGCGCCCCCACCACCTGAACCATAGCTGCCACCAAATTGATTGCCGCCGCCATTTTGGTTGCTAGGTTGAATAGCAGTTGTGGCTAGAGTTTCAAAGTTGGGATTAAAATCACGAATAAAATATTGTTCAGGCTTCTTACCTTCTGATTCATTGACAATAATCTTGTCAACTTTAGCAGGATCTACATACATCCACTTTTGATTTTCAGGATCGCGAACAAAGAAACTATCACCAAACTTAAATGCATTTCGTACGATTTTAAACATACGAACTGGGAATTTATTGATCTTGCACCATTGTTGTAGGTACTTTTTAATGATCTTAATTTCAGTTGTAGTAGCTTGTTCCTTGAATTTGATTTGAAAAGGTGTGCCGTTTTCTTCGTTTAATTGCGTACAAAACTCTGCTAAAATATCAAAGGCAGCATTAACTTCACTGTCGCTGTCCATAGTGTCATACTGACCATAACGCTCTAAACGATTAGGATGACCAGCATAAACATCAGGCAAATAGCTGGAATAATTAGTGCGGCTAGGATTGCTACCCATACTGGTACTACCGCTAATCGGGCTTAATTTACCCGATACGTTAATGGGTGTAAAATACTTTTTCCATCCGGACATTAGATCATTCCTTTAATTTAAGCTGCCCATAAATTTCCATTTAAGGACTTGGCAGCTCTGTGAGTTTTGTCGGTATTTTCGGCAGTATCCTTCATATACTTAACTAACTCTTTCATTGTACTATTTAATGATTCTAGCTGTGCTGCGGTTTTTTCTTCTGTTGACTTTCCGCCTGTGGCAATCTTAGTAACTGCTTGAATCATTTGTGCACCGGCATTAGATAGTGCTTCTGCTGCAGTAGGGCCTTTTAACACAGATTTTAGTTTTTCGGCTTTGATGAGATCTACTGAATTGACTGCTTTGCCAAATGCTGTAATACCTTGAGCATAGGTGTTTAGCGCAGGACCTAGTGTTGATACGCTCTTAATTCCAGATTCTGACATTTTAATGCCAGTACCTAAAGACAATAACGAAACTCCTAATCCAGCAATAGGACCTGTTAGTTTTAATAAATCAAGGGCACTAACATCACTTAGCATTATTAGCCCTTTGGCTAAGTTTTGCATTTGAGGACCAGCTAATGCAACTGATACTCCGAACGGCACCATTGCTAGACCTAGTGCACCGATAGCTAGAGCTCCGGTTAAAATTAAAGGACTAGCAAAACTTAATACCGCTGCTACCGCTCCTAAACCTAATAGTGTAACAAATCCCTTGCCCATTTCTGCCCAGCTTACCTTGGCAAATTCTTGGAATCCTTTGGCAGCAATAAAGATAGTACCTGCTAATAGACCTAGCGTAACTCCACCTAATAATACTCTAGGATTGCCCAGTGCACTTAACCCAGATGCAAGGCCTTTTAGCACACCTTTGATAGCATCGCCTATACCTTTACCTACCCCGGCTAGTGATGATCCTATACCACCAACTTTACCTGCAGCAGTTTGTGCGGCTCCTAGACCGGGTACACCTGCACCCTTACCTCCTGCTGCTCCTGTAGCAGCGGTTTTTAGTCCGCCTAATACTCCACCACCTCCGCCAGTTACTCCGCTAGCTAGGCTAGATACTACTAATTTTGCTCTAACAACAGCAAGACTCGCGATAATACCGCCGACTGCTACGATTAATCCTTTTGCAACAGCGCCAGCTTCTCCAAATTTTGAGAAAAAATTGTTAAAAGATTTTAAGCCTTCTGCTAACCCTCCTGCTAATTTTCCTACCCAACTAGCTAATGTAACAGCAACACTTAATAAAGGACTGAAAACTTCCCATAATGATGCGCCGAGTTCTTTAAAACTTTTCATGGCAGCAGCCATAGAGTCAGCTTCACTTTTTTCTCTTTTAGCTTTGTCTTCTGCTATTTCTTTATCTCTATCATCGAGTGCTTTTTTAGATGTTAGCCCTGCTTCTTCTTGCTTTGCTACAGTAAGTTGAGCAGTGCTTAATTTTTTTAAAGAATCATTCGTGCTATAGGCTGCAAGAGGAATTGTATCCATACCTTTTTGAGCAGCTAATGACATTTCATTCTGTGCATCGAGATATTCTTGCGTCCCTTCTTTTGCTTTTGCCATTTTTTCCATAGCTGCTTGCATACCGGGAGCAATCGCCGCTAATGTTTGTCCTTCTTTTGTAACAACAGATCTATGCTGTGCCTGTGCCAATGCCATGTCTTTTCCAGCATCGCCGTACATCATAGTCATATATTTTACATTTGCTTCAAACTTAGCTCTATCAGCAGGATCTTTTATTCTTGCAGCAGTCATTTGCACTTCAGCATCTAACTTCTGTTTTTTCATTATTTCGTCTTGTTCTTGCCTACTTTTTCCTGTTACATCAGCAAGTCTATCTAGTTCTTCGAGATACTGTGCAGCACCTTCTCTTAAAGATTTATTTGATTCTAAATCTTTAGCATTACTTGCACCCGCCGCTGCAAGATAAGTAATCATTCCTTGATTAGCTTCGTCGGCAGTATAACCTAATGCCATTAATTGATTTCCAACTTCGCTGCTTAACATTGTATGGCTAAATTTTGAAAATGCTACTGCTCCTTCGTTTACACTGCCCCCTATTTGCGAAAATGCTGAACTATTATTTTTCATAAGGGTAGCAAAATCATCTAATTTCATATAACTGTTTGCAGCAGCCATCCTTAGATTAGTAAGGCTACCACTAAAAGTAATGCCAGAGGCAGATAATTGTTGATAGGCTGCAAAATTCTCTTCTTGTATGCCTACTAATTTTGAAAATCCTTGAAATAGCAGTCCGACAACGGGGTATCTTGCACTAATTAACGAGCCAAAACTACTAAGTGCACCGCTGGCTGTAGCAGTGCCTTGTAGGAGTTTAGTTATTTCGTTATGTAATAATGTAAGATCATTAACCGTAGTTTGAGCAGCATTTATTTGAGCCTGTCTAAATTCATTTGTGGCATCAGTGTTTTGTTTAACACTATTAGTATTATTTCTATTAGCGGCATTTACTGCATCAGTGGCAGAAGTTCCTTGCTTAACACTGGCAGTATTGCCCTGTGTTGCAGCAGTAGCCGAAGCAATCGTTGCCGAATCAATGCCTGCAGACCCTGCTAGGCCGGCAACTTTTAAAACCGCCGAGCCCCCTGCAATGGATTTCATAGAAGCCAATAGGGCCGCTAATGTAGTCTCTGTAGCTGCATTATTCAGTTCTACTTGTTCGTTGCCTATAAAGCCTGATACATTACCTGCCATTGTTTTTCCGTGGTTTTATGCGTATATAAATACTAGAAAGATGATATCTTTATAAGTTATTTATTCGGAGAAAAACTATGAATTCGCCAGCAAACCCACTATCAATGTTTATGCGTCAACCTAAGATCTATATCAGGTTGCCTAGCGGTGGGCAATATTGGCCTCAAGGTAGTCTAACTCCTACAGAAACCGGAGAGTACCCTGTTTACTCAATGACTGCTAAAGATGAGCTAATGCTCAAGGTGCCCGACGCTCTTATGAACGGGCAGGCTGTTGTTGATGTTATTCAACACTGCATTCCTAATATTAAAAATGCTTGGGATGTCCCATCCATTGATGTTGATGTTATTCTAATTGCCATTCGTCTAGCAACCTACGGTGAAATGATGACTACTCCTGTAACATTTGGAGAGGACTTAGAGCTAGAATATCAACTAGATCTACGAGTTGTAATGGATACATTGATGCGACAAATTCATTGGAATCCTATTGTACCAGTTACTGATGATCTCACAGTATTTGTAAAACCGTTAAACTATCGTCAAATCAGTTCAGCGGCAATTAAAACATTTGAAACTCAAAAGATGATGAGTATCGTTAATGACGACAAACTTGCAGAAGAAGATAAAATTTCGTTATTCAAAGCCAGTTTTAAGAGCCTGAGTGATGCTACCCTAGGTACTATTACAGATAGTATTGATAAAATCGACAGCAGTCAAGGCAGTACAGATAACCCAAAATTTATCAAAGAGTTTGTAGAAAACATCGACAAAGAAATCTTTAACAAGATTCAACAACATCTCGAAATCCTTAGAGATAACAATTCTATCAAACCTATGACAGTTGCAGTAACTGACGAAATGCGAGAAAAAGGTGTAACAGGCGATACTGTCGAAGTTCCTATTACATTCGATCCGTCTACTTTTTTCGTATAAGGCTTTTGCATCTTGATCTAGAAGGCATTAACCAGCTAGTCAAAGATTACGAGTTAGATTCAAAAGCCATCAAAGACGAACTTTTTAGGATATGCTGGTATATGAGGGGAGGACTCTCATATTCTGAAAGTATGCTATTAGGTTTTGAAGACCGAGAAATCATCGGTCGTATTATTGAAAAGAATTTGGAAACCACTAAAGAAAGCGGTCTTCCTTTCTTTTAAAGATTCATTCCTAGAAAACGGCTGTGGAATTCTACCACACTTTTCTTTTTCTTCTTTTTGTTTTCGTGAATGCCTTGAGCTGCTGCTCGTCTTAGTAAACCTTTATCCTGATCCCATCCCGGTTTAGCTTTTTCTGCTTTAACGCGGGCAACAAGATCGTTGTCAGCTGCAGATTTGGCAGCATTAGCATCTTGAGTTGCTTTCATTTGTGCCATAGCGGCTTGTTGATCAGCTTGACCTTTGGCCAGTTTATTAGCCGCAGCATTAGGATCTATATTTGTTGTAGTTCCGGTAGGAGCAGGTTGCTGATTATCAGCTGCAGGTTCTGCTTGTTGAGTATCAGCAGATTGTGTTGGTTGCGTAGCAGGTTCTGCTTGAGTTGCAGGTTCTGCTTGTTGAGTATCAGCAGATTGTGTTGGTTGCGTAGCAGGTTCTGCTTGAGTTGCAGGTTCTGCTTGAATTTTACTTACAATATCTTTTTTAGCATCAGGATTTAATTTAGATACTAGTTGTAAAATTTGGTCAACTTCATTATCTCCACCTGTAGGAGCAGCCGCTGCTGCCGGTTGTGCTATCGGTGCAGCAGTAGCAGGTTGACCTTGTCCTATAGGAATAGGCGCTGCCCAACTAGGACCTTGACTTTGATTAGCATCAGGTTTTAATGCAGTTTGTCCTGCTTGGTATCCTTGCTTGGCACCATTCCATACATTTTTAAGTCCTTGAACTACTCCCCCAGCAACTGCACCAGGAACTCTGCCAAGGCCTTGCCCTAGTCCTTTAAGGCTTAATTCATCTAATTGCTCTTCGGCTAATATTTCGTTGATTCTCATTATGCAGTTCCTAATGCGGCTAATACCTTTTTCTGATCAGCTGGTGGTAGTTTTTTAATTCTAGCGACAATGTCATCAATATTTATATTTTGAGTAGCCGGAGCAGCAGGTGCAGGTATTTGCATATCACCAAATACCTTGTTGATAACAGCATCATCTACGCCTGCTTGTTGCAGTATGTTGGCCACTGCATTGCTATCTGTAGGACTTCCTGCTTTCTTCCAAGCAGATTGGAGTTTGTCTGCTGTGATTTTAGTGGTTAAGTTCTTGCCTACAGTGGCGGCCTTTTGTTTAATTGTATCCCAAACACCCTCATCAAGTTTACGCTGACGGGCAACAACTTTGCCAATTATCAAGGCAATTGCCGATTCTGACAAGTTAATTGATTCCTGTGTAGCCTGTTGTTTTGCTAGATCGTAAGCAGCTTGAACAGCAGGGCTAAGTTTATTGCCGTTTTGTATTGACATATCGGCTAAGGCCATTTGTGTAGGATTTAATGGTTGTCCAGGGATAACCGGCATACCACCTATAGCAGTTCCGCTATAATTACTAGCATATTGTCCGGGACCAGTTTGTCCCACTAATTCATTTTCGCCAGGACGAGTACCGTACTGATGATCCAAAGGTTGTGCCTGTTGCCCTTGTAGTGCTTTGCCGATTTGTCCAGCAGCATAAGCAGTAGCGCCTGTTTTAGCACCTGCATAAGCAGCACTGCTAAACTTCTCACCTTGAAGTAGTTTGTCTACCATTTTAAATAGGCCCAGTGCTGCTGCACCACCTAATCCAGCACCACTGATACCTGCGGCTGCAATCAACGCTGAATAAATTAAACTCTGTGCAATTGGATGTGCTTTGGCAAAATCTCTGTACTTTTGCACATACTTCATTACGCCTTGATCACCACCTGTAGCTTGTTTTAACTTTTCAGCAGCTTGATCGTATTTGGCATCCAATCCCTTGATAGGACCAGAGTTTTGTATTTTAGTTTTTAGATCTTCCCACGCCCTATTAACTGTTGCAGCTATATCTTTACCTTGCCCAATCATAGTTCTATTAGAACCCGAGGCTGTAGCACCTGCTTCTATTTGTTGAAATAGTTGATTTATTTGATCAGGAGTAAGAGCAGCTTCTTTGATTACAATACCTGCGTGTTCCCATAATCTCACAGAACGAATAGATGGTTTGTCTAGTCCTTCATAGAGATAGTCGTTGTAAATGTGATTGAGCTTCATAGAATTAAGATTTAATCATCTATTTATAAACGAACTGCGTTCGTTTGATCTATCGCTCACGCTCAGATCAGTTGTTTCGTCGAAGACGTTTTTAATATTATCCAGATTGTTTGGTCACACTTCGCCCGCACAGGGCGAAGAACATTATCCGAGTTACCTCAGTCACACAGTGTTAGAGCATTACAGTGGCGGTTGACCTGTACCACGAGCTCCGTCTTCATCTCAACGGCAGCTTACATATACACACTATCGCATATGTAAACCCAGGGTTTTTCTCCCTTCTTTTTTGCCTTTTCTACTATCTTCTAACAATCAAACCGCGGCTATTTGCGATCTTGGTCCTGTAAAGGATACTGATTGAGAACTCTTAACGGCAAGAGATTTCCGTCCCTGTGATCCGAGATCCAGGTCTAGGGCGCACGATATTGGCTTGCGCTTGCTTTTGTTACCGTTTAAGGTGCCTAAATTTTATTTCTAATTATTAAATCTTGCCTTTTATATGTGATTGGTGTATCCTGCAACTTATCTGTCCGTTATAATAATCATCTGATTCTAATACTTTTCTTTCAAACTGGGTTCTTGCTTCTACATAAGTGCATTCACTTTTACTTTTGCAATAGAATAATATTTCTCTTGTAAAATTATTCTGGCCAAGCAATTCGATATCTTTTTTAAGTTCGTCTGAGCTAGACCAATATGTTTGCCAGTCGCTGTCTATTTTGCTTCTAATTTTCTTCTTCTTTTTAGTGCCATTCTTTAGTTTAACAGTTTTATATGTTGTTTTAGAGAACTTTGCTAGTTTTTTGCCTATATATTTTCTACCATTGGTCAAGTTTGTAATAAGATATACGAATCCTATACAATCTTCAGGAAGAGTCTCCACTGCTTGATTTTGGTATGTCCACATTCTTCTTTTTATACTTCTTTGGTGGCTCTTTGGCCTCTACTTCTCGTTTCTTCTTATCAAATGCCTCGGCCATATCTTTGCTTCGGTTTCTTAGAACGATACACAATTTCTGTAGTCTAACCACAGTATGCCTAAACTCGGTACCTGATCTAAGGGCACTAGATTTAAGGAACCTACGATGATAGTTATTAACTTCTACAAGTGCGGCCACAAAATCTGAGTATGCTTGCGTATACTCGGCTCGTGTCCGTACGATTTCCGGATCATCTAGCAAAATACATTGGGCACCGTGATACCGTTTGTAAGTTAGCTTAGACACCTGGCTACCGCACTTTTCGCAGGTTACATGGTCTTTTGTAGATTCAAGCCACATATTCTAAATCATTATTATACGAAGTAAAGCCGTTCTCTTTTACCACCCGGAGGACACTATTTACACGGCCCACCAATTCATCCTTGTGAGATATAAGGTAAATGTTCTTATTTCGTTCTCGAGCCATTTTCTTCAGCACGGCTAGCGCACTTTCCACACCCGCTGAGTCCATACCGGCATCAACAAGCTCGTCGATGAACAACAGGTTAATGCTCTGATACAGGCCTTCCCATACATCTCTAAAGGCAAAGCTCATAGAAAGAATCAGTCGATTACGCTCGCCTCGGCTTAAATTATCAAAATCTAAATCTTGACCTAGTTGAGTAATTTCCACATTTAGGTCATTTTGGAATATCACAGTATGTGGTAATCCTAGCTTGTCGATGTAATAACTCAAGCGTTTATTCAAGTAGTTTAAATTTTGATCAATGATCTTCTTGCGAATAAAGCTGTCTTTATTGGTCAGAAGTTTTAGCAGGAACTCTTGATGTTCTTTAATTCTAGTCAACTCATTGATAGAGTCCCACGAAATTTCTTGTAGGGCACTTTTCTTTAGTTCTTCAACCTGTTCAGCATAGGGGTTAGTTTCTTCTGCTCGTTGATTCAAACGAGCTTCCAGGCTATCCAAGTTATTTTTATGACCCAGTGCTTCTGCTTCTGTATCGTAGAATGTAATAGGGCGTTTAGGCTGTTCGCCGATGGCAGTTATTTCGTCTACAATCTTTTGATAATCAGCCGATACTTTTTCTAGATATGTATAAGCATCGGTGATATTTTTAGTAACCGTGGCAGTCATTTCCTCGTGCTTGTGATCGTGAAGATCCTGTTCACAGGCTGGACATTGTTTAGTTTCTAACTTTTCTAATTCTTTATTATACTTGGTAAGAGTTTTGTCTGCTTGTGTTACAGCACTTTCTAGAGTAGACTTCTGTTTCTGTAGGCTGATAATCTTGCTGTTGTTATCTTCCCATACTTTTAATTGTGCGTGAGCAGCAAGTTCGTTGTTGATATCCACAGTGACCAGCGTTTGTATATTGTTTACTAGGCTGGTTAAATCTTGTTCTTTCTTGGTTTCCCAAGCATTGCCACGAGTGATTAGGCTGTCAATGCTCTTCTGAATATTCTCATTAGACTTCTTGACAGTTTCAATTCGAGCAGTTTCTAATACAATGGCATCCTTGGTTTCTTTAACCAAGGCCTTCAATGTTTCTGCTTTTTCACTTAATTGAGTAATACCTAGCAGTTGTTCGATGACTTCTCGTTGATCAGCAGCTCGCATAGCCAGGAACGGCTCAGTATAGGTATTTAACGCCACAAGATGTTTAAACATAGTGTGGCTCATACCCAGCATCTGCTCAATGGCCTTTTGTGTTTCTCGGCTATCACCTTGGCTATCGTCTTCTAATTCTTCAGTTTTAATCTGATCATTATTGACAAACAGCTTGAGCACATTGGGTTTGCGACCGCGTTCAATTCTATAAAGATTACCACCTTTATCAAACTCAACGGTGACCAACATAGCCTTGCTATTGGTTTTATTGATTAAGTTTTCTTTCTTAATGTTGGTAAGTGCTTGACCGTATAGAGCATAACTTAACGCATTAATAATGGTAGTCTTACCTGTGCCATTTCTAGAACCAGTATCATCGCCACCTAGATCTAGATTAGACCCTAAAACCAGAGTCAAGGATTCGCGATCAAAATCTACTGCCTGGGTATTTTGACCCACGCTCATAAAATTCTTTACGGTTAAATTCTTGATATTAAAGTTCATTGTAAATTTCTAGTAGAGTGTTGATGTTGTATTGATCGGAATTGATACTGAGTAATTGTTCAGTGACAATTTGGTCCACTGATTCGAACTTGGCATCTTGGCTTTCTTCGATGATGCCGTCTAAGTTGCTTTTATCCTGAGTTAGACTGATTTCTCGAATGTCATAATTCTTATTGAATTCTTCTTTGATAAAATTTGCTTCTTCATAGCTGATATCGATGTCTAAGTTTACCCGTAGGTGCATTTTAGATTTCATAATGCTGTCTTTCTGATCAATAAGGTCAGACAGTTTAACCACACGATACTTAGGACAATTTGGCCAGTTGATGAACTCAGGTTCGCCTCCCCACTCTAGAACCATCATACCTCGCTCGTCATCCCAGTTGTCGGCAAAGTTGTGGGGAAAGGCGTTGCCGATATAGACAATCTTTCCTCGCTGTTGTCGCTTGTGGAAATGGCCGCTGAACACATAATCCTGATGTTTAAAATGTTCTGCTTGTAATTCACCGTGATCGGGCATCTGTACCATGGCATTCATATAGAACAGAGGTAATTCAAAGTGCCCAAACATATATCGGCCTTTTAA
>Ga0214192_1001414_pt1 | contig 13460 bp, 12 predicted proteins | sample TroBogEpilimnion_44_FD_153030 | JGI IMG/M metagenome (GOLD analysis project Ga0214192, IMG submission 153030) | Freshwater microbial communities from Trout Bog Lake, WI - 29JUL2008 epilimnion | ecosystem: Environmental > Aquatic > Freshwater > Lake > Epilimnion/Euphotic zone | place: Trout Bog... | reverse complement strand
CGATGAGGCTGCGTATCTGCTTCACCGCGGCGGCGACGCGCAGGTCAATGATCTTCTGCCCATCCTCCAGCGCCTTCGCCGTGGCCAGATCGATGCCATTGATCGCCGTCCGCCCCGCGGCCTTTCGCTCCGGCAAACGTATGCTCTCCGCATCGATCACCGCCGATATCGCCGCCACGTAGTAATCGTCGTGATACCCCTCCGGCGTTTCAGGATTGCCCAGCACATCGCGCGAGTAGGCCGCCACCGCGTCGTAGTCGTAGTAATCGGAGACGTAGGCGACCGTCGCCCCCTGCCCTTTCCACGCCGCGTTCAGCGCGTTGACTACCTCGATGGCCGGCGCCTGATCGGGGCCGTGATCCGCCAGAATCATGATGTGGCGGAAGCCCTGCGCGCGCAGGCTGGTCGCCATGTCGGTGAGCACGCTCTTGTAAGTCGCCGCCGAAAGGACAACGCTGCCGGGATTGGTCGCGGCGGCGGGATTTGCCGGCGCCAACGCGATCGCCGGCGCGCAGAGCGCATTGCCCAGCTGCCGCGCGATGCGCTCCGCCATGGCGCGGACAATGCTGTTGTGCTGGCTGACGGCGACGTAAGGGCCGTTGTCTTCCATGCCGCCGGCCGGAATGAGCACCGTCGTCTTCCCTGCCCGCAGCGAATCGCGAACCTCCAGCTGCGTCATCTCTTCGATCCAGACCGTATCCAGCATCGCCACAGGCCGCGGCAGCGTCGCCATATCGACCGCGGGAGGCGACGGCAACGGCGCCGGCGCCTGTGCGAATCCGGTCAGCGCGCATCCGCCGGCCAGCAGCACGAGGCGACTCATCACACAACGGCGCTTCTTCACAGGACCCAGCGCTTCTTCACAGAACTATGATGGACGCTGCGCGGAGATCACGCAAGCTGCCGGCCGCGCCCCGCCGATTACCGCGCTTCGCGGGCCGCCAGCAGCGCTCTCGCCTCGCCCACCAGAAACAGCGAACCAGTGATGAACGTTGTCATCGGCTTCGCGCGCGCCAGCCGGATGGCATCCGGCAGGGTCGGGGCAATCAGTACGCTCGCGTGATCGGTCGCCTCGGCCAGCGTCTCCGGGCTGAGCGCGCGCGGCTGCTCCGGCGCCGTCAGAATCACTTCGGCGGCAAGCGGGAACAGCGCGCCGATCACCTCATCGATCGCCTTATCGCGCATCGCGCCGTAGATCAGCCGCACCGGCTCGTTTGCAAAGAAGCGCCCGATGTAAGCCGCCAGCGCGCGAGCCCCGGCCGGGTTGTGCGCGCCATCCAGAATAAACCCGCCGAGAAACTCCAGCCGCCCCGGCCACTTCGCCCGCGCAATTCCTTCCCGAATCGCCGCGGCGGAAATGCCGAATATGCTGAGCGCCGCCGCCGCCGTGCGCGCATTCTCCACCTGATGTTCGCCCGCCAGCGGACACTCCACCGGAATCGCCTCGTCCGCCGTCAGCGTGAACCGGCTCCCGTTCGGCAGAAATTCCAGCTCGTCCACACGCCACGCCGAGGACAGCGTCACCGGCGCGTCCAGCTCAAGCGCCCGCCGCTCCAGAACGCGGAACGCCTCGGGCCGCTGTTCGGCAAACACCACCGGCCGCCGCGCCTTGATGATGCCCGCCTTTTCCGCCGCAATGGATTCGATCGACGACCCGAGGAACGCCTCGTGATCGAAGTCAACCGGCGTAATCACGGCCACTTCCGGCGTCACCACATTCGTTGCATCGAGCCGCCCGCCCAGCCCGACCTCCAGCACCACAATATCGACCGCCGCTTCGGCAAACGCCACAAACGCCATCGCCGTGAGGCTCTCGAAAAAGCTCGGATGCGTGTCAATCGCTTCGCGGCCCAGCAGCTCCTCGGCCGCCGCGTGAACCCGGTCGAATGCCGCAACCCAGGCCGCTTCCGCAATCAGTTCGCCGTCGATGCGAATCCGCTCCCGCGCCTCCACCAGATGCGGCGATGTGTACAGACCCGTGCGCAGCCCCGATGCCCGCAGCGCCGATTCCAGCATCGCGCACACCGAACCCTTGCCGTTCGTCCCGGCCACGTGAATGAAACGGCAGCGCTCCTGCGGATTGCCCAGCACCGCCAGCAACGCGCGGACACGCTCCAGATCCCACTTAACGGTTTTCAGTTCCGGACCGAGCGCGAACAGATACGCGAGCGATTCGCCGTAGGTCATGCCGCCGCGCTGGCGGTGCCGGACGTTCCGGTCTTCATCGCGGCCGGAGCCATATCGCCCAGGAAGAAGTCGAATGCGCCGGCGATGTAAGCCTTCATGTCCGCGCGCGGCACCACGGCGTCCAGCATGCCGTGCTTCAGCAGAAATTCGGAACGCTGGAAGCCCTCGGGCAGCTTCTGGCGGATGGTCTGCTCAATCACGCGCGGGCCGGCAAAGCCGATCAGCGCGCCCGGCTCGCCGATATTCAGGTCGCCCAGCATGGCGAAACTGGCGGTCACGCCGCCCGTGGTCGGGTCGGTCAGGACGCTGATGTAGGGCAGGCGGGCCTCGTCGAGCCGCATCAGCGCCGCCGAAATCTTGGCCATCTGCATCAGGCTGTTGGCGCCTTCCTGCATGCGCGCGCCGCCCGATGCCGAAACAACCACCAGCGGCATGCGGTGTTCAATGCAGCGCTCAATCGCGCGGGTGATCTTTTCGCCCATCACGCCGCCCATACTGCCGCCAATGAATTTCGCTTCCATCGCGCAGATGTGGGTGGGGCGGCCGTTCACCTTGCCGCTGCCCGATACCAGCGCATCTTTCATCTGCGTCGCCGCCTGCATCTGCTTCAGGCGGACGGCATACGGCTTGGAATCCACAAACCCGAGCGGATCGGCCGAAGCAAGTTCGGCGTCGTGTTCTTCGTAAACGCCGTCATCGAACAGCATGGTCAGCCGCGCCTTGGCATCCATGCGGAAGTGGTGGCCGCACTTGCCGCAGCAGTTCAGGGTCTGTTCGAGATCTTTCTTCCAGATGATTTCCCGGCAGCCGTCGCACTTCAGCCACAGTCCTTCTGTCTTAACGGTGCGGGCATCGGTAACGGGCCGGTGCCGGGCGGAACTGGGGTCTCTCGTGAACCAGGACATAAATTTAACCGGGCAGCGCTGCCGAACTGCGGTCAGCGCGGATAAGGATGCCCTCTCAATATAGTAAACGCCCGGTAGATCTGCTCGGCGAGGACCGCCCGCGCCAGCTCGTGCGGCATCGTAAAGGCGGAAAGGGAAAGCAGCAGATCGGCCCGTTCCCGCCACGCCGCGGGCAGGCCGTCGTGGCCGCCGATCACGAACACAAGGTCGTGGCCCAGCATCTCGGCGGAAGCCACGATTTTGGAAAACGCGGTGGAATCGAGCGACTTGCCCGCCGGGTCGAGCAGTATCTTTTTAGCCGTCGGGTGACGCGTCCAGAAGTCGGCCTTGTCCGGACGAATTTCAGCCATCCGCGCCGGCGCGAAACGGGAAATGCGTTCCATGTAGTCATCGGCCATCCCGTTGGCATGGGCGTCTTTGGCGCGGCCGATGTAATAGACGAAGACTTTCACGCCAGCCGCCGCACGGGCGCTATTCCGCCGAAGGCTGCGGCGTGGCCGGAGACAGCGGCTTCAGCTCTTCGGCCGGCAGTTCCACCACCTTCGCCTCGCGCCAGAGCCGCTCCAACTGGAACGTCTCGCGCGTCCTGGGCTGGAAGACATGGACGAGGTAGTCGCCGAAATCCGACAGAATCCACTCGCCGGTCTCGTAGCCTTCCACGCTGTTGGCCAGATCGCCGTGTTTGTGCTTCACCTGAAGGCCCACTTCATCGGCAATGGCCTGCACCTGGCGCGAGTTGGAACCCGTGCAGATGATGAAATGGTCCGTGAACGAGGTGACGCCGGACAGGTCCAGCACCACAATGTCGGTCGCCTGCTTTTCGCGCGCGGCCCGCACTGCGGTGAGCCAGGCGGGTTCAGTTTGAGCCGCCGCCTCGACTTGAGCCGTCGCCGGTTCCTCGGCTGTCGCCTGGTACTGGTCCGGGTCAGTAATGGATCCTGATTCGCTGATAGTCAGATTCGTTTCCCTAACGTCTATCGTACTATAGAGATAAGCGTGTTTTGGCGAACAGCCGCATTGGCGGCGCTTTGGATTTCGATGACGGCGGCGCAGGTTCCCGGAACCGGCGCGGCGGCCGACTTGTCTGACTCCCCCGACCTGACCGTCTCCGCTCCCCTGCTCCAGCCCGACGAAAACGACCCGCTGGTGGTCCGTGCGCGGCAGGATCTCGAACGGATCCGCCACCTGGTGGGCATCGGCGCGCTGCCCCTGATCCGCCAGCAGAAGGCTCAGGAAGACGTTCAGGATGCGCTGGATATGTCGCTGCTCAAGCACAGCTTATACGCCAGCGAACTGCTCCCCGAGCAGGCCGATCAGCTGATCCGGGTCGCCGAGCGGATGGTGCTCCGGCGCCAGCTCGCCGTGCTGCGGATGCAGGAACTGATCCGCGCCGGCATCGTTTCGCGCGCCGAAGCCGCCACCTCGGACGCCGATATGGCGCGGGCCGAGACCGAGCTGGCGCAGGCCCGGGAGCGGGCGCTGCTGATCACCCAGATCGCCGAGAATGTGAAGGTCGAAAATTCCATGGCCAGCCTCGAATCGCAGATGGAGTCGCATCCGGAGTGGAACGGCAAGGTTTACACGCGCTACGACGGCAACGGGATCTTCACGGCGAGCGAACGCCGGCAGCTGGAACTCGACTTCCGGGCGAAGTTTTCCCGGTCGCTGCCGATCAGTGCCGACGGCGCAACGGCCACCCACCGGTCCATGGGCTTCGACCACCGCGGGCGCGTCGATGTCCCGCTGCGGCCGGAACAGCAGGAAGGCGCCTGGCTGATGAAGTACCTCGAGCAGCACCGGATCCCGTACTTCGCCTTCCGCTCGGCCGTACCGCATATGGCGACCGGCGCGCATATCCACGTGGGGCCGGGCAGCCCGAAGCTGAGCCAGGCCGGCTTTTTTAGCCGCCGCGGATCGCGCTCGGTCAGGGAACAGACGTGACTTCGTCCCCGCCTGAAACGCACGGCATCCTCACCGTCGCCGGCTGCCCGCTGCATTACGACGTGCGCGGCGAGGGGCCGCCGGTGGTGATGCTCCACGGCGTCGGGATCCACGGCTCGGGCTCCGATCCGCAGACGATCCCGCTGTCGGCTCACTACGCCTGCCTTTCCTTCGATAACCGCGGCATCGGCCGGAGCGTACCGCGCGGCGAGCCGGTCACCGTGGACCGGATGGCGCGCGACACGCTGGCGCTGATGGATGCGCTCGGCTGGCAGTCGGCGCATATTGTCGGCCATTCGCTCGGCGGACTGGTCGCGCAGTACCTCGCCCTGACTGCGCCCGGGCGGGTCAGAAGCCTCGCGCTGCTGTGCACGTTTTCGCGCGGCAAGGATGCCACGAAATTGTGCTGGCGCACCATCTGGATCGGCGTCCGCACCCTGATCGGCACGCGCCGGTCGCGGCGTCGCGCCTACCTCGAGATCGTGATGCCGCCGGAGATCCGAAAGGCGGCCGATCCGGACCGCATGTCGGAAGAGATCGGGCGCGTCATCGGCCACGACCTGGCGGATAAGCCGCCGATCACGATGCAGCAATTGAAGGCCCTGCGGGACTGCGACGTAACAGGCCGTCTCGGGGAACTGGCAGGCATCCGCACGCTGGTGGTGGGAGCCGACCTCGATCCGCTCTCGCCTCCGCCGGTCGGGCGGGCGCTGGCGGCGGCCATTCCGGGCGCGCGCTTCGTGCTGCTCGAAAATGCGGCACACGGCGCGAGCATGCAATATGCCGATCGCGTGACGGCGCTGCTGGCCGAACACTTTGGCGCAGCCTGACTGCGCCTCGGCACGGATCCGGAACGCGTCCGCTAGCGCTTCTTCGGGGTCAGCCTGCGCCCGGCGAATTCCTGGAAGAGGTTGAACGCGGCGTCGAAGCCGAGACCGATCGCGGAGTTCCGCAGGATGGTTCCCGCGCGATCGCGGTCGGCGGCAGGATATAGGTAGTTAATGGCGAAGCCCGTTCCGAAGCGGGCGATCAGGCTTGAGTAGCAGAACTGGTCACTCTTATCGTCGCCGCGGCAGACGAAGGTTCGGCTGACCGCGTAGAAGGCACGGGAGCGTTTCGTGCCGGTACCGCGGTAGAAATAGCGCGGATCCTGCCGGAACATTGTGGTCATGACGGCCTTTTCGAGCAGCAGCCGGGTGCCGTAGTCGGCGAATCCGGCGCCGTAACGTTTTGCGTAGCCCTGCGCTCCCTGGCCAAATCCCTTGTGAGTATTTTCGGCCTGCCAAACGCCGGCAATGATGCCCTCAATCGCAAATGAAGACGGGTCGAGCCAGGTCCGCCCGGTGAGCTCCAGCTTCTGCTTTGCGTTCAGCGGGACGGAGTCGCGGTCGTAGGCGGCGAAGAAGTTGGGCACGAGACCGAAGAACCGCTGCTGCTCGGCCGCTTTGATCTGCGCCTCGGCCAGTTCGCTCTGCGTCTGCGTGACGGTCAGGTCCGTTGTGAGGTTCGCCACGGCCAGTATGTACGGCGGAAGACTCAGCGTTTCGCCCGCCCGCAGCTCACCGGAAATGGTTCGCGTCGCCAGCCCCGATGCGCTGAAGGACAACCGGTAGGGGCCGGCGCTCACGTTCGTGAACGAATAGTCGCCCCGTTCAGCCGACCGGGTTTCCAGGTCAGGCGAGCGCCCGTCGAGTGAGAGCCGCACCATCGCGTCGCCCACGGCCGCTCCGCTGGCGTCGATGACCGTGCCCGAGATACTGCCCTGCTGGGCCAACGCCAGCGGAGCGATCGCCAGCAGAAGCAAGTGGCGGAGGGCGACGGCGGAAAAGGGCATTCCCTGTAGATGCTGCCGCCGATGCTTTGGCTTCACGCTCGTGGAGGAGCGAAGGCAGCCCGTCGCTCAGAAGCCGCGGGCGATTTCGGCGACCTGGCCGGTCAGCTCGGCCGCTTCGTCGTCGGTCAGTTTGGCGCCGGCTTTGGTGACATAGAAGACGTCGATGGCCTTCTTCGCCTCGGTATCCACGAGCACGATTTCGATATTGCCGCCGGCCCTGGAGATCAGCGCGGCCACGTCGTAGAGCAGACCGGGGCGATCCTGCGTCACCATTTCGATGAGCGTGGCGCCGGGAGAAGCGGTGTTGTCGAAATGCACGCGCGCCTGGGCGAGAGCGTGAGGGTCGGGCTTGACGCGCGCGCGGCGGGCGAGCAACTGCTCGACTTTGACCTCGCCGCGAATGGCGCGAAGCACGGTGCGGGTCACCTGGCCGGCTTCATCGGGATTGAGTTCGAGACCGCGGGCGGGGTCGGCAAAGGCGAAGGTATCGATGACTTTGCCGTGCGCGTTGGAAAACGCCTCGGCCTTCAGAATGTTGAGGCCGAAGCTGGAGAGCGCGGCGGCGATGGAGGCGAACAGGAAGGGACGATCCTTCGCCACCACACTAAGAACCCATTCGGCGGAGCGAGTGAGCGAGACGGCGGCGTCGCGCGATTCGGACTCGCGATCGAGCCGGAAGTGCTCTTCGATCTCCTCCCGGCTGTGGATGCGCAGGTAGCGAGGCGGCAGACCTTCGAGGAAGCGGCGCAGCTCGGGGCCGATGTTTTCGTGCAGGACAGCGGCGGCTTCGGCGGCGGTGGCGCGTTCGGTCAGCTCGCGCGTCAGCTCGGCGTAGGTGGCGGCGTAGAGACGCCACAGAAGCTGGCGGCGCCACGGCGTCATGGCCGCCGGATGGACGGCGCTGATGTCGCCGTAGGTCAGCAGCGTCAGCAGCCGAAGCCGTTCCACGGTGCCGGCGCGGGCGGCGACATCGCGGGCGGTTGCCGGTTCGGAGATGTCGCGGCCATTCATGGCGCTGGACATTTCGAGATGCGCATCGATCAGGAACGAGACGACGCCGAGCGCGCGTTCCGAGATGCCGGAGCGGCTCAGGGCGGCTTCGGCGATGCGGCGGGAAATGACGACGTGGCCGGTTTCGGGATCGCCCTTGCCGACGTCGTGGAACAGCAGCGCCGTGACGAGAAGGTCGAGGTCGTTGGTTTCGAGCGCAAGGTCGCAGAAGCCGTCGCCCTTCCGGCCCTCGGCGCCGGCTTCGCGCAGACCGAGGATGCTTTCGATGGCGACCATGGTGTGCTCGTCGACGGTGTAGCGGTGATAGAAGTCGCGAATGACCAGCGCTTCCATTTCCCGCAGCTCGGGGAAGATGGCCGAGAGCGCGCCGGTTTCGAGCATGGCACGCAGCGCCTTGCCGCCTTTCGGCTGGCGCAGGATGGCGCGGAAGGCGGGCCAGACGGGCTGGTTGGCCGCCACCCACTTTTCAAACGCGGGCACGGCGCGCTCCACGCGCTCTTCGGTATCGGGCGCAAGCGGCAGACCGTGGCGGCCGGCGAAGTCGAACAGGCGCAGCAGCAGGCCGGGGTCGGCTTCGAGGGTCTGGGCCGAGCGGAAGAAGATGCCGCCGTGGATGACGGAAAATTCGGAGTTCGACAGGCGCGAGGTGCGGTCGCGGAACTGGCTGAAGAGCGAACTGCGTTTCGATTCGAAGCGGTCCAGGCGGCGCGTGGCCAGCTTGGCGATCTTGCGGACAGCGCGGTAGTAGGCGCGCATCAGCTCTTCGGGCGAGGCCGCGCCGTCGAGCGCGGCGATTTCATCCTGGCGCTCGAAGGTGAACTTATTGTCGTCGCGCCCGGCCAGATAGTGCAGGAAGCAGCGGATGCGGAAGAGCAGAGGCACGCCGGTGGGCAGATCCTGATCGCCCGCGCCGAGCTTGCCGAGCCAGCGCAGAACCTGCAGATCGCGCAGTCCGCCGGGGGCGTCCTTCACGTTGGGTTCGAGGTGGTAAATGGTGCTTTGAAAGCGCTCGTAGCGCTCCTTGGTCAGCGCCACGATGTCGCGGCCGAGTTCGGGCTTCGGGTCGCGAATCTGCCGAAAGAGCGCTTCGTTGCCGGCGAGAAAACGGCGGTCGAGCAGGCTTACGGCCAGTTCGGCATTGGTGGCGTCGATGTGGTTGCACTCCTGCGGGGTGTGGACGGACTGGCTGATGCGCAGGCCTTCATCCCAGAGATCGCGCAGGTACAGCGCCAGCGGCTCCCTGATGACCCGCTGCATGTCTTCATCCGGCGTGAGGATCAGCAGATCGACGTCGGAATACGGGAACAGTTCGGCGCGGCCATAGCCGCCCACGGCGACGAGCGCAAGGCCTTCGGGCATTCCGGCCCAGCGGTTGCGGACCAGTGCATCGACACGTTCGGTGCGGCGGGCCAGCAGCGCGGTGGCGTCGCGCGTGCGGAAAAAATCGTCCCGTATGTCCTGTTCGGTCACGTTAGTGGCAACGGAGCGGAACGAGTTCGCGCGGGTCAGACGGCGGCGTCGCCGCGATCGCCGTTGCGGATACGGATGGCTTCGGCGACGTCATACACGAAAATCTTTCCATCCCCAATCTTACCGGAGCGCGCGGCGGCGGTGAGGGTCTCGACGACTTCGTCGAGGCGGGCATCTGGAATGACGAGTTCGAATTTGACCTTCGGCAGCAGATCGACGTTGTATTCCTGGCCGCGATAGACCTCTTTATGTCCCTTCTGCCGGCCGTGGCCGCGGACCTCGCTGATGGTCATGCCGTCGACGCCGATGTTCTTGAGCGCCTCTTTGACTTCTTCCATTTTGAAAGGCTGCACGACTGCTTCGATTTTTTTCATCTGTGCCTCTTCAACCAATATGTTCGCAGGTCACTCGCGGCCTCGCCAAAACCGCGAGCCGGGGCTGCGCGCGGCCGTGGTTTTCCGCCGCGGATTTTCTAGGCCTCAAAGAAGTAGCCTTCTTCGCCGTGCTGGCTGAGATCGAGGCCGTCCTCTTCTTCCGAGCGTTCGACGCGCATGCCGACGACGGCGTCCACCAGTTTGAGGATGAGCAGGGTGCCGACGATGCCGAGGCCCATGGCGATGGCGACGCCGATGGCCTGGTTGAGAATCTGGCCGGGGTTGCCGTCGACGAGGCCGAGCGCGATGACCTTGTTGTTAATCGGGGTATCGTTGATGGCTTTGGTGGCGAAGATGCCGGTCAGGATGGCGCCGAGGGTGCCGCCGGCGCCGTGGACGCCGAAGGCATCGAGCGTATCGTCATAACCGAACATGTGTTTGACGGTGGACACCATAAAGAAGCAGAAGACGCCGGCGAGGAAGCCGATGAGCAGCGCGGGCATGGGTTCGACGAAGCCCGAGGCGGGGGTGATGGCGACGAGGCCGGCGACGGCGCCCGAGATGCCGCCCAGCATGCTGGGCTTGCCGAGCTTGAGCCATTCGGCGAGCATCCAGCTGAGCGCGGCGGCGGCGGCGGCGAAGTGGGTGTTGACGAAGGCGCTGGTGGCGAGTCCGTTGGCGGCAACCGCGCTGCCGGCGTTGAAGCCGAACCAGCCGACCCAGAGCATGCAGGCGCCGATGACGCTGAGCACGAGGCTGTGCGGCTTAATGGGGTCCTGCGGGTAGCCGACGCGCTTGCCGAGATAGAGGGCGCAGACGAGGGCCGAGATGCCCGAGGTGATGTGGACGACGGTGCCGCCGGCGAAATCGAACGTGGGGATGGCGCCGCCGAGGTAGGCGTTGAGCAGGCCGCCCTTGCCCCAGACCATATGGGCCATGGGGAAGTAGACGATGGTGATCCAGAGAACGGTGAACAGCGACATGGCGCTGAATTTGATGCGTTCGGCATAGGCGCCGGAGATGAGCGCCGGGGTGATGACCGCGAACATGAGCTGGTAAATCATGTAGGTCAGGTGGGGCACGGTGGCGCCGTAGTCGGCATTCGGCTCACGGCCGACGCCGTTGAGAAACAGGTACTTGAGGCCGCCGATGAAGGGGGTGCCTTCGCTGAAGGCGAGGCTGTAGCCGTAGATTGCCCAGATGACGGTGACGAGGCCCATCATGACGAAGCTGTGCATCATGGTGGAGAGGATGTTTTTGCGACGGACGAGGCCGCCGTAAAAGAGGGCGAGGCCGGGGCCGGTCATCATCAGGACGAGCGCGGCGCTGGTGAGCATCCAGGCGTTGTCGCCGGCGGACTGGGCGCTTTTGGTGGCGCTTTCGAGCGCGGTGAGACGCGCGGACAGGTCTGGTGTGGCTGCCTGGAGCAGCGCAAAGGGGATGGTAAAAGAAGTCGACATGGATGTTCTCGGACGCGGAGAAACGTCTATTATTTCGGAAACAAAGCTCTTAGCCCAATACAAAAACCTGATCCGGTCCATTCAAATTCCTTATGCTGTGACCCGGCGTGCTGTGACCCCGCCGCCGCGCCGGGACGGGCGATTTGAAAAAACGAACCCACCGTTCGCGACGGCGGGCGTGGTGGCGCTTACCGGGCGTGGCGGCGCTGACCGGGCGCGGAGGCGCGGAAGCCGCGACTGTACGTGGCGGACGAAAAAACGAACCCACCGTTCGCGATGGCGGGCGTGGTGGCGCATACCGGGCGTGGCGGCGCTGACCGGGCGTGGCGGCGCGGAAGCCGCGACCGTACGCGGCGGACGAAAAAACGAACCCAACAGCCTGGCGAGGCGAGCGGCGAAGATCCCCCCTGGCCGATTCTAACCGAGGCGTGGCCCGAAGAACGCGTAAGTTCTTTGAGGTGAACACAAACCGGCTGTGACTGGCCAGGCGGGGCCGACGAAATCAGAGCCGGATTCCGGATTCGCTGACTGCGCTGGGGCGCCCGGAACGGGGCGATTTGAAAAAACGAACCCACCGTTCGCGCTGGCAGAGCTGGTGCCGCTGGAGATGGTGCCGCCGAGCGACTGTGCACGGCAGACGAAAAAACGAACCCAACATCCGTGAGGCGCGAGATTGAGAGGCGGGCGGTGAATGGCTCATCGGGCCGATTCTAACCGGTGCGGGGCGAGGCGGACGCTTAAGTGCTGTCAGATGAACACAAACCGGCTGTGACTCGGCGGGCGGGGGGAGCGAATCAGATGCGAATGCCGGCGCGCCAGAGGGCGTAGGCCAGAGCCTGGCGGAAGCAGAGCCACCATTCGCGGACGACGGTGGTGTCGCCCTGCGCGCGGGGCGAGCCGGAGACGGTGAAGCCCATCTGCTGCAGGATTCGCTTGACGCGGAACATGTGGTAGCCGTCGCTGACCACGATGCAGGAGCGGAGGTTCATGCGGCGGAAGATTTCGGCGGCGGCGCTGAGGGTGCGGGCGGTGGTGTCGCCGCTGTCTTCGACGACGATGGCCTCCGGCGGGATGCCGCGATCGATCAGGTAAGAACGGCCGACGCCGCCTTCGGTGAAGGAGGGGTCGCCGCCGGCGCCGCCGGTAGACATGATGAAGCGGGCGAGGTGGCGCTGATAGAGAGAGGCGGCGTGGTCGAGGCGGAGCTTAAGGACGGGAGAGGGATGGCCGTTGTATTCGGCGGCGCCCATGACGATGATGACGTCGGAGGGGCGCGCGTCATCGTGCGCACTCTGGCTGCCGATGCGCACCGAGAGGGCTACGAGGTAGCCGAGGGCGAACATGAGAGCGAGCAGGGCGCACAGGCGGGCCGCGCGTTGGAACTGCGTTATTCTGATGACAACATTGTAGCCACGTTCTGTAGCGGTGGCGGAAATCCCTATGTCCAGCAGCGAAATGGTGACGAGTCCGGCGAATCCGCTGATCAAAGATGTGCGGCGGGCGATTGCGCGCGGCGGCATGACGGATGAGGGCTGGGTGGTGGCGGAGGGCTTCCATCTGCTGGAAGAGGCGCTGCGGAGCAAACGCGAAGTGCCGGTAGTGCTGGCGAGCGAGGCGGTGGCGTCGATTGTGGAGCGGCACGTGCGCGGGCTGAAGGCGACGCGGACGGTGATTGTGCCGGAGAAGCTGTTCGGACAGTTTGCTTCGACCGAAGCGAGCCAGGGCGTGATGGCGCTGGTGAAGCCGCGGGAGTGGAAGCCGGAGCAGCTGTTCCACGGACGGAGCCTTGTGGTGGTGCTGGACGGGCTGCAGGATCCGGGCAATGCGGGCGCGATTGTGCGGGCGGCGGAGGCGTTCGGGGCGAGCGGGGTGATGTTCCTGAAGGGGACGGCGAGTCCGCTGCATCCGAAGACGCTGCGGGCGTCGGCGGGGTCGCTGTTTCGCGTGCCGTATGTGGCGGGACTCACGGTGGAGATGGCGGTGGCGGGGTTGCGGCAGCACGGCGTAGAGGTGTTCGCGGCGATGCCGGCGGGGGCGAAACGGAAGCTGGCCGGAGATGCGGACTTCGCGCAGCCGTGCGCGATTGTGATCGGCAGCGAGGGGCGGGGCGTGAGCGAGGAACTGGCGCGGATGGCGACGGAGGTGGCGATTCCGACGACGGGGGTGGAGTCGCTGAACGCGGCGGTGGCGGCGGCGGTGCTGTTGTACGAAGCGCGGCGGCAGCGGGTGCAGCGGTGAGTCTGTTCGACCAGAGCACGGCGGAAGAGGCGGGGCCGGA